>Ga0307518_10003824_pt1 | contig 10830 bp, 4 predicted proteins | sample 25_EM_MG_FD_203889 | JGI IMG/M metagenome (GOLD analysis project Ga0307518, IMG submission 203889) | Populus trichocarpa ectomycorrhiza microbial communities from riparian zone in the Pacific Northwest, United States - 25_EM | ecosystem: Host-associated > Plants > Roots > Unclassified | place... | reverse complement strand
GTTTGGCTTTAGTTTCCAATTTCACTTGAAAAGCATCCTCTGTATTACAGAATTTAGTTGAGCAATGGAAATTATTTTTCCTTGATGCCCGCTTGAACTTCTTGCAGTTGATTTTAACCAGCGTCAGTTGAATTAATATTTGCTGATCAATGAATTTTCCAGTGAAAAACCATAATTTTTTTCTATGGTTCTCTAAGATTTTAATACTTTCATGGCTAGGATGAAGCATCGCTACCTCTAAACTGCCGAAGACCGTAGATAAGGAATGGGAAAGGAATTTAGAATTTCCACGCTAATTTCTGCGTTATGGATGCGCAACATTTTCAAAATCTTGCCTAGCGCAACCTTTCTCCACATTGATATTAATTGACCCCCCTCTTAAAACCGACCTTAGCTCAGGTGGTAGAGAGGAAAACTGCAGTGGAACCTTAAATCAGTTGGCAGAGTGGAGGCCAGCATAATTAAAACTGTGTCTGGTCTGTCAGATAAGAATTGTGGTAAGGATCGAGACTCCTGGATAAATCCTGGTGAGACCAGCTAGTTCAACTCTAAAGATTTTTTATATAATTTTGTTCCAAAACAACGTTGTTTTTTAAAATAATAAAACTAGGTGTTTTCTTATAGACTTGAAACATATTAAGAATTGATTACTATTACCTGACCTGTCATATATTATTGTTGATAAATTCTCCTGCTTTTCAAGTCATGCATTTGATGCGTGTACTCGGTATCCACCTGAGTGAACGCAGCAACACCGAGTGTCTGACGCAATGCGTAGTATAAACTTCTTTCATAACAAAAATGTTCATTTATTTTGAAAATTTGAGACTTTTTTTTTTATGTGTGATATTAGCACAAAAAGATTAATACTTCAACGAAATAACACAATTGAAAATAATTTTGATCAAATAATATAATTTATATTTATCGTGATTCTATAAAAAAATTACAATTATATAAAAAACACAACATTAAATAAATAGTATATTTACAAAACACGATTTTATTTATATAAAACAGCATTAAAAAAGGAGGTTGGAGTTTAATTTGACGACAAACTAAAATTGTTCTATTTTGTCAATATTTTTAATTTGTTGTGCTATTTTTTAAAAAAAAACCACTTTTTTTCTTCTTTTTCCTTTTCCTTTTTTATTAAATTGTGCATATTTCTAAAGTTGGGTTCTTTTAGTTCCTTGGATCTTAGAGCATCCACATCCATGCATAAATTTTAGCTAAAATATCATTTTAACTAGCTTTCTAAAAAATGTAATCGTATTCATGCTCTTTAAAATACAAAAAATCATGAATATTTTATTATTACATGTGAGGTGAAAGATGAATATTGAAGTGTATGCTATTTCCTTTACTATGGCATTTCCCCAATCCATTAAGGTTATTTCTTCATTTGCAGAGACCACTATGGCCTCCAATATCCACTTGTAGCTTCCCGGTGAACCTATTATTTTTCAAATTAATGACTCTCAAATCATACAAATTTGCAGTTCCTTCAGGATTCCCTCCTTCCAACAAGTTATCAGACAGATCAAGAGAATGCAGCCCCCTCAAATACATAATTCAGATGGCAATTCTCTACAAAGGCCATATTCCTCGTGTTTCCGTGTCCCTGCCATTCCAAAGCAAAAGGGGGAGACATCTGCTTATACTAAAGCTGTTAGCTGTGCAGTATTTGAATATCCAGTTGCTTCTAACTGAAATAGCATTGGATCAGAGCAGAGCACCTTCAATGAAAATATGATTAACTCAGGAACCCGCGAATTAATAGTATACTAATTGCCTAAATATATTGATGTGTTCAGTGACAAAAAAAAATGGAAACGTGCTGGAGATATGATTGCTGTCAGAATAAGATAACATATCTTAAGGAGCACATGAGGTAGCGTTGCTTTTGTAGTTTGGCTTGAATACTATCAAGCCAAGAACTTTCATCGTCGAACGTTGAGTCCAAACAATAAGCACGGACATTTTCCTAAAAACCATTTTGGCAATTGAGGATTCAACTTCGCTAGCACCACAGATTAACTATTGTACGGGATCGCCATAGTTGAACTGTTAATTGCTAGGAAAACTAAAGCCAGGAATAAAAGACAAGACTCAGATGCCATGGACGATCTTTTTTTCCTGTGACCTCTTCTCTCGCGTCTTTTCCGAAAGCCAATTGAAGAGTGCTACAGTATATATATATAGCGAATACTGTTCATTTTGCTAGAATAGCTAGAAAGTAGAGAGCAATAATGCTGTTTTCTTTTAACTCCCACAGGCTATTATAGCTGAGAATTGGGTTTGGCTAGCAAGGGTAGAAACCTTATTCTGCAGTAAGCACAAGCCCCATTACCAATTCAAACTTAATTTTGACAGATTTTCTCAGTTTTTAATTAAGTCATCCATGCGAAAATTTCTTATTAGATAAAAATGGGCTTTCCTTTTCTAAGTTGTCTTGTACTATTTTGCACTCTCACTGTTGAGTATTTGCTATTCTTTTGATGTTGTACAAAGGATACAGCACCTGCTTCTCAGATTCTCTTAAATTTAAGTCATGCAACTCTAACTTCTGATGCAATGCTTCGTTTTGTTAGTTGATTGGAAGGCACAATTTCTTTTTTTTCTGGTGCGATTACTGAGATATTTCATCAAAAAATGTTTTGATTCACTTCACATATGCTTGAACTTCTTTTCTTTTCATTCTCATGTGAATCTGTCTTAAATATTGTTGGCTTTACAATCTCATTTTGCCAATGACTTGGAGGATAGAGTGGGTTTAAATGCTAAGACATGCATATTGTTGATACAGTATGCGCACATTAATTCATGCAGTTAGGTTATCATATATGATGCTGACGAAGACACAGGATACATTTTTTTGTTCTTCTTGACATTTTGGGCCACTCAGATTTCCCTTACAGGCATTGCTGTATTAGTATGAACTCTAACAATTCTATTACTTTTGCGCATATCTCTGGAATTGCCATATGTAATAGTGCCTTGTTCTTTTTCAACATGAACTTAGAAATGCTTGGCATTCATCCTCGTACGTAGAATGTTCTTATGTTTTCTTACAGTTTCTTATGAACTGTCAGGTAACATCTGTCCTATAATGAAGCGTTGTTGTTTTCTGAAAAATACCAGCATTGCAGAAAATCAGGGGTCATGATGGAATTATGAATTTATCAGTTTATTTGTCTTCAGTGTTTTTGCTTTTTTTCCTTTTCTTTATCGTGCTTTTTCTTTGCAGATAGACAAGAATATTAGCTTTGAATGCAGCTTATCTCCTCAAAACAGGAGGTCATTTTGTGCTCTCAATAAAGGTTCAATCTAGCATTTAACTGTTCTTCTGTTCTGCACTTCTTTCCATTACTGAGAAATCTAAAGCAACCAATAGATTATTATTATTGTTGTTATTTTTTGCAATCTTGTGAATTGTTTATAAATTTGCACATTTTCTTGAACCTCTTCAGGCAAATTGCATCGACTCCGCCGTGCCCGCTGGTAAAGCATGCGATAGTGAAGTTGCCATGTTGAGGGCGGATCTGCCGAAGCCTGCAGAGATGGTGACATTAGATCGATTTGAGCGAGACCATGCCCGCGTCATCGGAAGTTACAGAGTGCCAAAGAAACAAAAAATCGCTGCCTAACAACTGTTGGATGTTCAGCACTTGGATCCCGGCTTCCTCGACCATTTAGCTTAAAAGTTAAAATTACCGTTCTGGGTTTTGCTCGTTCATTTGAATAGTTTGGCAGACAAAATAATTTAAAATCAAAAAATCAAAATTTATTAAAATTGCGGTGCATACACAGCCCTGTTCGAGCACTTTAATGATCTTGGAGTCGTCGTTTTCACTCTATGGTCATCGTGTGTAGGTACTAGTACTTTCAGTTGCCAAATGGTTCTTTCAGTAGTGGATTATGCTCGTCTGCAGAACGTATGTGGATAAGAAATAGACAGCTGACCATCTTGATTAGATTTTAGGTGGCTGGCAGTAAAGCTACGCGAGGACATTTTGAGGATAGACAATTGTTATATTAATAAATGCTGAAAATCATAGTAATAAATGTTTTTTAAAGTATTTTTTATTTATAAATATATTAAAATAATATTTTTTATTTTTTAAAATTATTTTTAATATCAAGATCTAAAAATAATTTTGAATAAAAATAAATAGAAAATTTTAAAATTTAAAATTTTTATTTTATATTTTTGAAATGGAAAAACAATCTTACTCTATCATATATATATATAGGCGAAGTCAAAGGCCAAAATATGCGTTTGGAACTCTTTGAACCATGTCAGTTACCCAAACTTAAATTTATCTTTAGAGGCAGTATAGTAAACATGTTATTTTAAGGAACCTCTTTCATATCAGTTAGGTCTTTTTATTATTATTATTATTATTATTAATATAGATATTCGAACCAATTTACGTATATTTTAACTAATTTTATAAATCTTGAAAATAATAATTATACAAGTTAACGATCAGTTAGGTCTTTTGCTAAAACACGCTGCTAATATACTTTATACTCTATCATTTTAGTCAGTTTTTTTTTAAAATAATAGCACGGTAATAAAAATAAAAAGAATAACATTGTAAGATTTATTTAGAAAAATAACATAATTTAGTTTAACTATTCATGTGAGATATTTATAATTCTAGTCCAAAATATTATTTGAACTGGGATGTTTTTTCAACTTCGTGTCATAAAAGCAATCAACTTAATATCTTACAATTTATAATCAAACATAATTATAATTCATTTAACATTTTAATTTAATTTAATTTAAACTAAATTCATAATTTTCATAACACTTGAGAAATATATCTCAGCAGTATCAAAATAATGCATGGTAACTCATTTTAGTTATAAATCATTTCCCTCTCGACATATTGGTAAAGTTGCTAATATCAAGTACTCGATGTAAAGTATTCATTTAATCTATCAAGACATAGAAGACATGCATTAGAAAACAATTCATCACTGAAAAATAATATCATGTGTTGGTGAGATGGCTCTTTCATGGTTAGGGGGGGGAGAGAGAGAGAGAGCGGGCGAGTCCAGCGATAGAGACAACAAAGATGGAAGGGAAGAGAAAAGGAGCAAAAACAAGAAAAGAAAAAAGGGGGCTGGGTTTTAATCGACTGGAATCGTATATATTGTATGCGACTTGTCAAGCTATGTTTTTTTGTCTAAATAAAATTTGAATTGCATTAATTTTTATTTTTTTATTAACATGGGTGTCTGGGCCAGCTTGCGTGCACCTCGACTAATCCTACGGGTCCTAAAGTTAACGACCATATAAGTTTTCAGTGGTCATCATATTAACAACCACAAGACTTGAACCTGAGACCACATGAGAACAAATCTTTTAATTCCAAACTTTTATCAATAGATCACTTTCTAGATAGTTTTTTTTAATTTTTTTAATTTTACTACTGCTACTTCGGAAAGAAAGGGAAAAAAAAAGCTCAGTATTATTATACAAGGAAGTGATTCTATATTGGCCATCAAGGGACTCTTTGAAATCTGATCCTCTTATTGATGCCCGGATTGGACAATCTACCCACGCATTCGGGATGGGATGCTCTTGAAAACTTTCGAACACTTTTGTTTTTGTTCTTAGGCCTAACTTGTAAGATATATTCCTCCAGAAGAAGCTAAATTCTACACGTGGCCTCCTTTGTCCCAATTCACTTCTTGCATTGCCACCTGTAGTACTTGTTTGAGATAAATCTAACGTCAACAGATGCAAACTGTAGAGTCAAATAAAATAAATATTCGAGTTATATAAATTCTAAAGTTAATAACTATATTATTTAAGTTTTTAGTGATTATAAAATTTATAAAATTTAAAATAATAATTTTTTAAAATAAACTCAGAACTTGACCACTTAAACTGTATCCTCAGGATTATATGTTCCTTTTCTCTCCTTCTCTATTGCTGGTGATGTTCTTACAACTTATTCCATCTATCCATATAATTATAAATAATATATATATTATTTATGTATTTTAGAGAGGTAACAAGATAAGTATAATTTATAAATGTTAGTTAGTTGCCGTGAAGATATAAAATATCTTGATCAGGGAAGCTAATCAGACCAAGTTCGTTATAGAAATCTGAACCGTAAATCTCAAACTAAATGAATCCTTTTTTTTTTTTTAATACCTGTCCAGTCTCCTGAAAGTGGAATTTTTATTGCTAACCATGAAAGGATTAGAATTATTAAATTTAATTAATATATTTACGAAACCAGTGCAACATTTTATAGTATCTTATGATATCATTAATCTTTCCATACCATATTTTAATATACTCAAATAATCTCTAATGGGACTACTATATTGAGAGAAAAAAAAACTAAAAGAGAGATTCGCACCATGATTTCTTTTCTTTTTTGTCCTTGGGTTTTTTTTTCATTTAGACCCCTCAATTTTTTTCTATATATATTTAATTTTTTGACATTACGTTATTGGTCTTGATGATTTATTTTTATGCCTGCATACTAAAATCTTATGATGTCAATGAAATGTTTTGTCGCTTAGATAATGCTCGGTCTAACAAAAAATAAATTTTAATTTTATTAGTTTAAGAGAATTATAGCTTAGGGGACCAAAAAATAATGTTTATTGTATAGCTGTGAATTTTTATTAAGTATTACTCTAAAAGACATGATTTTTTCACTATGCAATGCTCCATTGTTCATCCTCTCACATGTTACTGTGGATTAGCTGTGCAAAATTTTATGTCTTTTTAATTTGGTTCTCAAATTTTTTTTCCAACAATGTAGTCCTAATTAAAAATCAATTAATTTTGATTTATTATGAAAAGGTGGGATTGAAAGAAGATAGATCAAAATGAAAAGGACATCAAACATGGGTGATATGCTATGAGTTTTGCAAAAGATGCACTTTGGTCATAATACTTTTAAAATCACACAAATTATATAATTTAAGCACCTCAATATTTTTTCAATTCAATTTTGGTGAGTTTATTTTTGTTATTTTTTTAGTCTTTGATTGAGATAGGTTGCTAGATTCTGGTGGTAGAGAGAGAAAATTATCGTTGACACCGATTCAAGCTATCAAAATAGACTATATTTATGTCAAATGGTTTCATTTGACAATGAGAGTTCATATTATGTGTTTTTGTACCTTTAAAGTTTGTGGAAAAAAAATATCCGAGCTCGAGTTAATTTTGGTTTTTTCAAGCCATAAACAAGTTTATCACGGTTTTTACGGTGTGTTTTATAGGTGTTTTGGGTAAAAAACAGGTTTTTGGATAAAAAACTTAAACCTTGATTTTCCGGCCATCACAGTGGTTGAAATTTGGGCAAATCAGATAATACATCGTCTGATTTTTTTTTCAAAAAAATTTAGGACAAACATTCACCCTAGTTGCAAAATAAAAATAAATTAAGGGCCTAATCACGCGAGGTCTGGCAAAATGGGCCAAGTGAGGTAGTGCCTAACCTTTGCTTCTTTTTTTTCTAATTTTTTTTCTTAAGAAATTAATGATTATTTTTTATGGTTTTCTCTCTAAATTTTGTTAATTTATATTTAAATTAGTACCCCTTTTTTTTTATTTTGTTTGTAGAACCTCTTTTAGATGTTAATTATTTTTTTAGCTATGCATTTAAATTTGAAGAGTTTTTCTTATTTATCTATAATTTTTATCTTTTGTATTGATAAACTTCATTTTTGAAAAAAAAAAAAAATTCAGATAATATTTATAACATGTACAACCTTGGATGATGTTTGTTTCTTTTTTATTTTATTCAATCAATTTAATTTGTGTATCTATTTTTTTAAATAAAAAAAATTAGCGAACATAACATGGTAAATATCCTATCTTTTGAGATTAAATATTTTGATCAATATCTATTTCTTGATTTTTCAAGTTTTATTTTTAGATATTGTTAATAATTTATTTATTTATTTATTGGCATATATAGTTTTTAATTTACTTGATTACACGTATGTATAAATTTTTTAATTTGAACTTAAATTTTATTAACTATAAAAATGCATTGAAGAATTTTATATATACAGTTTTTTTTATATAAAATAAAAATATTTTACGAACAACGAGTTACATATATATTATTTATCTAAGACACGTCAGCTGCACCTAAACATTCTCTATGATGTTAGAAAATTGTTTTGATCTGTAGTTAGTAGAGTGTAGCGCAGGTCACCAATCCTGCGAGAAATTCTCTCCACATTTGGCAGGGCACGCATTCACATCGAAGGAGCTCGCAGGAACCGAAGGACTAAAACAGTAATTATAACCAAACTGCAGGTTAAAGTTAAACTCCAACCCTACCTTTTCGTAAACTTGTAGCAGCAGGAGTCACGTAGACCCCACCCTAACATAAGAATATAAATAAAATAAAAGGCAGAAAAAACTTACTCATTACCAACCCCAATTTACAAACCCCCCCCCCCCCCCTTTTAGTTTTAAAAAAATAAAAAAATAAAACCATCAAATCTTTAGGGTTTGTTTGACTCTCAACACCCTTTTTTTGTTTGTTTCTTTATTTTTGTTTCTCTCGACATCCAATCGCGAGTTTCAGTGAGAGTGAAAAACAATCAATCACCTGCTCTGTCTCCTCTCTCTCTTGCAGGATCCATTCCTCTTCACTTCACCGATATTCTCGCCTTTTTTGTAGTGTGCGAAAATCCGAAAACCTAGAGAGAGAAAGTGGACAGATAGGCTAAAAGGCAGCAAGCAAGTTCTGTTTTTATTTTTGTAACGTTGGGATCGGAGGGTAAAATTGAAGTTCTATTCAAATTTTTGGAGGGCTTTTTTAACAACACCATTTTAGCTTTTGATTTCTTTTCTGTTCGGACATGACTTTTTTTTTTGGTTTATGTCATAAACTTGGGGTTTAAAGAGTAAATTTGTATGCAATCTGGTGGTGGTGGAGGAGGGGGGCCCAGTTGGGTAGGACCGGCTGGGCGTGCGGGGTCCACATCATCGGCTGCAGCATCGCCTTCGTCTTCGTCTTCGTCTGCTGCTGTATGGAACCTTCAGTTGGGATTTGATTCGGTACAGCAGCAGCAGCAACAGCAGTCTAGGCAGGTAAGGTTTTTCTTTACAATTTATCAAATTTGATTAATTGATGCGTGTGATTAGTGAATTCCAGTTGTAATCAATGTGATTGATTAGTTTTTTGAATTTTTTATTAATCACGAGTTTGGAGGAGGCACACTAAGCATGCATTTAATCTTAGGAGAAGATTAGGGCATTTAAATTATTTTGAGGTGTAATTAAGCATCTGAGTTTGCTCGGGGGTTTGTTTCAATATTGAAGATCAATGACAACTAAGCGCGGGTCCTGCTATTGGGTATTTTGTTTTAGCAGTTGGCATTCCTTATCTGGTTGATGTTTAATCATGTCTGTTGTTTTCCTTGTTAGTTTATGTGGATATTATTATTATATTTTATTTCTTTAACTTTTTTTTAGAAAAAAAATAAAGAGCCCTTTTTTTTTTTATTGGGATTATGGAATAATCCTGCAGAAGTATCATACTTGGTGTTCATGGTGGAATCTGTCTAATTTTATGGTTCTTGTTATCTGTCGTGTTTTGCCGGCATTGTTTTTTGAGCTGCAATTTTAGATGGAGGTTTTTTTTTTTTTTGTACTGAAAATTTATGGCGCAGTTTGCATAAAAATGAATCTGTAGATGCATCATGCATTCATTTATTTTGCTTTCTCTTTTAGATTCTTGTCAATATGAAGGTGCAGTGGCGATTCTAGTGCTCGGTTGACCAACTTCGTGCTTGTTTCCAAATCCAATTTTGTGTACTTTGTGAATTGTATGATATTGTGCTTATTTCTAAGATTTCCTTACGGGCAAGGGTAGTTTGCGCTTTCATTTTTAGGTGAAATTTTGGTAGCATTTGTTTTATATTTCTAACTGTGCATGCAGGCATTACAGCAACAATTACTTAGAAAACCCGAAGGGAATGAAACCCTTCTAGCTTATCATGCTGGAACTCTTCAAGGAGTTACGGGAGGGAACAATTTTGCTTCATCTCCAGGCTCAATGCAAATACCTCAACAGTCCAGGCAATTATTTGATTTGGCTCGACAACATGGTTCCTCTCAGGACGGACAGAATAGGAATCAAGGTGTTGAGCAACAGGCTTTGAACCCAATTCAACAAGCATATCTTCAATATGCTTTCCAGGCCGCCCAACAAAAGTCAGCTTTGGCAATGCAGTCTCAGCAACAAGCTAAAGTAGGAACACTGGGCTCTCCTGCTGGAAAGGATCATGACATGCAGGTGGGAAATTTGAAAATGCAGGAACTCATGTCCATGCAGTCGGCAAATCAGGCTCAGGCTTCATCTTCTAAGAACCCATCTGAACATTTTTCTCGTGGTGAAAAACAGGTGGAACAAGGTCAGCAGCAAGCCTCTGAACAGAGGAATGAGCAAAAGTCTCCAATCCAGCCTACTGCCATTGGACAACTAATGCCTGCAAATGTTACTAGACCCATGCAGGCACCACAGGTTCAGCAAAACATCCAAAACATGGCAAACAACCAGCTCACAATGGCTGCTCAGATGCAAGCAATGCAAGCATGGGCACTTGAGCGCAACATTGATCTGGCACAACCTGCAAATGCCAACTTGATGGCGAAGCTTATTCCAGTCATGCAGGCAAGGATGGCTGCACAACTTAAGGCAAATGAAAATAATACTAGTGGACAATCATCACATCTCCCTGTGTCAAAGCCACAGGTTGCTTCTCCATCCATTGCAAACGAGAGTTCTCCTCATGCAAATTCATCCAGTGATATCTCTGGGC
>Ga0307518_10003823_pt1 | contig 10830 bp, 10 predicted proteins | sample 25_EM_MG_FD_203889 | JGI IMG/M metagenome (GOLD analysis project Ga0307518, IMG submission 203889) | Populus trichocarpa ectomycorrhiza microbial communities from riparian zone in the Pacific Northwest, United States - 25_EM | ecosystem: Host-associated > Plants > Roots > Unclassified | place... | reverse complement strand
TCAAAAAGTATGGATGAAGTAAATTATTTGGGATAAAAGAATTATTTGAGTAGGGCAATAACGAGCTCCTAAGGATAAAAATAAGAGTACTTAAAGCAACACAACATTTTTGAAGTTTTTTTTTTTTCTTTAAAGGCTTCTTTCCCTTGAACATAGCTACTGCCAAAGGCAGTATGGGCTATTATATCAATAGTAAGCCTTTGAAATTGCTCATTCATGTTTGTCTTTATATATTGATCCTTAGTAACACTCTGATGTTTCCACTTGTCGGTCGTCTATGTAGTACACGTTTCCATTCTCCCTATATAACCTGCCAGGTCCAGAAACAATAGGTATGGAAACTAATTATATTATATTTAGTAGTTTGTGAAAATTTAAGAAAAAAAAGGCTCGGAAACATTATCATATGAATTCATTATGACACTGATCATGTAAGTGAAACTTTATTCTTGGAATGTGTAATTTTACTATGTAATTCTATGTCTTTATTATTGTGCTTTTCAGATTATCTGAAGAATTAATCACAACCCTTGATATTAAACTTTAACTCTAGATTAACAATCTTGTTAGGGCTAATTTGAATTGATCCTTGAATTGTTGAACACATGGCATCTAAAACAATTCTAGCAGTGTTAGACATGATGTGGGATGGCGACATGGTATAAATATTTATAAGAATTCAAGAAAAGTTCAATGCAATTATTGTCAAAAAAATTTCAATGTAGGCATTTATTGTTTCAAATATCATAAGGATGTTGAATCATGCCATCAAGTACCAGAAGATGTAAAGAACATGATTTTGAGTGTTTTGGTGAAAAATCAAGAAGCATATGAAAAAGAAAAGAAACACTTTCAATATATTGGAAAACAATGATGAAGATAAAGGGAAAGAAATTAGTTTAATGGACAAAGGAAAGAGAACAGTTAGTGGGAATGGAAGTACACAAGGTGCCTTCAATCATTTATTAAAAAAGATCTTAGAGAAGAAGCATGTTAATAAATTACAACGTTTTTCTACACTATTGTGATTTTATTTATTTGTATGAAAAACCCTAAGCCACTTGAATTGGTTACAAAGCATGGGTCAGGTTTCAAGCCTATCACATAAATCAAAGGATTGATTGATGAGTTTAACTACTGAAATTGAGAAGACAAAGAGAGGGTTAAGCTTAGAAAAGAGATGTTGGTTCAGTCCAAACTGGAACACCATTCGCTTATTGGATCATAACTGGAGCTGTAGAACTTGGATTAAGGTCTGGTTTATATGTATGGAAAGCTAAGACACAGGCCTAAAACTTTCATGAAGAGTACAAGATTTAAAAGGACTGTTTTCAAGTTCAAATTGTAGCAACAGCAAAGAAGTCAGAATCTATCCTGCAGCCTAGACATTATTCAGTGTTCAGTCCATATCTCGAGTTCTAGAAGTCCAAATGCACTAATTCTTGTTTTGTTGGAAAACTGAGATAATTTCCAAGAACTTTCATGAAGACTATCTACTCGAATTCTGATGTTAGCAATGACGTTTTCTATAGACAAGAAGATAAGGATTCTTACCAAGTCAAGAGGTGGTCACCCACTCAACAATTAATCATCAAATCAATAGTTCCAAATTTTGGCCTATAAAAGGAGGCATTTGCCATGCATTTAGGCATCTTGGTTTTCAAATCAAGATCATGCTCTTTATTTCTTTCTTTATATTTTTGTAATGTTTAAGTTTTATTTCATGTTATATTTTCTTTAATCTCTTGTTTATTCTTTTCATTTCCTTTACTATACTTATGTTCTTATGTTGTCTATTTATGTTTCTCTTCTTTATTATGTTGAGTTAAGTTTATTATGTCAAGGTGAAAAGGTTACACAAATGGTGTAAGAATAAGTATAGTATAAACTATTGCTAAAGGGAGGATAATTACCTCATATATTTATTCAAGAACTATTCTTATTTCCATACTAAGGCACTTTACAAAAGAAAAGGATTTGATTAAGCCTACTACCACTCGGTTTGTTACTACTTACTTGAATCTAGGATGCTTGAATGATTATAAAATATAGCTAATGACAATGTTTACTTTTAACTAGTGGAGGTCATGTAGGTTTTCAAAAATAGAAGAAGGGAAGTGAATTTAAAGCTATGTTTTAGACAACAAGTTTTGTTCTGATATCACTATATATATTAAGACAGCATATCCTCTAATTAAAGTTCTTCGATCAATTGATTCAGATAAGAAATCAGCTATGGATTTTATATATGAACCAATGGATCAACAAAAGAGAAGATACAAGTGAGTTTTGGTTATGTGAGAAAAAAGGTATCAATTATCTATCTTGTTAATTGTTTATTTATTACTAGTAGTTGATCATTTATGTTTATTTTAATTTTGTATTCTTTAACTTGTTATTAATATTCTTATTATTATTATTTTGTAGTTATATACCTATATGAAATATTGTTAATGCAAGATGGGAACTTCAACTCCACAGACCTTTACATGCAGCAACATCTTATTACTTGAATCCTCATTTTTATTATAATCCTAATTTTAAGGTTAATACCAATATTAAAATTATATTGTATCAATGCTTAGAAAGGATGGTGGCTGATGCAAGTGAAATGTGCAAAAGGGTTATTTGTCATTGAGACTGCCAAGATAGCAAGAAATAATAAATAAATAAAAACTCCAGCTAAATGGTGAGATTCTTATGGGGATGATTGTCCAAAATTACAAAAGTCTGCAATCCGAGTTCTAAGCTTGACTTGTAATTCATTTGGATCTGAGCGTAACTGGAGTATATTTGAGATGGTGAGTTTTTTATATTTTTAATATTTTTATATTTAATTAGAATCTAATAAGTTATAAATTTGAATTGGTTGCTTAGGTTAAGAAATTGTTTGCACTATGAAGAAATGAATGACTTGGTGTTTGTAATGTGCAATTTAAAATTCAATGACAACCAAGTCAACAAGCCTGTTGATAATTTTGATGAAGTTCCAGATGATCTCTTATCTGACGATGTCAAAGAACCATCACAACCCAATAGTTTAAGCTGTTAGGTGAGGTCCCAGGATATGATTTATATTATTCTCTAATACACCCCCTCAAGTGAAAGCTCTTTGGGCTTGAAACTTGCATAGGCCCACATTACCTTGTGCTTGATTTTTATCAAATAAATATGAGTGGTGAGATTCGAACTCGTGACCACTTGGTCATCAAGGCTCTGATACCATGTCAAAGAATCATCTCAACCCAATAGCTTAAGCTGTTAGGTGAGGTCCCAGGATATGATTTATATTATTCTCTAATAGACGATAATCAGATAACTAAGGGAGAAAATCATGTTGGTTCATCAAACTTTGATTTTCTTGGTGTTATTGGTAACACGAAGAAAAAATGATAAAGAAGATGAAAGTGATGAAGAAAAAAATTATAATGATGTTAAAGTGGATAGTCATGGTATTGAAGATGATTTAGATATTCAAATTGATGTCAATTCGAAGAATTTAAGGAGTTTTGAGTTAAATATTGTTGACAATATTAGTGTTGGTACTGATAGTAGTGCTAATGTTCAAATATTGGTGTTGGTACTAATAATTCTTTAGATGGTAATGATCTTGATGAATATCTTAGAAATAATGAGGAAGATGAAGTCAATAATGTTGGTTTTAGTTTACTTGACACACCAGCAGATTATTTGTTTTAGGCTTGTTGATTATTAGTTAATGAAATTCTATAGACATAATTATATGGTAAGGGATTTTTAAATTAAACTATGTATGGATTTTTATTTGAACTAAGTATTATAAGGTGCTTAAACTTTTGTATTGTTTATTTTACTTTTGTCTTAATTGTGTTATATTGTTATTTAATTATTGACTGAAATTATCTATATAATTAGTTAAAAGATTTTACTTACGCTTTTATAATTCAAATTTATATTGTATTTTTCATGTTGCGTTAAAAAGATATTTTTAATAACCTTGACTCCATTAATGCATGTTACCAATCGTAACTATAATTCTTACACATTTTGATAAAATCAATCAACCATCACAAAACCCACAGCTTACTCTGAATTCAATTCAAAGGGTAAGAGACAAGTTTCTAGGGTTCATTAACTTATATCCCATTGTATTCACAGTTAATGCGAGATTCTTTGCATCGGTTAGTAAACTCTAGTAGGGATAATGGACTCAAGACATGCTTGGTGAACGCATATGACCTTTCATGATAGAGGATAGCCTAATTATTCTTCACTGGTTTGGAGATTGAACTTTATCTTATGTTTTTTCAGATTATTTAAACTCTTATTTTTGCTATTAGATTTAATTTTATTTTAAGGTTTTCATTTAGTTTAAGGCCAAACAAAATAGTTCGTTGTTTTAAGAATTTATTGTTTATATATATATATATATTTGACATTGTAGTCAAATTATGATAAATCGATAAAAAGTTGCATGCTTTTGGTTTTCCAATCCCCCAGCTTCAGCTTCAGCTTATTTCTTTCTTTTTTTAAGCTTCTTTTAATTCTTAGTTTTTTACTTCTCTCGTCTTACTTTTCTTAAATCTCTTATTAGTCCCGTATCAAACTCGCTCATCAACTTCGAAAGACAAACAAGACAATTCCCCAAAGATTGTCAAGAGTTTATCAACTTTGCAATGACCTATTTCAAATTTTATGCGACTGGAGAGCAGATAATTAGAACAAGCCTGCAATGAAGTGGAAATAATATGATGAGCCTTCCCAAGTGAAGATTCCACCATTGAGAATTCGATCAAGACATGATAATAAAGGTAAGGTGGAAATAAGGACGAAGGCTGTTGCTATTTGCCTTCATCTCATAGGTGAGGTTATATATTTTGAAGAATTAGGCTTCCTTATCCTAGATCGTGAGTGGTTTCTGCAGTGAAGTGCTTGGCCAACTAGTAAAATTAGATGTTAGAAAGAAAAGTTCCATGGAGAGTGGATTCGTTAGCAGAAAGGAAGTGGAGAAGATTCTGAGAGGAAGTTTGCAAAGTCAAATTCCTGGAATGGGTTCGAAAGTATTTGAAAGCTTTGAGGCAAGCGACCTTGTGATGAAGATGCTGAAACTAGAACTGTGCTATGAACAAAACCCATCAGATCCGTACTCTCTGCTACTGATCCCTTCAATTCTTCAAGAAGGCAGAGGGAAGCCTCAGAGATGGCAGTTAAGTACGACTGACTGCAATTATGCCGGACGGCATCTGGAATGTGAGGATTCAAGCCACACATTTCTTGCACCAGGCTTCTTTCCTCTTTTACAGGCAATTTTTCTTTCTTTTCTGGCCTCTCTACTATTATTTTATTGTTGCTTCTGCTTTGCTATATAATTGAATCTCTTATAAGCTAAAACTCAGTTTCTGAGTATGAAAGTAAGCTTTACACTGCATAGAGAATTCGATGCTGCAAACTACACTCTTGTATTCTTCTGAATGAATTTACTGGCATTCTAATTATACAAGTAATATAATTTAAACACTAAAGAGAATAAAGACTAATGTGAAGAGCAAGTGTATATCATGGAAAATCATGCAACTTTTACCATAAAACTTTGAGTTGATACTTCCATGTAATCCTGCTTCTCTACTTCATTTACCTCAAGAGTAGATGAAGTTGAAGTATTTAAAGTATCTGAAAACATTCGCCTCCTTTAAGTACCACAATCTCTCAACCTCAGAAATTTTTAATCCTATTCTTCACTTTTTAGATCTGTTGCTTGTCTGCATGAATATTCAGCCTTTTGTTCTTTTAGATGGATAAAATACATTCTGCAGGTTGCATCGAGTATCTAATATAAATTTTAACTATTTTCTATGCAAGAATAAACTCTTATATGCTCCTTGGATTCTTAAATGTAGCTTGAATGCAAGCCATAGCGTGGAATTGTAAATCGTATACATAGCCACACCATGATATCGCTCGTGTTTGATTGACATAGTCAAGGAATTTGCAATCTCCTAATTTTCATTTGCTGGCAAATCCAGGTTCATCTTCATAACAGAATCATGGCATTAAAAAACCAACATGGAGCAACTTGCAGTCTGCACTGCTCTCAGCACCTGCAGAACGGATGCATGATTATCAACACACTTGGAATCCAGTTTCAGACTCTGGAAGACCTGTTCCAAGAGCTGGATTTGATTTGACTCGAGACCTCCTGTCAGATGATGACTTCAAGGAAGTACTGCACCGTCGAAATAATGACCACCTGTACAACCTTGCTGTGGAGTTGGATGACCCACCAGATAGTTCTCTAGATGGAGCAGATCTTGCAGGCAATGAACCTGACAAACTGGTTCCAAGCTTTGCTGGAATTGCAAAGGGGGGAACAAGTATTGCAGAGACTCAAGATCATTGAACAAGAAATATGAGACTTGAAACAGGAGATACAAGGACTGAAATTCTATGAGCGCAGACTCCTTATTGAACTTCAACGCAAAGTGAATTAATTACCTTGTGAGCTACAATACCCAAGTTGAAAAGGAAAGTGCCACACTTTTTCTTTCTCATTAGAACAGAAAATTACTCGAGAAGATTGATCACCAACATGATTTCTGGAATGACTGCACTTTGTCTGCACCTGTTTTGTGAATTTAGGGGAGAAATGCATGTTGTTGAAGATCAGATTGGTTGTGAAGTGACGCAGGTTGATATCATGGCAGTAAAGAGTTTGGCTCCATACATGAAGATATTCATGAAATTTTTAACATTTTCTCACAAGATAGGAGCGCATCTGGCAACTGGAATGGGGAAGATGATACCAGATTTGAGCAGAGAAGTTGCCCATCTGACTGGCTCTTCCCTTTTGAACGTGGTGCAGCAGGAGCAGTTGCTGCTTGAGCAGTGGGGGCTGCAGCACAAAGCAGGAGGAACAGAAGCAGGGCTGCAGAAAGCTCAAGAGACATGAAACAAGATTTAAGAGCAGGTTTAGCAGTGGTTGGGTTTTTAAAGGGACCGCAGGTGCTCAACTGGAAAGGATATTGCAGAGAAGTTTGGATTGTGGAGAGTTTAAATAGAGTTGATGAGCAAATTGCATGCTTCTGTAGGAGGCATACTATGAGGGCGAATGAAATAATTGAAGTGCCCATTTAAAATTATTGAGATGCATGAAAGTATGGGAAATGGTGTTTCTCGTTGTTTTTCTTCATTATATATGCATGCATGTTGTCTTCAGTAGCGGTTGTTTCGAAAGAAAGGGTGACAAAATGACCTCCTCCATTCCAGCTTGTAGTGATTCTTTAATATAATATTGGTTAGATAAATTCGCGAAAAAGATCACAATGTAATGTCATATAGGCATCGGAAGAATCCATTTTGAAGGCAATTGTTCCCTAATGTCCACATGACAATTTAAAAACAACAATAATAATAGCAAATATCGATGCCAGAATAGCACACAAATTGGAAGAAAAACCTGTCTAGTTAGAAGGAAATGTTTTCCTCGGGGAGGACACTCTAGCATAGTCTGAGTATGGAGGGAAGAAGACGACATTAATGTCGACTGATATTTGTGGACACAATTATGCAAAATCATGGAAGCTTTAGCCACTCTTGACTTTTCAACTAAAATCACCATGTGAATGTGGACACCAATATGATTACACTCATTATTAGCTTATAATTAGATGAAAATCAATTTCATAATTATTAAAACTTGAATAAACATAGAGGAAAGTAACAACGAAAGAGGGAATTTTCATGTATAACAGCAGTTGTTATGAAACAAAGCTGATAACACGTACAAGTCATGATTTCCCCGTCTCTCAACATACAGAAGGAAACAACACACTACATGATACATTATTACACTTCACTATTAGTTTAGTCACCAAGCTAAAGTCAAAGTCACCTGTGTGTTTTCCTCTGAAATAGAAAACTCAAAGCTCAGAAGAAAGCTCTACTCCCATAAAACACACGGGAACCAGTGTTCTTTGATGCCTGCACATTCTTATCAGAGCTCGAACTTCCTGAACTAGTTGGTCCACTTTCAATGTCCAAAGGAAGCTTCATCTTGGCCAGTGACTCTGTGAATTGTTGCATGCTTTTCATGTACATGTCTACTATGTCCTGCTGAACCATATTTGTTTCCGGCTCAATGTTTACTGTAATAACAGGTTTGGCAATTTTCTCATTTGATGCTCCACCAGAGGAATCAGTCTCACCATCTCTGACATTTGTACTCTCTCTCTCTTTACGGTCTGAGACATGGTCCAGATTCGGTGTTTTAGAAGCTGCTGGGCTGTCAGAGGTTTCTGAACTTGCATCAACAGAAGGAGAAGAAACACCGTTAGTTGACACACTGCTTGGAGGAGAGCCAAGCTTCGGAACTTGAATTGAATCGGAAGTGGCAGCTGAGAAGCTTTCCACGACATGAACTCCATTTTCTGAACTGAGATAATTTTCAGTATCAGAGGTGGCCAAGCTCTCAGAGGCTTCAGAATCCAGACTGGAACATGGAATTCCAAAATACTCAGAGACCATCATCTGGTTTTCATTCACAACCTTTGGATCCGGGAACTCAATCTTATCGAATTCACAAGGAAGTGATTCCTGTATCTCTGAATCCTGAATAGTTCCATTTGCAGCTAAAGCAGTGGGTATTGCTGGAATCGCCATTACCTCTGGTGAAGCTCCACTGTATGATAGAGATAGTTGAACAAACCCCGCGGGAGAGTAGAACAAATCAGTTGAAGAAAGAGAGAACTCTTTGTCCAAATTCCCATTATTGATTAGTACTTCGGACAAAGGCACCAGAGCGAAACCTAACAGCTGATCCTCCAGATAATTCCTCACCCTGCTCATCATGAATACCTCACATTTAAGGGAGGAATCAACAGTCTTAACATTGAGCCGCAGACTGTCATTGAAGACTGGATTCCTCCCACCACCATTGATGATTTTGGTGGAGACAGTGTGCTCGGGATCGCTAGTCAGGCAAAACTTTGCATAAACATCTTGCTTGTGGTAAATGCATATGTTTTGGATGTCCCTAGCCTGGTGTATGTAAACCTCAACTACACCAACAAAATCTTCGAGATTGCCAACCACAGCATCGTTTCTGTGGATCTCAATTCCCTTGGAGAAGCTGCCAGTGCTCTGAACTGGATAATCATACTTCTGCTTCTCTGTCTCAAAGCCAACAGAGGTCTTGAATGGTGACACAACAGATTGAGGGGAATCCATAACTGCACCGATAATAGACCTGGCAAAGCACAAAACAAGTTATTATTTGAAAAAACGGCCGATACTATGTTTTTTAGTACTCTACACCCTGCACTAAAAAATCAATTCCAAATATTAAATCCCAAAATAGGAGATCTTTGATGCTTGAAACACTTTTTCTAACACCAAGTCTGAGCTAAAACAATCACAAATTCTTAAAATTCAGAGGCAAATTGCAAAAGGAGACCTTTTGCATGATCCAATTAAACCCAAAACAAAAGATTCAGTCAACTATAAAACTCAGAAGCAAGCAAACAGCTGTCGCCCCCCGTTGTTGAGCAGGTGTGAAAATAAAAATTCTCAAACCCAGAAGCCAAAACCCAAAGAAATATAACCTTAAGCTTCAACAAGATCAACTTCAGAACCCCAAACCAACCTTAAAATTAACAAAATGAAGTTCGATTTAACAGAATCATCAAATCCCAAAACCCCAAAAAAGAGACCTTGAACATGAACTACTAAAAAAACCCTAATAAAAACAATAAACAAGCGTACAAACCGAAACCCACCTAAAGCAGAAGGCAGTCCCCAACTTCTCAAAAACCCAGAAGCCAGAAACCCTGAAAATTGAGAGTTCTAGAGAACAAATGCTGTATACCCTGACCCTGAAACTTAAAGTAAGGAAGACCAATCAACAATTATGCGACATGACCAGATATCAATAAAGCTATCAACTTTTTCCACACCGAAACCGGAATCCAAGAGAGCGAAACAGGGAAAACCAGAAAATTCAAAGCCAGAAACAAGCCGTAATTAACTAAAGGCCAAAGATGGCACAGTTGACGAGGTTTGAAAAACAAAACCCACTAAAATTCTCCTCGAAACCCCTCAAAAACTACCCAAAGAAAGTAAGAAATGGAACTAACCAAAACAGAGAAAATTTATTTAAAAAAAAAAAAAAAACTCACCTGTAGCAACAAGTTAAAATGAAGTGAGGTTCTAATACAAGATCTGGACAAGACCCAGTTAGTGAATCGGGTCTTATTGTTATTGATGACGGGGTGTTTGCTTTCGCTTTTGTTTTTGTTGTTCAAATAAGAGTTCGCAAGCAAGTGAAAACTCGTACTAAAAAGCTGAAAAGAAAGGAATAAAATCTACCACTTCGCTACTGCTCTATTTCTCTTCTTTCGGATGATCATATATTTATCCTGCGGAAAAGATATTGTCTTTTAAAATATTTTTTAATATATTTTTTTAATATTAATATTTTAAAATTAACTAATTTAAAATTAAAACTCTTCAAAAATATAATCAAAATACAATCTCAAAACACCGAGTAATATATATAAAAAAAACCTTGAGAAAATACTTATAAAGTTAGGTAACAATCCAACAAAATACAGAAAGAACCACAACCTGCGTCTTGTCGGCAGCCTTTGCAGTGTAAATAAATACGTATAATGCTTTAAGCTTATTACTGGATCATTCTCCCTTTTCTAATTTTTGTACGTCCGGGTAGAATACAGAGGAGGCGTTTGGAATTGCAGCTTCACTGTATTTTTAACAATTTTTGGATTATATTTTTTAATTTATTAACTCTTGGTAATCAAGAAGAGAGATGGAAACGGCACGGCACGGCATGGCATGGCA
>Ga0307518_10003822_pt1 | contig 10832 bp, 5 predicted proteins | sample 25_EM_MG_FD_203889 | JGI IMG/M metagenome (GOLD analysis project Ga0307518, IMG submission 203889) | Populus trichocarpa ectomycorrhiza microbial communities from riparian zone in the Pacific Northwest, United States - 25_EM | ecosystem: Host-associated > Plants > Roots > Unclassified | place... | reverse complement strand
CTCTTTGTTTCTTTATAATTATCCACAACATTGCAAATCTTAACAAACCTTCAATTTCTAATTCAGTCTGTTAAATAGTTATGTTAACTCTAGCAGTGTAAGGCATAGAATGGGAATGGATATTCTTGGAAAGTTGGCTTGTGATCCATACCCATGAGTTTTGGAATTTACGTTGTGTGGAAAGGGAAAGAAGGGGGAAAAGGTGAAATTTTTTATTTCTTATTAATCTTAAATTGAACGTAAGCCATGGTTTTTTATGTTGAATATATAGAACATCTTTGACCAGTCCTTATGTCATCATGCTCTTGATTTTGTGCCATTTTTGGCAGTTCAGCATTTCATTTTAGGGTCAACAACGCTTGATTCCAATTCATTGGATTATCATCTTCAACGAAATTTGTAGGTATGTATCCTTCATTTGTTGGGAAAAAAATTGTAATTGTAGTGTATTTCTTCTGGATCAATTCGTCTGAGATTCCTTCTCTCTCTCTCTCTCTCTCTCTCTTTTTGATAAGCTGATGGAAAAGAAAATGCATGTGTAATTTCATTTTAATAAGTGATCTTGCGATTGAATTTTTCTGTTCCTATTTCCACCAATTATGCTGCCAACTTTGGATTTGTAATAGCATTATTTGCTGCAAGATGTAGAATGATCATATTTACATTTTTTTATTCAATGCTATTTTGTAGTTTGTTTATAAGTTTTCTATCATAATTCACGCCCAATTCTCTCAGTTGGCTTTTCTCTAACACTTTCATTTAAAAAATAATAAAATATTTTTATTTTTTTCTTTACTTCAAATTAAATTAGTTTTAGTAATCGGTTTGGTTTGATAGTTTGATGTTTGAAGTCAAAAAATAATTTTTTTTAAAAAAAATATTGTTTTAATATATTTCTAGATAAAAAAACATTTTCAAACTTACACAAACCCACCAGGTTCGGATGGTTGCCAATATCGTTGTTGTAAGACTGCAAGCAATCACCACCCATTCTATTCCAGAGATAATTCTGGTGATGTTTGCTTTCTCGTGGGAATGATTAATGCGGTGTTTCTTTTCTACTTCATATGAACATCAAAAGCTGTGATTAGATAATTTTCTGTTTGTTTCTCATTGTTTTTTGTTTTTTTTACCAGGCAGAATTTTGGTGGCAGACCTAGTGGAGACAGCTAAAAATAATATATCCAAACGTTGAGAGAGCATTTTGTTTTTGTAAGAAATCACCGGCTCCACCACCCTTGCTATGTTGTAGGGTTGGAATAATCACTCGCGCTATATTGTAGGTTGGAAGTAAAAAAATTTTAAATAGCAAAAGAAGATATTTAGGTATTGATTATGTTTCTTTTTTAAAAAATAGATTTTAACTATGAAATGAAAAATCATTTGATCCGTTTAGGTTTACATGGGTTGAAAAGTTAAATTTGTAGATTGAAAAGTTCAATTCTAAATTAATTTAACAATGAAGTATAAAATTGGTAAAAAAAAATAACATTTACTTAATAAAAAAACAATATGATAAATTCGAGTCAACAAGGTAAACTCATGATGTAAGTTATGGTGCATGTGCCTGTTCATTTTAAAAAACTAGCTCAGGCATGAGGGCCTTCAAGCCCACTTATCTGGGTTTGTTTTTATTTTTTTAATTTTTAAAATTATTCGTTTTATTTTTATTTACTTTTTAAAGAGGGTAGATGACGAATTATATATTTTTTTGGTTGCTGGAAAAACATGGCTTTAATTTTTTTGGTTTAAAAACCTTTTTTTCAATCTTTTTTGATCCAAAACATTATAAATATTTTGATAAACTTATCTATGAAAAAAAAAAAAAACTAGAAAATAGCTCAAAAAATTAAAATAAACCTGAACCAAAAAACATTTCTGTGATTAGATTTGACTTCTTGGGCAAGGAGAAGGAAAAAAACTCCTAGGTAAAATTACTCTCATTAAATGGAAGCTATTGACACTGATTTTAACTTTTTTAATGATTGGAATAAACAATTGTTTTTTCTCACTAAGTTAGAATTTAGCGTTCTATCTCTCTTTCCTCTAATAAAAAATAAAGACCGAAAAATAAAGTATATATCTTTTTGTACCAAAATTAAATTTTGGATAATTAAAAAGACCAATAATTTATAAACCTAAAAAGATAGGGGATGAAAATAATTTTTTTGTATGAAATTGAAATCCACAATCTATTTTATCCATTATTTTCACTTTGAACCTCTGATTTTCAATCCAACTTTTATTTTCAAGAAAACTTGCAATTAAATGCTAATTTGAACTCAAAAGAGTTAAATTGTACTAAAATAATTCGAGAATTAAATTAATTGTTTTTAAAAAAACTTAACTATTACAATCTACCGTAATTCGTGAGATATAAATAGTATTGGAAGCTACACCCCCCTGAGCCAATTTACGAAATGTGCACAAAACATGCCTGTCAAAGAAAGAGTTTTGTTTACAGCCATGGGTGAGCCTGCAAAGTTTACTGAAGCATGGCAACCAAAGCTCTTAGTTCATAAGTGAAATATGCATATGTTGGGATAGTTCAAGCAAAGAAGAAAGAGCAAATTTCTGAGTAGAGTATGCTTTAACACGTACTGGAAATTGTATCAAACTACCATTTTATTTTGACTATCAACCTTTTTTGTTTTTTTAGCTTTGTAAAGTCTTATGAACTTATAAATTTTAAAATATAAAATATAATTTTTAAAAGAATTGAGACAAAATAAAAAAAATTACTAAACTTCACGAGCATCAAGGTAATTTTCTCAATGTTTTTATATACAAAAGCTTCTTTGTATACTATTACTAAAAAGTGAGAGTCAAGTGCATAGACTTGGCCTTGCATACACATGCCCGCTGACTTTTTTTCTGTTGGACCAGGCGTGCTGGCCTCATCTTTTTGGCCTAGGTACTTGGCCTTTTTCTATGATTTTTTTTCCCATTGAAATACATTATACAAAACTATTAACATGATATTTCAATTATTTTTTTATTTTTCCATAGTTATTAAATAATATTATGGGTTTTTATGAGAATGTTAACAATTGTTGTTTTAATTATTATGTATCTAATATGACAAAAACAAATTGCTCATTAACATTCAATGAAAATAATTTTTTTGTTCTTTAGATTTTTGACATGGTTTTATCATATTTGTTAATTTTTTCCATTCAATCACACACAAAATACTGAAACGTCATGTTGATATTTTATTTCAAACTTTGAGATCACGGTAGTTTTTTTTTTTAAATGCTTCTTGTAAAAAAATGTTTTCATTAAAACAATAAAGAAAAACATTGATAAGAAAATAGAGTTTATATTGAAAAAATAAATTTGTCATCAATAATTTTATTTGTTGTCTTTCATGCAAATGTCTATTTTTATAATCATTTAATAAATAAAAAATGGATTACAAAAGCAAGGTTGTTAAACCCGACGGGGGCCATGACCTAGTTTGCATGTTGAGTGAGTTAACCTAGTTTAACCTAAGTCAATCTAGAATGTTGTTGTTTTGATAATTTTTTAATAAAAAATAATCAATGTTGTTTTTTATTTTTATTTTTAAATCCAATTTGGGTTTTAACTGGGTTAATCAAGTTCAGGTGCACCCGCCAAGTTGGTTAGGTAACACTGAGTCAACTCTCATCATATTTACTTTGAAATCGATTCAGTTCAGAGGTTGAGTCAACAGGTCATTGTGTTAACCCACTAGGCTTGGCGTAATAAAATTCTCAAGTTCTTTGTGGCAGTGCATGCACCACTAGAAAACTGGAGAATATCGATGAAATATTCCTTTAGCATTTGAAAAAATTCTATAAGTATTAGAAATCATCGATGAAATTGCTATCTCATTGTCATTTTAACCTTACTTAACCTTAGATAAAAAGTGAAACAATATATGCCAAAAGATTAAATAAAACCATTTGAGGGAGTGAAATGAAAAGATAACACATTATATTGACCTGGGTTAACATGTGAAATTTACAACCTGAGTAATGGATACGATCATAATGAGTTAACTCAGTTGAATAATTTGTTTCTTTTCTTTTCCTTCCTATATTATCTTTTTGGCTGGCCATGATTCGATCCTCATCGATCACAAATTGAATTAAATTCAAAAGTAAATTTAAGAGTCATAAAAGAATTGAAGATGAAATTTAAAAAATATGTCATACTGTATCAACTCCAGTCAACTTGAATTAACCGAAAAAACTTACAACCTGAGTCATGGACATGATCTCAATTAGGCATAATTTTTTCAAGCTAAATGATAAAAAAAGATGAAATTGCATTTTTTTTTGTTTTAAGTTAAATAAAAAAAATTAATGACAACAAAGGGTTAAATTGCATTAAACAATAAAAAAAAGCTCTGAATGTTGTGTTTTAACTCGTCAAAATCTTGATCCATGCCAAGGACCAAACCGAGTCTAATTTCCTTTTTTTTTCTTAAATTCATTATGCATAAACACAAAGAATATAAAAATTGCAAAAAAAAAAAAACCTTGTTCACCAAAACAAAGAAAGTTTTGCGGGGTTCCAATGTATAAAGAAAAATTATCGTTTTCGTATATTCCAACCACCAAGTTAGTTTATTTTGGTGTCCATAGGTTTCATTTGAAAAGGTAGCTCGATGATGGTTGTTTAAAATCTCAATATTACCTAAGAAAATAGATTGAAGCCGATGAAGAAAAAACTAACTCAATTTGATTTCATGTTTGTAGATCGTTTTTAGGGTTTCTTAGGTTTATAAATTGGTTTATAGGTGTTTTGAGAGTGCTTTTAAGTTGTTGTTTGGTTAAAATGGGTTACAAAATGGGTTTATAGGAGGAAAATGCTTTAGTAGGCAACGTGTCATCCTCCTCTAATTATCAAATTATCATTATTCTATGTATTTGTTCAGCCATAAAAACGTTTATAAATGTAATTAGTCTTATTAAATATGAACTTAAGCAGTATGAACTATAAGTGACACGATGATTGAGATTTTTAGTTCTACAATATAAGATGTGACAAGCATGCTAATCCACGGTGTTTCAAGGATGTGAACTTGAGCAATATAAATTGAAAGTATCTTGCTAATAAACGAGTATGGATGACTGGGATCCTAACATTATGTTCGACAAGTTGATAGAAAATGGATAGTAGAAAAAATTCTCTTGTTTTTTTATAATTGTCCCGCTCATCCAAAAACTATTGAAGGTTTGAAAAATATTGAATTATTTTTCTTGCCACTCAACACAACATCAAATATGCAACCTTGTGATACAAGGATCATACAAGCTTTCAAGATGCATTATTGTCATTAATTTTATTGAAATCTTTTAGAAGGTTGTGAAATTAAGATCACAAATCTAAAGAAAATAGATGTTTTAGATGCAATGAATATGGCAATCTTGACTTGGATAACCGATGTTTAAACAAACACAATTGCAAATTGTTTTTGACATTGTAAAATTAAGCTATGAATAACATGATTTCAAACAATTTGGATCAACACTCATATAGAAAGTATTCAACAATTGCATCTTTTAATCAAAAAGTTGAAATATCATGATACAATGGATGTTGAGTACCTTTTGAACTACTCAAGAAAAATACAAGGCAACTTCAGAGTTGTTTGAATATGATCAAACTAATGAGAATATCAAGAAAAATGTCAGAAGATAAAATTAAAGATGATAGTTCTTTAGTGGAACTTGTCTTGTGCAAAAATGCACTCAAAGCAACAATCACATAATATAATTTTCTCTTGCAACACGAGATCACTACAACTTAGCTTCTTAATGCGTTAAAAAAAGTTAGAGATGAGGTCCAATGATACATCAATTTCAAGAGAAAATAAGTAACAATTGAATCATATTTTGGTTGAAGAAAAAGAAGAGAGAATTGTTTCTAGGACTATGTTACTAATATACAAGGACATTTTTATATTTCCATCAAAATTTGAAATTAGCTTTGACTAAGAGTATAAATTATCATGTTTTAAGAGATAGAGAAAAAGTATTACATTACTCAAACCTTAAAAGGATGAGAACAATTTTCTCAATAATAGTTTTAAATCACCTTTAAACCTACATCTACATAGTACCTTATTGAAACTTTATTTTACCTATTAAAACTCTAAAAATGATAAAACAAATAGGTCCACAAAAGATAATAATTAAAATCTAAAAAAATAATAAAAGTACATCAAAATTTGTTAAATTAGATCCTTGATTATATATTTTGTTATCTTTTATATTATTTTTACATCTTTAAACAAAACAAAATCATAAAAGTTTTGTTATTCTGTTTTACAATCACTACTAAAAATTAAAAAAAAAATCACTTTAAAATAAAATATTTATAAAAAATTTGTTTGTGCCTTTATTTTTAAATCTATATCTACCACATATGACTAAAATGTAAAAAAATAATAAATAAAATTACATCAAAATTCAATAAATTATTAAATCGGACCTTTGTTATTATTTTCTTATAAGGAATTCTTGGTTGTTTTCTTATTTTATCTTTGATTCTTTTAAAGAAAATGATTTATACCTTTTGAAAATTCTTATTAATATAAAAAAGAGTTTTTTAATTAAAATATGAATACAATGTTTATTTGTGTCTATGTTTTTTAATATTACCTAACATATATTAAAAAGAAAGTCTTAAGAACAAGAATTTGTAAAAGCTATGTAATTATGATAAATTTTAGTGGAGCCTTGAATTTGTATTAATATGTTGTGCATAATGATTTTATTCAAATTTTGTTCTTACATGGTATTTGTTTTTCTTTTTTTTAACCACTAATAATTACTCCTCGTACAATCTTCAAATTCCTGGTGTGATTTCTAACATTTGTATAAAGAAGCACCATTCTCTGCTGAACTGAAGCTCAGTTTTTACTTATCAAAGTAGCTAATGAATGTCTTAAAACAATGAGGCAGACATTCAAACTCCAATCTTTAAGCTATAAACCTCTTAATTCCCAGCTCTCCGCATACCAAATTTTTCACTTTTCCAGCCTCTCTAAATCATCTAAACCCTCCCATTCGAAGAAAACTCAAGAACCCCAATTGAAAGGCCATGCAGAAACTAAAACCATTAATTCACTCTTTAAAGAGATAACTGAGATCTTGGGTGCTGATGTTGTGATCCCAGATAGAACTCCATATGGGTTTTTTATACCTAGAGAAACCCATGTGGGAGATAACGAGATAAGTGGAGAATTCAAGTATCGCGAAGAAGGTGTTTGTGGAAATGCTGAACTGAATAATGGGTTGCAGAAGGAGGGGTCTTTATTGGCTTTCGGAGATATAAAGGTGGGAGCTTTGAATGAAACTGACGTTAGTGCTGTAGTTCATGAGATTACTGGGATTGTTCGTGCAGAAAATTGCACAGCTTCAATGGAGGAAAGGCTAGATAAAGTGGGGTTTCAGTTAGAACCAGAGATTGTTGAGAAAGTATTGAAGAGGTGCTATAAAGTGCCACATTTAGCTTATAGATTCTTTAATTGGGTGAAGACGAAAGATGGGTTTTGTCATACAACGAAGACTTATAATACCATGTTGTATACAGCTGGGGAAGCCAGAGAGTTCTCGGTGGTGGATGTTTTACTGGAGGAGATGGAGAAGTACTCTTGCGAAAGGGATATTAAGACTTGGACTATTCTTATTCAACAATATGGGAAGGCAAAGTTGGTAGGCAAAGCCTTGTTGGTCCATGAGAAGATGAGAAAGTCTGGGTGTGAACCTGATGTAGAAGTTTATGAAGTGACGTTGCATTCACTTTGTGATGCTGGAAAAGGTGAAATCGCTTTGGAAATTTACAAGGAAATGGTGCAAAGGGAAATGGAACCTAACTTAAGTTTGTACAAGATGTTATTGAATTGCTTGGCAAAGTCAGGAGATGTTAGTGCTGTTCAATCGGTGGCTGATGACATGATTAGGGTCTCTCAGATTCCGGAGCATGATGTTCATGTTTGTGTCCTGAAGAGCTATTGCGTGGCTGGGAGAATTAGAGAAGCTTTAGAATTGATTCGTGATCTCAAGAATAAAGAAATACAGCTTGATTATGAAGTTTCCGAGACCTTGGTGAAAGGACTAAGCAGGGCTAATAGGATTGCAGATGCTCTAGAAATTGTTGAAATTATGAAGAGAAAAGATTTTGTTGATGGGAAGGTTTATGGGATCATCATCAATGGGTACTTGAGGAGAAATGAACTTTCTAAGGCACTCGATCTGTTCCAGAGCATGAAAGAGTTTGGACATTTGCCTACTACTTCTACCTATACAGAGCTAATGCAACACCTCTTCAGATCAAATGAGTATCAGAAATGCTGCGAGCTGTATGATGAGATGCTGGAAAGAGGAGTTGAGATAGACAGTGTGGCAGTTATGGCCATTGTTGCAGGTCATGTTCGCCAAGACCATATATCTGAAGCATGGGAAGTGTTTGAGACTATGGAGGATAAGGGAATCAAGCCGACTTGGAAATCTTATTCAATATTTATCAAGGAGCTTTGCAAAGTTTCGAGAACAGATGAAATTATCAAGGTTTTGGGGAAAATGCAGGCTTCCAAGATGTTTATTTGTGATGAAATATTTGAGTGGGTTATATCTTGTATGGAGAGAAAGGGAGAGATGGACAACATTAGAAAAGTAAAGCAGATGCATAGAATCTGCAGACTTCATTCGCTAAATGATGAAGTATCTAGAAATGATTTGTCCAGGGAAGAGGAGCTCCATGTTGACTCGAACTGTAATGAATCAGTGCAAGGAAGGGTGGATTGGAACTCGGTGAAGCCACTTTCAAAGGCTTACGATGAGCAGGACTTGCAAGAAGTTCTGAGGATATTATCATCCTTGGAGGATTGGCCCATCATTCAAGATGCCCTGGAGAAATGCACCATTCAGTTCACACCAGAACTTGTTGCCGAGACCTTACGCAATTGCGGTATGCATGGAAATGCTGCATTGCATTTCTTTGCGTGGGTAGGAAAGCAAAATGGTTTTTGCCAAACTACAGAAACGTACAACATGGCAATGAAAGTTTCAGGTCGTGGGAAAGATTTCAAGCACATGAGAAGCCTCTTTTATGAAATGAGGAGAAGGGGCTTCTTAATACCACCAGATACATGGGCAATCATGATAATGCAATATGGTCGAACAGGTCTAACAGAGATTGCTCTTAAGATATTTGGTGAGATGAAAGCTAGCGGTTGTAATCCAAATGACAGCACTTACAAGTACTTGATAATTTTTCTTTGTGGAAGAAAAGGAAGAAAGGTTGATGAAGCCATTAAAATATTCCGGGAGATGATTCGTGCTGGACATGTCCCTGACAAAGAGCTGGTTGGAACGTACCTCTGCTGTTTATGTGAAGTTGGCAAATTGTTGGAAGCCAGAAAATCCGTAGACTCTCTTTGTAAAGCTGGTTTTACAGTTCCTGCTAGTTACTCCTTGTACATTAGAGCGCTTTGTCGAGCTGGAATGTTAGAAGAAGCTTTATCATTAGTAGACCAGGTTAGCACCGAGAAAACTACGTTGGATCGGTATACGCATGCAAGCCTTGTGCATGGCCTATTACAGAAGGGACGACTAGAAGAGGCTTTAGCTAAGGTGGACTCTATGAAGCAGGTAGGCATTAATCCAACCGTCCATGTTTACACATCCTTGATAGTTCATTTCTTCAGGGAAAAGCAGGCATCAAAAGCGTTGGAAATTTTCGAAAGCATGAAACAGGAGGGTTGTGAGCCAACAATAGTTACATATTCGGCATTGATTCGCGGTTACATGGACACGGAAAATGTCATTGAAGCTTGGAACGTCTTCCATTCTCTCAAAACGAAAGGGCCTGCGCCTGATTTTAAGACTTATTCAATGTTTCTTAGCTGTCTATGTAGGGCAGGAAAATCTGAAGAAGCCCTTCAGCTTCTGTCAGATATGGTGGATAATGGGATTGTTCCCAGTAATGTTAATTTTAGAACTGTTTTCTTTGGGCTAAATAGAGAAGGCAAGCAAAGTTTAGCTCAAACTGTATTGCAAAAGAAGTGGGCTTTAACCAGTAAACGTAAATTTTCTTAACATAATAAATCTGATTCTCTTCTCTTGTGTTCATAGCAATGTTTTACATTTTCTTCATCTCTTCTTAATGAGAAAAACAAAGCGACTTGTCGTTTTCTCATGCTTCTAAACAACGTGGCTTTCGAATAGAAGCAAAAACCGAAACAGTCGGGGTGATACGTGTCTGTCAACAAACCGACTTGTAGTTGTCACCCGTGTGACAGTGACAAAGCAGCACCGTACTACTCAGGTAGGTCTAGAATCTCCACCGAAAACAAACACGATACACGAAACCTAACGCCCCGCCCAAACTCTTCGTATACAAATACAAATCTAGATTGTACAGTACACGAACGAAGAAGGCATAGCAAGCAGTAACAACAGGGGACAGACAATGGGGTGGGTGTGGAAAGACGACTCCAACGCCGACTCCGACTCGGACGATTACTTTGAAAATAACCCTAATTATTCTTCTTCTTCTTCTGGTGAGGTTTGTTCCACGAGGACGGTAGTGATCAGGTCGCAGTGCAAGAAGACCGAAGAGGTCCTTCGTGACTGCCCCGGAAAGTAAGTTATTTTAGATTTTTGTTATTTATATTTTGGTTTCTGTTTGGTTCCTGAGAAAAAGAAATGGTGATGATTGATTTAACTTTTTAATGATTGATTGTGAAGATGGAGTGGCCATTTCCTCATTTATGCTGTTATAGTTGATGGAGAGGAATTTTTTCCCCTCTTATTTTAAAAGAGTTTTGATTATAGATACCGAAAGTCTTGGAT
>Ga0307518_10003821_pt1 | contig 10832 bp, 10 predicted proteins | sample 25_EM_MG_FD_203889 | JGI IMG/M metagenome (GOLD analysis project Ga0307518, IMG submission 203889) | Populus trichocarpa ectomycorrhiza microbial communities from riparian zone in the Pacific Northwest, United States - 25_EM | ecosystem: Host-associated > Plants > Roots > Unclassified | place... | reverse complement strand
TCCCACTATTAAAACACATACTTGGTACAGCATGATCTCACCATTGCTTGAATGTTCATGGCCCCACCATCGCATCATCTACATTCTCGCTCGCTCTCTCTCTATAGTCCCTTGTTGGAAAAAACTTCGGATGCAAAAGAAGACAATCTTTCTTTCTTTGTAATTGTTTTATGTACATATTTTGTTGTTTTAAGCTCTCAACACAATGAAGAAATGAAGCCAAATTAAGCACTTCATTTTTACACATGGAAAGTGAATGAGACAAGTGCTCTTTACAGCATGTGTTGAAGCTCTTTTGTCTTAAAGCAAACCATAGTGCATCTCTCTCCGTATCTGCTCGCCATAGGAAGTATTTTGAGCTGTTTTTTTGGTGAAAATAATTTCACAAAGTTCAAAAAGAAGAAAGTTGTTTTGTGTGGACAGTTTTGTAGGTCCAAGTGTCTCAGTTTTCTGGGTCCGTGAGGACTCAGATCCTTTAATAGGCTCTTAAATTGGTTCTTTTGTGTTTTCAAGAGATTAAAAAAATAAGAATAGGAAAAGGGAGATGAGTGGGTGTATTCATGAATTTTTCATCCATTCATGAGCTTCTCCTTCTTGGGTTTATTTTGATAAGGCTAATATAATAGAATATTAGCAGCAATAATTTAAATCACCATATTGAGAGTAGAATACAAGAAAAATCATACTTCCATTTATTGTCCCTTTCCTTATTAAAGCTCGTGTTTTGTCTCTTGTTTCATAACAGGAGATAGCTTAATTACTACACTCCTCTAGAGAGGGGACCTTGGCCTCCGAAGAAGTATGTTTTTCACTCCTGCTAAAAAGTTGAGCAAGAGCTTTTTCTGTGGTTAATTTTCAAGCTTCATTACTACTCACAAATTCCAACCTTGAGTTTCTTGTCTTTGTAGTTTTCTTGAACAAACCCACCTTTTGTATTCAAGAATCAAGATTTAAAGCATATGGTTGTTCAGATACTGAAAATTCCGTTGTCAAAGTTTCTAATGTTTAGAAATGCAGAAGAGAGATTAAAGCAAGATCCTTTTTTTTTTCTTTTCTGATCTGATAAAAGAGGTGTGCTTTATCCTTTTGAGCTTAAGATATGGCAAATGAGCTCCGTAACCAAGAGAGACTACCAGACAACCTCAAGAAACAGCTTGCTCTTGCTGTGAGGAGCATTCAATGGAGCTACGCAATCTTCTGGTCAAATCCAACTGGACAACCAGGGTACTAATTAAACCTTTTTATATCTCTATTTCCTTTGTTTGTATAGGTGCTAATTTTTTACTTTGTTTTTAGAACTTGTTCTTTTTGCAGCTAAAAGAAATCTTTTTTTCAAGAATCTCGCGAAAGAAATTTTCTATGCATTGTTTGCGATTTTTGAGAAAGCGAGTCAGCTTAAGATTCTGGGAGTTCAGTCACATGTTGGAATTAAGTGCAGGGAGTTTACTTTTCAGAAAGAGTAAAATACATGTTTCATTTTGTATGGTTAGAGTGAAATCTGGTTTTTTTTTTTTTTTTGTGAGTAACTGTGCAAGTGGTACTGATTTTGACAAATGGTTTGCATTGGTTTTGTGAATTGAAATTTAGGTTTTAGCTTTAAAGGAATCCATCCCTTTCTCAAATTTTGGAGCCACATTTTATGGTACTTGATTAAGATAACAAAAGAACATAGCATTTATGATGAAGGTATCTCATTCTTTCAATGGGAAGCATTTCTTTTTTTGACTACCTTGGAGAAGAGGTAGTCTATTTGTTTTGCGTGTTGATTATAGCCATGAGCCGTTTAATCATATAGGAGCTAGCTCATGCTCATAGCTCTAATGCATTATTTGTTCATGTTCTTATCACTGGTAAATGTGAATGTTTTGTAGGGTTTTGGAGTGGGCTGATGGGTACTACAATGGAGATATTAAGACACGGAAAACAGTTCAATCCATAGAGCTTAATGCAGATGAATTGGGTTTACAGAGAAGTGAGCAATTGAGAGAACTCTATGAGTCACTGTCGGCTGGTGAAGCCAATCCACAAGCGAGGAGACCTTCAGCTGCATTATCCCCAGAAGATCTCACTGATACGGAGTGGTATTATTTGGTTTGCATGTCCTTTGTATTCGACAATGGCCAGGGGTAACTTCATTTTCTTTGCCATTTGCTGAACAAGGCCTTTCAATTTATTCCTTTTTAGAGTTAAATCGTTGTAAATTCTTCTTCCGAATTGTTCATAGCTTGCCAGGAACAACATTAGCAAATGGTCACCCTACCTGGCTATGCAACGCTCCTTCTGCAGATAGCAAAATATTCAGCCGCTCTCTGCTAGCTAAGGTTAGGATTCTGTTTCCTTTCAGAGATCTTATTTCATTTCCGAATAAAAGTTGTACTCATTACACATACTCAAAATGATAGAAGAAATTAAATATTTTTTTTAATATTTTTGGTTCTTGTTCTATGATGGGAATTGTGGCAACCATAACCCTCAGAGTGCATCAATTCAGGTACCGATTCTACCTTTTTCCTACTAGAATTCCAGTATATAGGCACAAGCACACAGCAGCGTGCTTTTACCAAATGCATAAGATCCTGTATGAAAGAATATCAAAGCTTGTAAAACTAGTAAAACTGGATTATACCAAAACCTGAGCAAACATTTCCTTTTTAAACTTTCAGACTGTTGTATGCTTTCCATTTATGAGAGGAGTTGTTGAGCTGGGTGTGTCTGAGCAGGTAATACTACTGTCAGATTTCTATTTAGAATACAATCAACTACTGATTTGTTGTCCGTGTATTACAATTACCAACAGATCAAGTCATGTTTCTTCATTGTAATTTGTTTCTAAAGGTTTTGGAGGACCCAAGTCTCATTCAACACATCAAGACTTCATTCTTGGAGATCCCATACACAGTAACTGCCAATCATTCTAGTGCAAAAAGTGACAAAGAGCTTGCCTGTGCCACTTTCAATCGTGAAATACATGACACCAAACCTGTTCCAGTTATACGATGTAGAGAACTAGACACACTTTCCCCTGATGACAATTCAAATGATCAGGCAGCCACAGATTCTATTATGGTTGAAGGGCTAAATGGAGGAGCTTCCCAAGTGCAAAGTTGGCAGTTCATGGATGATGACTTCAGCAACCGTGTTCATCATCCCTTGAATTCTAGTGACTCTGTATCTCAAACCATTGTAGATCCTGTGATGCTTGTTCCTTTTCTGAAGGATGGAAAGGTAAATGGCCAGAGTCTTCAGGACATTCAAGACTGCAATCACAAGAAGCTGACTGCATTGAACCTTCAAAGCGATGATTTGCATTATCAAAGTGTTCTCTCGTGTCTCTTAAAGACCTCCCATCCATTAATTCTTGGACCCAATGTCCAGAATTGTTATCAGGAACCGAGCTTTGTCAGTTGGAAGAAAGCAGGATTGATGCATTCTCAAAAATTGAAAAGTGGAACTCCGCAAAAACTACTAAAGAAGATACTGTTTGAAGTTCCTCGGATGCATGTTGATGGTTTGCTGGATTCCCCGGAATATAGTAGTGACAAAGTTGTAGGTGGCAGGCCCGAGGCTGATGAAATTGGCGCAAGCCATGTATTATCAGAGAGGAGGCGAAGAGAAAAGCTGAATAAAAGGTTTATGATTCTGAAATCAATTGTCCCTTCAATCAGCAAGGTAGTTAAAAATTCTGTTCCCAAAAGTTTTTGGCCTCGAATAGCAAAAGTCATAGATTAATTTTCTCCTTGTTTGTGCAGGTTGATAAAGTATCTATACTAGATGACACAATTCAATACCTTCAAGAGCTTGAAAGAAAGGTTGAAGAGTTGGAATGTAGGAGGGAGCTTTTAGAGGCAATAACCAAAAGAAAACCTGAAGATACTGTGGAGAGGACATCTGATAACTGCGGCAGCAATAAGATTGGAAATGGTAAAAATTCGTTGACAAATAAGAGGAAGGCTCCTGACATTGATGAAATGGAGCCAGATACCAACCATAACATATCAAAAGATGGTTCAGCTGACGATATAACTGTCAGCATGAATAAAGGGGATGTTGTAATCGAGATCAAGTGTCTTTGGAGGGAGGGAATATTGCTCGAGATAATGGATGCAGCGAGCCATCTCCATTTAGATTCTCACTCAGTTCAATCATCCATCATGGACGGGATTCTTTCGCTGACTATCAAATCAAAGGTATGGACTCAAAATCACACAATGGAAGTCACCGTCTTTATATCATGTGCCTTGTAAGAAAATGGCCACATAAAGACAACCCATGATATTTTCAACAAAAAATATGATCCAATGAGGTAACTTGATGGTTATTATTAGCATCGATTCCTTACTGTAATGTCAATGTGTTTATTGCAGCACAAGGGATTGAATGCTGCATCAGTTGGCACAATCAAACATGCCCTTCAAATGGTTGCTGGGAACTTGTTTTCGAATCGATGACTGTATGATTAGTATTCACTGCTTCAGTCGTAAGATTCTGTGTTGTGGAGGGCTTCATAGATCAGAGCTAATGAACATAGAATTTCCTCCACGTAGAGTAGTCCAATAAACAGAAAATGCACTTATTCCGAACATTTATGACTAATAAACATTTATGTTTTGTACGTGTATGGAATAGTGGATTACTTGTAAGATAAGTGGCTTCAATGATGTCACATCAAAGGATCGAAGGGTGTACAGCCGAGAGAAATAAAGATATGAAAGTAAAGTTTTGATCCACTGAATTTCGGCAGGTGCATTTGTTATGGCCTTGCATTCCGTTTTATGGATCATGAAAGAAGGCACCATCTGATTTGTTCAAAATCTGGGACGTGGACAAGTCCAGTTTGCTTCGAAGAAGAACAAGTATATAGTGGCGTTGAGACAAGTAAAGGCCCTTATCACTTCAAGTAGCCTATACGCCGAGAAAGAAGCTGAGTTCACCACCAAGGTTTTTGACTAGAAAACCGGTCTACACAGCTCATGGAAGCCTGGCTTGGGAAGATAAATAGATAGATGACAGGAAAAGAGAGGTCGTGTCGTATCAATCATCAAGGAAAAAAACAACAAATTCCATTCAAGTTGGATTTGTTCTAGTGCTCATCGTGTAAAACATGCGTGGAGAACAGCAAGCAACCCTATGTATCCCGCTAATATTATGATATCCATGTGTCCCGCTACTATTATACTATTATGATAATAATTAATTTTTATTTAGAAATATATTAAAATTATATATTTTTTAATTTTTAAAATTTATCTTTTAATATTAATATATCAAAACGATTTAAAAATTTTAAATTTTAAACAAATAACATTTCGGCCGAAATGCCAAACGTTCCCAGTTATGATAACTATGTTCTGGCATTATTAAGCAAAGCGCAAACCATAGTTTCATACAGTCGATCTACTGCAAAGCTTTTCCTAGATGATTTTTAGACACAGGTTGAAGTTGAACAGGTGGCCCACCAAATCTAGTCAGGGTAATGGAGGCGAACTCCTTGTTTCTGGTTTCCAAATAACAGTGGTGTGCTCTGTAAACTCATCAAGGCAGCTTAAAAAAGAGAGAGTCCATGAAATAATAAATAATTTAATGTTTTTAACCAGTGGTTGAAAAAAGAGAAGCTCAATAGGGCTTAATTACAGGATCTGACACGCAATAATACTAGCCTACAGTCCACGCTTTTCATATATGATTTTGTTTTAAATTGAGCATGAATTGTGGAAATATATCAAAAATATAGTATTTATTTGATTTTACGCCCCTGAAACGCTTAGAATCTTCTTTATATAACGCCAATTTACTAACAAAAATTTTCAAGCTATAAACACAAAGGAATATAGCGATGAAGAGCGTGGTTTAAACACCTCATTGACATGAGCATTAAACTTGGAAACCAAAATGTTTTGGAATTACAATATGGCGAAAACTGACAAAAATATTAATAAAAAAAAGAACTGGCCTGCCTTTCTTTTCCAACTGCCGGATAGTTTCTAAGAAAAATATTATTTATGAAGGCTTGTAAATCATGGAATTGGCCATCATTACTCATTTTGTTTTCAAAGATTTCCTTTGGTCCGCCCAGATCTTACCACTTGTCTTAGTGGCAATCAGCAATCATCTTTAAGAATCTTTTACGTAACTCTACAAAGTTTTTCCTGATAAGACAATCGATATGTGCTAGGGACCAGTCACAGAATACTTTATATATATTACTAAATGCTGTAAACCACCTGCTGAGAGTAAAGTGGGCGTGAACTGTGCGTAGGGTAGAGTATCATCATTCCCAGATCTCCATTTGGTCCCAAGAGCAATCAAGCAGAGCAGGAAAACGAGAAAAGAGAAGAAAACGACAGAAAATCCACCCGGCTGATATGCTAGTTAAACAATGCAGGAAGAGTAGAATATCAACACCATTGCATACTCACAGCTCAATCCATTACATCACAGATTATTTTATTTTGTTCTTTCCTTTTCCTTCGCTTGCCTTTGTTTTTTCCACACTACGAACCACGCGATTCCTGCTCAATCCATTGGCATCTTGAGCCCATCCAGGTTCCCTATCCAGCTTTAGTTTTGCTCCCACAGAATCAAGAATTTCACAGACCATTTACTAACATAAAAAATTCAGATTATCCAAGCAAACGAATAACCTGCTACATTCGAAGTGTGACCCCTGCAAAATCTTTTACGGTGTACCCAATTTTCTCAAATTTACCTTCCTCGTTACTCTCTCTAAATTTCAGATAATCCAAGCAAACGAATGACTTGTAAATCCTCTGGTTTCCTTCCTCCACAACTTCATCTGGGGCCAAGATCACCTTCTCATCCTCGAAGCACCAAAAGAAAGCGAGAGAAAGGCGATTTACTAAACGCTTTAAAACAACCCGGTGTTCGGATGATCTTAACCTTCCATTACTCCAAGCCTGCAACAGATCTCCAATGTTAACAACAAGAAGATCCTCACATGGAGGTATGTCCAGCCATTCTCCTTCCTTGGATCTCATTTGCAGCCCACCAGTCTCATCCTGATAGACGATGGTTATACAGCTCATATCAGTGTGCATTCCAAGCCCTTCAACCTCCCTTTCTTCCACATCCTTCGGTGGTGAATAGTTTACAACCCTGAAATAGCCATGACAATTGCTGAATTCTGATTCACAAAACTTCCTGTCACAACCATCTCCCAAAGTCATCACTAAAACCTCGATGATTCTCTTTGACAAGTCGATCATCTTGTTTCCATATTCCTGTAATATCTCACTGCGCAATTGAAAAGTGACAAGGGCAGTTACATATAAAAGATGCTTAGTCGACACTGAAAACATCAGAAACTATTGCAAACAAATAGCACTGAAAACTATGGTTTAAAAATATGAAGCCTGGAGATGTAAAAAGATTGTACCTAAATTCGGAGTTTTGTTGACTAAAGAGTTCATCAGCAGAACGCTTAGCAGACGCAAAGAAATCTGGTCCAGACACTATCAGGCTTTCAAAATAAGGTGAGGCTATGAAATGAGGAGTGTAGGTTTTTAAGCATGATGATGGACCGACTTTGAGCTTGGAATCTGCGGGGAGGCTAAAGATATGTTTCGAAAGTGTGCAAACTTTGCTGAACAAGTTTCTTGAGATACCATGATTGGTAACATAAAAGAAGCCCCATTCTTGACAGGCTTGAGAAAGGGAAGATAAAAATGAGAGGTTCACAGGTTGGGATAAATCTAACACAGGAAGCTCTACAGAAACATGCAGTTCAGCCATTATATACTATAAAAGGCTACGATTCTTTAGTTGCTTGAAGCACTAGGCTAGAGGGTAGGCTACATATAGGTAGGGAGCAGAGCTAAAAAGGAATTTTCACATTATTTATTGCTTCAAGTTTTCAAGTTCACAGCTGGATAAATTCTTCTTCCAGAAATAATACAGGTAAATTGAGGCCTTTAATAACTGCTACCACTAAGCATTGCATACCATGGATTTCAGGATGAATGGAGATCCAAGCACCACATTTACAACAAAAGTAAACAATAGCCAAGTGTTTCACCGTGTCACGATGAAACTATGATTTTACCTATGGCAAAATCAGTTGGCTTTGTTCTACTAGCAGAGATATTTTTTTTTATGGAATTCATTAGTCTTTATAATAAAAAATAGGATTAGATTGTTTTTTTTATATATTTTTATTATAAGGTAAAATTATTTTATTATTCTTAACAGCAAAAACTTCTAAACTTTGGTCAATTGAACTTCTAATCTTCAACTTAATTTTCAAACAATTAAATTATATCATTGCCTTTTGAATGTAAAAACTTTGTCTTTGATTAAGGAGGAGTTTTTTGTCTTTTTTATATTTGATTATTTGATAATTATTAAGTATCATTGGACGCAACACGAGGATTTTGTTAATAAACAAAAAAAAGAAAGTTTGGAAGCACATGAATAGTATCCAACAAGTTTGGATAGCATGTGCGGCGTCATCCATTGCCCAAAACCTTGCTTTTAGGGCAACAACCAAAGCATCTCGATGTTCCCTCCACGTACAAGTGACGTCATGTAGTGTGTGTGATCTTTTTTTTCTCTCTCTCTCGTACTTGATTTTCATCATGAGATTTGTTGTCCTAAAGATTTTGTCTTTATTCTCTTTATTACAATCTAGCTTATTTAGAATAATTTATGAAGTTATGGATTTTTTTTTAATTTCATCCCTATTCCCTTTATTATAATCTAGTTTATTTAGAATAATTTATGAAGTTAATGATTTTTTTCGGTTTCATCCACTAACATTTTGTTATTTTGTTCATTCACTTTCCATGGGATTTTTTTTTGGTTTTAAAAGTAACAGAAGTTAACTTAATTCTTTTTCCGGCAATCTAGTTTTTTTAAAATGAATTTTATATTTTAATTAAATTAAATTAAATTAATTATGTTAGTAAACATGAAGTGCTTGATTCATTGTTTTTGTTTTTATTTACTTTATGAGTCATTGATCTAATAGCACATATGACCTTTTTTTATTACGAAATTTTAAAATTTTCTTACTTATTTTAAAACATTAATATTAATATTATCAGCACTGGCATTTACCTAGCAACTACTATCAGTGGGTTAGGTATAAAGAGAGAAGGCAGTGGGAGCGGCCCATCTAAATCAAAACTTTTGGAGATAATTTATAATTAAATCAAACCATAATCAGCATAATTGTGGAGACCACAGGCCATTATCACCGATCAATATCTCTACTGCTAATGCTCCTACCATTAGAGCTAGTGACAAGAACGCATGCCAAATACATAAAGACCCCAACAAAGTATCTGAAGATACTACTTTACAAGACAAGAATATCAACTGTGGAAAGGCAGAGTTTCAGCAGATTCAACAAACCAGTCCATGTCAAGGAAATGGACATGGCATGCTGTCTACTAGAGCAAGCACTTCTAACGAATAAAATCCTGATATCCAACACCCATAGATAACAAGACATCAGAAAGATCTTTAGGGTTTAGAATTATGAGCAATAGGCAGAGATTGCTGTTTTGATTATTGAAGTTCCATGGCAGGTTTGACTGCTATTCACCAGGCAATGATCTAGGGCACTATAGCAGAGCAAGAAAAAAAAAAGCACCAGAGAAGAAGAATATCTTCACAGACTTCCTACAAATCACATTATAACTAAAATCCTTTTACACTTTTAACCTAATGACATAACAAGATCCACAAGATGGTAAATAATAAAAGCAGGCTCCAACAGGAGTGCATTACAAGAACACCTTTGGCAAAATAGAAGCATTAAAAAACATAGACCTGCTGCAAACTTAAATAATAAAAGCACCCAAGACATTTTCCCCTTGCTGCCCTATGAGTTGCAGATTGCAAATAAGTTGCCACACCATAGAATAGATGTTGCATTGCCCATATTGGGCAAGACCCGAAATTTAACTTTCATAGGCAAGTAAAGCAACACAAGAATAAAACTAGGTATTGTAAGCCATCACAGATAATAATTAAATATAATGATCACTCTTATAAAATTTCAATTGAATGTCTAAAAAGTATCATCCGTCCATTAAATAGAGATTCTAGCGACATCATGCAGTAAAAGAATCACATCACTTATCAACTCTACTCGTTCGCCGCCCAGCTAATCAATGAATTTGGGGCCGAGAGCAAGCAATGACTGGACTTATCAACTCTACTCATTTGCCTCGTGCATCCAAGATTTGCATCATTCCCACTCAATTGTTGACGGAGGCTTTGATGTGATGTCTTGAACAACTCGGTTTACACCTCTTACACTATTACAGATTTTTCTGGCCACGTCATCAAGGAACTTGTGTTCAAAATAGTACCTGTAATTTCGCAATTCAAATATAGGTGTAAGAGTGCTTATTAATACACAGATGAAACAACAGCAATGGATGCATAAATTTTTGGCAAGATAGAATGCCTAAATAACCAATGATCATTTCTCACTAGTAAAGACAGACCATGCTCTTCTAAATTTCCCACGTCTGTTCTGACCACTTCCCATCCTAGAAAAATCTTAAGCTTGGAGTCTTGTACCATTACCATGTAAGAAAAAAATGTTGGTAATGCAAATAAGAATTGTAAATCCCTTTATCCCACAAATATTAGCAAGCCAAGAAAAAACTCAATAATGAAAACTAAAGAAAAGGAAGTTTTAAAGAGATAGTTAGGCATGCATATGTGAAAGGGCACAAATCGTACAATCTGAGTCTACCCAAAAAATACATCTAAATTAGGGGTGATCATTTTCGGTTCGGTTCGGTTCTTATCAAAAAAAGTAACCAAACCGAAATTAATTTTTTTTTGAAAAAAAAAACCGA
>Ga0307518_10003820_pt1 | contig 10835 bp, 13 predicted proteins | sample 25_EM_MG_FD_203889 | JGI IMG/M metagenome (GOLD analysis project Ga0307518, IMG submission 203889) | Populus trichocarpa ectomycorrhiza microbial communities from riparian zone in the Pacific Northwest, United States - 25_EM | ecosystem: Host-associated > Plants > Roots > Unclassified | place... | reverse complement strand
TAGAGTCAATATTAGACGAGGAAAAAAAGCCAAATCACATTCCAAACGTGATAAAGAAAATACAATGTATCATCTGCACAGTACTCAAATGCCCATCATAGGCAATGTTATATATAAAAAAAAAAACATGCAGATAACATAACTAATATAAGCAAGTAAGCAGATAGGAAGAAATAATCCCTTACCGTACCGATATCAGATTTTACAAGGGTCATGGCAGCTCCAAACTTATCTGTCATCAGAAGTACTACAGGAGTTCAATTTGCAACCAAGCATCTAGTAGTAGTTGAATAATGCAAGAAGATATGATAATCCAGAAGACTAATAAAATAAAATAAAATCATTACAGTGAAGAATCTCATAAAAGAAATAACAAGTGTCCGTTTGGCGTTTGGCATGACTTACAAAATGACATGTCAAAAATTATTTCTAACAAAAACATATTTATCATTTTTCTATGAGTAAAAAGAGTTGATGTAAATCATTTTTTTGCATAATATTCTTCTAACTAAACTTATTTTTGTCACGGGTTATTTTTTTTTAAAAAAAAAGTAATGCCAAACAGACTCGTAAAGCTTTTAGTTTGGTAATGCGGTGGGCAACCACCATACTGAAGAGAAGAGATGCAGAACGGACCGATAACAGGCAAAATCAATTTGCAGACATCCAAGAAAGGTTTAGTGAGCATTTCTCCGTGATCAGATTTGACGTGCTTCATTCCTTCCAATGATGGTGTAAACACAGTTCCTAGACCATCAGCCCCCATCGTCTATTTCACTGCAACAACCTTTTCATACAAAAAAAGAAGAGGAAAAGAGAGTTAGAAATCTGAATAAAAAATTAAAGAAATATGCAGTAATCTAAGATTTGAATTTTACTCAGATCTACCGGCAATTTCAGTATCAGTACAAGAACAGGAAGAGAAGAGATGTTGGTGTGATTGGATTGGGTTAGATTTGATTTTTAAGGGAAAGGAGATGCCGAAGAATCTGATAGTACCATTGGAAGTGGAGAATCATTTGATAAAGCGATGATCGCCTTTGATATTTTAGAAGAAGAAAAGAAGAGAGCAGAAAGTTCGGTGGAGTCGGTTAGTCGCTTTCACGTTTCGAATCCGAAGCGTGCTATTTACAACAGTTTGCTGGCTTCGCTGGGGGGCTGATGAACTCCGATAAAGATGAATCACCATCGTCAAGGACAGACCTCATAGAATTAAAGCCTAACAACTATACTGATTGTTTGGCTCTTTGTTATTTGTCAGAGGGTATAATCATATAAACTTAGCCAGGTGTTCTTGCATTGTGAGAGATATCCAACCTTAACCGTCCAGGTAACACCTTCCAATCTGATCATTTAGATATTTTGTGTTATAACGAGGAGTATATATATATATATATATAAATACTTAAAGCAACATAAAGAAAAATAAAAGAAATGAATTTTAAGAAAAGAAAATATTTTGAAAAAGGGAAATAATATAAGTTAGAATCCATAGCTAAATTTTAACATAATTTTATAATAGATATTTAATTTAATTTGAAAATTAATTTCAAAAAAATATATTTATATCTTTTATGCGAGTCAAAAATAAAAAAAAAAACAAATTAAATGAATTTACAAAAATTATATAAAACTGAAGCCAGGTCTTTCGCCTGTTACATTTGGAGTAAGCTATCCACACCCGCTTGAGCAATATCAGCTCAATATCTGGACCAACCCTTTTGAGGGTCCTGTTAATATCTGTATCCGGTTGGATTGTACTGCAAAAATTTGTTCTTGAATAGTTTTGGCCATAAGTATTCGACTAGTTTCCTAGCCCGGCTACACTGGATATTAGATTAATTTTTTAAAATAAATATTTAGATTACGGAGAATGTTTTGATATTATTATTAAATTTAATATAGCTGGTCAGTTTTCTTAACTAGATTATTTATTTAATTTGAGTTTCAAATAAAATCATATAAGAAGTGTTTATAAGTGATTTAGTTAATTTAACGAGATTAAAAATAATATGAATAGCTGATAAAAAATATGGTTTGACCTTAAAAAACATTTCAAGAAGACATCTTCATTTAATAACGAGACAGTGATATATTAGATTAACTCGGGCTTTTAGGTTTAACTGGTCAAACTTGTGTCTCGGATCATAGTCTCCACAAGGTTTAACAATTTTGTTTTCTTAAATTGTTTTTTACTTAATGATATGATAACAAAAAAAAAAAAAAAAAACTTGCAAAACCACATAGTTCAGGATAAAATCAACCCTTGTTAACTTTTTAAACTCGTGACTCGAGTCATCAGACTGGAAGCACTGTACATGGAAAAACCACGAAGCTCGATCCCTAAAAAATAAAACACTGAATGATAAAATCATAAAAAAATACACAAAATATTTAAAGTACAAAATTAGCAACAAAAGGAATGAGGGTTAAAATAAAACTAAAAAATAAATTAGAAAGCGACAATAAGTTTCAATTTGAGAGTTAAATTGAAAACAATAATAACATTAATAGAAGGATAAAAAAATTAAAAGAATTAGGACCAAATTGTAAAAAAAATAACACACCATAAATTTGGATTGGATGGTGAAATTGAAAACTAATAAAATTTCTATAAAATGATCAAGGTAAAAATTAAAAATTAAAATAATACGGATCAAATTTGAATAAACAATACATAATAATTTGAGATTAAATGATGAAATTGAAAAAACAAATTATAAAAAAGCTAAGAATAAAAAATAAAAATCAAAATAATAAAAACCAGAATTAAAATAGTTAAAAAAGGACAAACTTGTATTTTTTTTAGGAAAAGAAGAGAAAAAAAGAGAGGCCCATCAATAATAAATTGCTCCACCTCCATTGACATGTGTTACACCACCAGGAAAAGAACGCAGCGGTGAATCCAATGATAGGTGGAAGGGCAGCTTTGGTTATGGAAAAGTGCAACGTGCATCACCCAAAAAAACATCATACTTCACACATGCTAACATATTTTTAGATTAAAAAATTAATTTATCAAATTTAAAAAGATAAAAACACCCTCGATGATTCTAGAATTCACAAAGCAAAAACTATTTGAAAATACCAAAATGTCCCTTTATGTATGACTTAATTTTTTTTATTCCAAGGGCAAAATTATTGTTTTATTGCATTTAAAAAAAACCAAAACAACTCTCTTAGCTGGTTTTAAAATTTCTAATGTAAAGGGTAATTAGTTATTTTATTATATTAAAAGGTTAAAAAGATAATTACACCCTGCCTAAATCTTTAATTACTAATGCATTATGTAAAAAGAATAAAATATCTCCAAATCAAAAGTAAATAATTTTTTTTTGGTAGAGAAAAGACATCATTTTCACTATTGTGAAATGAGTTCAGCTTTAGCTTCTTTTTTTTAATTATTATTATTATTTCCTCATAAACACGTCTATCCGCTTGGTGGGTGGCTAACGAACTATTGATTTGGATTCCGGGGCGTAATTTATTGGGCCTTTTTTGCACTATTCTTCCGATTAAACCAGGCGGGTAACCTGGCAAAAAAGCCTGGCTGTAGCAAACGGCATAAGCAATACTTCAGAAATTATCCAGGCCACCAAAAAAGGAGCTCCCGAGCCACAAGAGCTCAATTGTGTTTTGCAGCCTATATACTATCCAATCCCCAAAACAATAAACAAAAAGGACAAGTCTATCACAGTCTCCACAAGGATTCCATCAAAATGTTTGTTTCAAGCTCACAAAACAAAACTAGCAGGGTTAAATCAAACTGCTATTTCAGCAGGCCTTGGGCGGGTATTTGATAGCATTCTTAACAATTTTTCTGGTGGCAGCATCACCAAGATCAACCCCACAAATATCAGCCAGCCTGATGAGGTAGAGCAGGACATCAGATAGCTCTTCTGCTAGATGCTCCTTGTCGGATTCCTCCCAATTTGGCAACCCCTTGTCCACCTCTCCTTTCCACTGGAATATTTCCGATAGCTCTCCTACCTCACCAACCTACACATCAAATACCAGAGGGGAAAAGGGAGTCAATCAAATATTAGATGGTGTAAAAACTCAGTCCATCATCAGGAAGATTTTAGCCTATAATAACCTATGTATATTGTCACCATCACAGCTACAAGACATAAAGAAGCATATTTATACACCCTTTATTAGCCAGTGGTTCAAGCTTCACAAATGGAAGGACAAGGGCACCTTCAGAAATTCCTCAAGTACAATTCCAAACTTGAGCAATTTGGCTGAAGAGATTCCTCTGACCCCCCCCCCCCCTCCCCAACCTTATTCTGCCATAAAATTGGTGTCTGAAATCGTCTCAAGTAGCCATTGAAACCTCCTTCAGCTACATATTTGTTCTGTTAACAGTCTTTGTGGAACTTCTTTCTGAAATTATGAAATAAAACACAGTTTGTGACAAAAAAAAAAAAAAAAAAATCTCACAGTAGTAAACGCCCAACCAATTTGTGAATCCTTTCGTCCTGCTCAAAAAAATAAAGTTTATCGTGGTTAATGTTGTCCTTCCCGTCAGTGACTCGTCACGTTTCGGCTTTGACATAGATGATTAAACTAGAAGAAAAGTTGTCCCTAGATTCAACTGATCATCATAATAAATTGAAGACATTGATCAAACGAACATATCGAGAGAGCCATACTGCCATACACAGGGACATTCAACTATGTAGCAAAGAAGAAACATTACATGGCACATGCATAAAAGATCTCCACATGATTACTGTGATCAAATTTAAGAAAGACAGGGCATTACCATTGCAAGAAGAAGATTCCTTGGACTATGGTACTTTTCCCAATCTCTGGCCTTGGCAAATTCCTCTAGTTTCTTTGCAAGGTCCTTAAGACTAATGTCCACTACTCTCTGATCTTCTGCAATAGTGACCTCTTCACCTTCTTCCATGTTTCAGCTCCTTCTGAGTCTCTTTGCAGAGTAGAGGAGTTCTTATAGCCCTAAAAGGACAGGATAAAAAAAAATATTATTAGTACAATGTTTCTCAAGATATGTGTATCCTCTGCGAAAATAAAAACGAAAAGAAAAGGACCGAAAGTAGGAAAAATGCCTTCCTCATGGTTTATACATGAGATTCCTGGCACTCCCCACCAAGCCAAATGGCCAACTTCAGTACCTGAAATAAGTTGAGAATATTCCAATTTAACTATGCCTTACTATGTTTTGAGCAAAAGGGAAAATTGAGCTAGCTATACTCGGATGCAAGGTTAAATTAATCAGCACAGTTGTCAGATAGCTTTCGGTGAGATTTCCATCTATATCAAATGAGAGGAATTTTGGGTGATTCAACACTCTTGTTTCAGGTGGGTAAATTAGTGTGATACACAAAAGCCCAATAAAACCTGCTACTCTTAGACAGGCATGCTTTACAATGGATTCCACATATGTAATCATGCTTTATTGCCACTACTAAGTGCTTGCTCCATTATTTCTATAGCCTAGAGCCATATAATAGCCAGAGGTTCTTGCCATAGCGAAGATGTGTAGCTCAATGAATGGCTATCATAGGAGAATATTCTTAAACCGATCTGCAGAGGCATGGCGCGTTCCCTTTTGGCACTGGCCTTTTGCCATTTGCTGGTTGAAGTTTGGAGTCTAAAAGATTATGAGTAAAGGCTTAGAAATCTGAGTTAATTCTATTTTCTCATTCTCTCAAATAAGAACAGAGCGGAACGACCATAAACTTTCCAGTCATAAGATAAGAGTCCAGCGTTGCTGAAAGTTTCAAACAACTTGCAACTTACTGTTAAAAATCTAGAAAGGAAACCAAGACTGAAAAGAAGCTAGAAACCATGTGAATACTTGTCCAGATCATTGATCTGTGAAACACTTTGGACAAGCAGCAAGGCCCTCCACTACTACTAGTTTACAATGCATCAAACAAAACCATAAAAAGGTGAAGACATGTTTTGCATGAGCTAATGGGTATGTTTTTTCTGCTTGTGAATCCTCCAAGTAACCTTTTCATCATGCATCCCCCATGGTTTGCAAAGAAAAAAGCAAACACTTAAAAAGGTAAAAGGTTTTGCTAACTTCTTTTTTCCAGGAACGAGTGCTTATTTAATAAAGTAATAAAAAATTACCTTTCCAACAAGTAGTAGAATTAGGCATAGATGACATTGATGATTTGGCTCAATGAATCCAAATTGTCAAAATTCTTATTATCATTGTGCAGAAAGAAAAAGACTTTCACATATCATTCTAATCAAACCTCTAAAAGCCATTGACAAATGATTAATTACAAAACAACCTTGAGATACTTCAACACGGAATGCACATAAAAAAACTAAAAGAAATAAGAAAAAAAAATATTAGGATAAGAAAAAATTCCATCCGATTTGGCCTCTTCGAGGAATAGAAGAATTGCAAGCTAAAAGGGGAATCAATTCTTTTGACAGTTGATATAAACAAGCAGTTTAGCAGTCCTCAAAGTGCAAAACGCAACCGCTGAAGGGCATAATTCAAGTAGAATATAGATTTTAGATGCCATGAGATAAACTTAATAATGACGCCTCAGTCTCCTGAGATAAAGAAGATAAGATAGAAGCTAAGGATTCCTTTTTGGGATGAATATAGAAGGTTCTGATATGTTACGTTGTGGTGGATTATCTCAATGTTAGAATAATTAAAGAACTTACTTCAGTATTTCAATTGAACATTCCTATTTGGCAGAGACTTACATAGGGTGGGGGAGGCTGCTGACAGGTTAGGGTTCTGTTCCTATCTAGCTTAAGAAGACAGGGTACGGTCAGGGATAGAAAATGACTTGTGAATGTGCATTCATTGTCTAGTCTGCACACATTTCATGCCAAAATATGCCTTCATACCATGGAAATGTATTCATTACAACCTGTGAAATAAGTGTCTTAATGTTTTATATTTCTCATGTTTGGCCTGTCTGAAGAAATCTTGCTGTGTTAGAATATAATGATGCGATCAAAGGTGCCTTCTCCTCGCTGTTGCTATCAATGTTATGGTCAATGATCTAAGCTAGTAAGGTTGAATCGTTGATGATTCACCATTGGCTTTTCGTTTAGTATGGATTTAGCTATATATTAGACAGAGATTTGTAATGTCAGAGGCGCAAGTTATAAGAGCACCATCATTTTACCATCCTTCTAGGTTCTTAGATCTTGCTACAGTTGTAAGTTTGTTCTTGTCAGAGCAGCTTAAGGAGATGGGTTTTGTTCTTCTTTAAAATAGTTGTTTTGAGTTATTTTCTTACCAGACAGTCAGACACCCTTCCAACTAAACTTGTTTTTATTATAAATTAATTATGAAAAATAAATTTTGAATTATGACCCCAAGTTAAACATAAATCATGTAAAACACACTCCAAATTAATGGTTTTTAGATTGATGATCTAAGATTTCACTAGGTGCTTGCCTGTTTGAAAGTGTGGTTGTGGTTGCTTTTCACTTAAAAATGTATCAAAATAATATTTTTTTTATTTTTTAAAAATTAATTTTGATATTAACGCATTAAAATGATCTAAAAACACCAAAAACATATTAATATGAAATAAACAAAAAAAATTAAATTTTTTTAAATTTTTTTTTTAAACACAAAAACAAACAATAACTATGGCTAGCTTTATAATTTTAGCTTATAACCTAAAATTCAGTTTTAGAAAATATAAAAACTCAGTTAAAAAAAAACATAAAATCTTCAAGATATGAATCAATTATCTAAAACAGGAAATAAAAAAACCTCAAAAAAAAATCAATCATGAAATTTTAAAACTACAGAAAATACCACCGGTATTTGTTTTTGATTTTCTATCCAATAATTTTTACTTATAATTCTTAAAAAAAAACAAATAACTTTTAGAAGATAAAAAAATAATTAAAAACATAAAAGGGGACCACCAAAACGGAGAAAAACAGAAAATACTCGTAACGAAGCCCAAAGTCATTAGCATTCTATGGCCTAATAATAGGTCCTGTCCGAATCCGCCGAACCTCATAAGACCCAATAGCTTTTACCAGCTCGGAACCAATCCATTAACCCAAATCCAAACCCTAAATGGGATGGCCCAAAATATTCTACAAAACTAAGTATATAAAAAGAAAAAACCCTAACCCCTTGTCATTTCTGCATCTTCCTTAGCTCGCTCTTTGCTTTCACGGTCACACACACCGCACGAACCCAACATGGTGAGCTTCTTCTCTCTTTCTCTTCAACTCTGCAACTCTCTCATGTCTCTCTTAATCTGACGGCAATCACTTCGTGTTTGTGATTCGGTCTTGTAGCCTTTCAAGAGATACGTGGAGATCGGGAGGGTTGCTCTTGTCAACTATGGAAAAGAATACGGCAGGCTCGTTGTCATCGTCGATGTCATCGACCAGAACCGCGTACGTCTCTCTCTTTCTCTCTCATGTTTCTTAACTTATGCTTACTGCTTCTTTTGCTTCTATTTTTCCTGTTATTTTCTTTTGTCATAAAGAAACGATATAGAAATCGAAAATCGAGAAGCGTTTTGCTAGACTCATTCGAAAGGCATTTTTTTAAGGCCTAAGCAATCGAACATGGCAGCAAATAATACCCATTAAGAATTAGAGTTTGAAATGCATACCGGCATTGTAATAATTTTTTTAATGTACGCTGTTACTTCGTCTGTGCGTGATTGTTCTGTTTCTTGTAAGCATTAGACTTCAAATTTCTTTGGAGCTTAGGATGTTTAAGATTAATGTAGATGGTCCGAGGAAAGCAGTGTTATGTGTGTAGTTTTTATTCTGAAGTCTACGTCTTTGACGGTGTTTAGTATTCATGAAATTGTTGAGGTTGTGTGTTTAGTTTTTGACAAATGTCTTTTGGTTCTGTGATTTTTTGTTCAGACGTGGGATTGGTCACCTTACATTGATTGCAATTGTATGTCTTTTATTTACAGGCTCTAGTTGATGCCCCGGATATGGTGAGGAGCCAAATGAACTTCAAGAGGCTTTCACTTACCGATATCAAGATTGAGATCAACCGGGTTCCAAAGAAGAAGGCTTTGATTGAAGCTATGGAGAAGGCTGGTGAGGACAATAATTTGCTGAAATTTGAGGGTCATTAATTAATACCTACTATTCATTGAGTTGTGTTGTTTCTGTGATGATAGATGTTAAGAACAAGTGGGAGAAAAGCTCCTGGGGCAGAAGGCTGATTGTCCAGCAGAGAAGGGCAGCTCTCAATGACTTTGATAGGTTCAAGTTGATGTTGGCTAAGATCAAGGTTGGTGATAGTGCTTTAAACGATTGTTTCTTGAAATATCACAATGCTTTACTTTCCGATTCGATTCCCCTAGCTTATTTTACTAGGTTTGAATTATATTAAGAACTTCTGTTTCTATTGCTTGATATTAAGTTCTTAGTTCACTTTGGAGAAATTCATCGTTGTTGGCTCTGTGCTTTCAGCAAAGTTCTTTTGCGTGATTTTTTTTAATTTCGATACTTTCTTTCTTTCTGAATCAATTATAATCTTGTTATATACACTTGCAGAGGGGTGGATTGATCAGGCAAGAACTTGCAAAGTTGAAGAAAGAAAATGCTGCTTAAGTGTTACCTGTTTAGAGACTTCCAATTTTGTTATCAATATGATGCCAGGTTTTACTGGGATGTTTTTCAGTTGGTTTTCTGTTGACTCCCAGATTAAGAGCAGTTTCAATACATTTAAGATTTTGTGGTCAATTTCATCATGCTACCTTATTTTTATTTTGTGATCTTGTTGCTATTTTTTTTGCGTTGAAAATTGTGGGTTCTCCTCAAGTCACTCTTACCTGGCCAGCATTAAGTGTCACTATTTACTTGCATTCTGCCTTGTTCTGCTACTTAGTGGATCAAAAAACACATTATGCCGGGACCCTTCATCGATCAAAAACATCCGTGCTCCATTTATTTGTTATTAAATATGATTTCTATCAAGTGCACTGTTAATTTTTTATCCTTTGGTTATTTTTGTTATCAATTTTCTGTTGGACTAATCCATTATATCACCCATACATTCGTAAAAAAATTTCAATTTCACCCTTGTGTTTTTATATTTAATCTTGATGTGTGTTATCTGATTTTTATCAAGATCATCTAACAGATGGTGTTCTAATCAACTATCAATAGCATCTAAATGTTCCAATTGTCGATTCCCCATTCAGCCTCTTCCCATTTTCAAGCTTGACCTCGTTTGGTTTATCTGAAATTATGGCTCTTACTACTCGAACAGTAGTATCACACTCGTTATGCTTAATTTTATCAGTAGATCCACGCATCTCCATAACAGCAAAGGCTGTTGTGTTAATGTTACATGTTGAAATAATCTCCAGTATCGTTGGGTGATGACTCAAGTACATTATTAGACCCCTCAGATTCAGCAATATTTTCACGATCGCCAGTTTGTGTTGCAATAACCTCAGATGCAGCAGAATCAGCAGTAGAATGTGTTGTCTCACGACTAATTTGCTTGCGACTCTGAGGATTTCCGAACATTCGGTCCTTCAGATTAGCAAGGATTCTTTTCAAAGAACACCTCGATCCACCCACTTCAACTTGAACTTCTGTCACTTTTGGCAAGACCTTCAGATGCATTTCCATGTGTAGTGGCTTGAAACAAAAGGCGGAAGATCATTTGATCTTTCAACTAGCTGGGAAAACAATGCATTTTTACTGAATATAATAGCATAAGATGAAAGTTAATGTAATATAAGCCGACATTGATCCATGAGTGCAACCAACCTTAGTAGCCTACACAAGGAACTAATATGGAATCATGTTTATCTAGCTTTGGTTCTGTTGACCTGCCTGCCTTTCCCTGTTATCTTTCTTTCTTTACTTTT
>Ga0307518_10003819_pt1 | contig 10836 bp, 5 predicted proteins | sample 25_EM_MG_FD_203889 | JGI IMG/M metagenome (GOLD analysis project Ga0307518, IMG submission 203889) | Populus trichocarpa ectomycorrhiza microbial communities from riparian zone in the Pacific Northwest, United States - 25_EM | ecosystem: Host-associated > Plants > Roots > Unclassified | place... | reverse complement strand
TGGGGAGGAAAGGAGAGAGCAATGGAGAAAGGCAGAAGATGGTTATCACAGTGTTACTAGAGGGAGAAAGAGAGGATAGGTGGACGTGGAGAGACAAGAAAGATGATGGTGGACACTGATGAGTTTACAGGGGAATTTGAGAAGAAAATAAAGCATCGCAGTAAGGACACCTCATCGACACTTCAACATCGAACTCCCCAAAAGACTTACGTTATTACCAGATTTTAAAAATGTTTGGACTAGTTAATTAGTTTTTGACAATAGAAGGATTAATTGATTTGTTTTGAAAACTACAGTGACTAAAAACGTCATCGTGGCAGTGCCGTTTGCTGCATAATGTACATTGTTTCCCTTCTTACTTACCAGTCTGTCTGTCAAACCAAAAAAACCTTACTTTGTAGAACCCCAACAAAGAGATAAACAAGCCTACGTTTTTCTTGTGCCCCCTTCAAATAATAAAAGAAAGATGCATCTATGGCCTACGATGAGGATAAGGGAGTCATTCAAGATTTCATATTTGAAAAAATATGACTGGAATCTTCAGAGAATGAATAGTGAAAAGAAGCGGCAGTCTCAAGAAGCCAACGACAACAGCAACCAGCAAAGACTCTTGGATGATGCTGGTGAGAACAGCACTAACCAGCAGAAACCAGCAAACAATTCTAAAGCTGTTTTGATTTGCAGAGAGATTCTCATGGTCATCACTTGTTGCTACTGTTGCTTCTGTTTTGGAGGTAAAGTTTTAATCTTTTTGCCCTTTTTAGTGTATCTTGTGTGTGTGTGTGTTTTGAGGGCTCGTGTTTGGATTGTTGTTTGTTTATCTGGGTTTTTGTTTATTTATGAACTTAATTTGTGGGGTTTGATTCTCAGAATCACTTCATTGCTTCTGTGCGATTCGTTGGAACTTAAGTTTGAGGATTTGAGTGTTCCTTTGATATACTCCATGCGATATTGAAAGTGATGGTATGAATAAGTATACTACTTGGCGGTGTAGAGCCACTTGTTGAGTTCTTGGAGTCGAGTTAGTGTGCTTAGATTTAATGCTAGACTCATGAATGATTGTTTAATTGTTTTCCTAGCAAGTAAGATTATACATGCATAAAGTCAGAGATGGTTTTAGGATTTGTATTGTATGAGCACCTCAATTAATTGTGATAGCCTGTTAAAATATAGGATTTTCTATTGAATCTTGAAACTATTGGCATAACCCACTTAACCACTGTTTGACCGAATGGGATTTAGAATAGCTTAGGGATTAATCGTTTCCCTATGATGATATCGTCAATATGATGAGGTGTTGGGTGATATGTAGTTTCATTTGGAAAATCTCCTTAGGAAGCTTAGAGAAATCAAAAGCGAAGATTTTCCAACAATTAACTGTGATCTGTGACGTTATTATTGGCTGATGTGTGAAGCTGCAAAGATCAAGCACCTGTGGCTACTCTATTTTTGGGCTAGAGCACTTTTAAGAGAAATCAAAATGAAAATTTCCCAAGAATTAATTGAGAATTGTGGCATTATTATTGGGTTATGTATGAAGATGGAAAGATCAATCACCTGTGGCTACTCTATTTTTTGGCTAGAGTACTTTGCGAACTGATCTACAAACTAGCAGGATTCATTTGGCTCATATTATTCCGGGAAATGAGCTCAATGCTTGAAGGGGTGGAGGTTTTTTCTCCAAGAAAAAATGAGCTTGGGGGTTGTTTCTGATTAGCTAAGTATGTGTTGCTAATAAAACAACACGGGGGCATTTGAAGGGCAACAATATTCTTTACATTTTCTTATGGATGATTGGATTAGGAGTATAAATCAATAGCATGAGGGGAAAACTCTTGCAACTGGAAATGATGCGGTAGAGCTGGTTGTCTCATCCCACCCCGTTGGGCTTTTTAACAGATTTCTGGCATTTGTTTCAGTTTGGCAATTACTAATATCTCACCGATAACATTCAATTTGGTGGTTTTAAGGTGGATTTTGTGCTTTTAAGTTGTGGATAATAAGATGCAATATACTGGAGTGATTGCGAGGGACTACGTAGAAAGCAAGTGGTTTTAAGAGTGATGATCCAATCAAGGTTTTTTATTGGCAGTGAAGTGATGAATAACGATAGCATACCCTTCCAAGTTCCAACCTTTCTTGGACGCTTGATCATACTTAAATAACTTGTTCTTTCTGATAAACTTTTCATCAAGTTCTTTGTTGGTACCTGTCTGGGTTGTTGCTTGTATCTTGGACGATTCCTATTTCTTCGAAAAATCTTGTCCCTTTGCTACATCACTTGTGGATTTTCCATTTTCCTGATGGTGCTTATATGTATCTTAAATAAATTATTTGCTTTTTAGAGACAAGAGAACTAATTTTGTCGGGGTGGTATCCACGTGTCAGTCTCATTTGTGATCTTTAAAAAGGACTATGGGTGTATACTTAACTCTTCATTGAGGCATGGATATTTCTTGAAATGAATGGATTCTACTAGGCTTCATTTAAGATTGCAGCACAACCGCAGGTGCACGGTTGCACCACATCAAAAAGTATGACTTTCATGTTTTTGCAGCAGTACCAAACCGGCAGCATGTCTGATAAATTGAACACAGAGGGTTCTGGTTTCTGAATTCATTATTTGCCATAAGGACTGTGGAAAATGACAGTAACTGCGCTAGTTATATGACTAGAAAGACTTCCATTTGACATTAATTCTTTCTCTTTCAGCCTGTGTTGATCAAGACGAGGAATGATGCTGTTTTGGAAGGGGTTAGGCCACTGAATCTGCTTTTTGAAGATAATATTTCGGAAGGTGGGACAGGAATTGTACAGTTTACCTGTTAGTGCTTTGCTAGCGTCACTGGACTTTATTCTTAATAGGAAATGAAGTGATTTGTGATCAAAACTGATATCATGCCGTTGAGAGTATGCAATATACTTAATGTTTTTATCTGGAGATTATGCTGTTTAGTTCATTTTGCACAAGTTACAGGGTGGAGTCCGTGTTAGTGACAGGGGAACATTTATTAAAATTATCATCTGTAGTTGTCTTCTAACTACGATCGAATATTTGTGCAACCAAGAAAACCTCCAGCCTCCCCACCCTCCCTCTCCTTTCTTTGGATCAAACAATTCTTAAAATAATCTCTTTCCATAAGCAGTTTGGTACGGTGAAATACACCTCGATCTTATCAAACCTCAAGCTTAAAGCTGATGAATAGCAGAATGGAAGAGCTCTCACTTGAGAGAGAGAGGGAGAGGGAGATATAGCGATTGAGATTGGATGAGAAGAGATGATTTTACGATGGGAGAGCGGTCTTGCAGTGATTGGGTGGTTATTAATACAGATGGCACAACAGAATCGGTACTGTTCTGGAGACAACAGTGCAGTTTTTTCAAGATCAGAAAAGCTAGGTAGTCATCCAATTTCTTATCATTAGTTCGTTACAAACTAACAAGGTTGCTCATTCAGACACGCTATGGTTAGGTTGTGTGGAAAGTCCTGGAAGTTAGATAACATTGTTGTCTAGATTTAGTCTAGCAACTCATGCATAAACTGGACTAATAATTACCTATTATTCTAAAAAGCGTGGGTTTTTATTGTGCAACGCTTCACTGTTATCTTCTTTTACATTGCTATAGATGGTTTGTACAAGATTTTACATTTTTTTAATTTGGTTCTTAAATTTTTTTTCCTGCGATTTAGTCTTAATTAAAGACCAATTTGTTTTAATTTCTTATGAAGATATGGGTTTGAAAGAAGAGGGACCGAAATGAAAAAGATGCCAAATATGGATAACATGCCATAGGTTTTGCAAAAGATGCACTTTGGTCCTTCAACTTTAAAAATCACACAAATTATACAATTTCAATGCCTCAATATTTTTTCAATTCAATTTCAGTACGAAAGTTTATTTTTATGATTTTTTAGTCTCTGATTGGGAGATAAGAGAGAGGTCATTGGATTCCGGTAGGAGAGAGAAAAGTGTTGTTAACACCGATTTAGACCACAAAAAATGATGATATTTGTGTTAAATGATTCTATTTAATAAGAGGAGTTTGTATTAGGTACCTTTTACCTTTAAAGTTCATGAAAAACAGATATGAGCTAGGGTTGATTTGTAGATTCGGTTGATTTTGGTTTTTGTGGTGGTTTTTTGAGTTTTTTAAGGCCATACACAGGTTTATCACGATTGCTATGATATTTTATAGGTGCTTTTTAAAAAAAAAAAAAAAGGTTGAAAAACAGTTATTTTAGTAAAAAAAAGTTAAACCTCGATTCTCTGGTCATTGTAGTGGCTGAAATTTAGGCAAATCAGATAATAAGTTGTTAGATTTTTTTTTTAAAATTTTTTTTAATTTAAATTTAGATTTTTTAAAGTACTAAATACGTTGAGAAAACTTGCATTTATAATTGTTTTATAAAAAATAAAAATATCTGGCAAGTAATGGAACTTTGCTCATGTACTAGTAATGGATAAATGATGTATGTGGAATGCATCCATACATCATGTTCTATTCATTTTTTATACTCATATCTTGTAATTATTGGCTAAGTTGAAGAGTGATGTAGTGGATTATGTCCCTCTAATAATAATAATAATAATAATAATAATAATAACAAAGAGAAATTATAGGTATTCTCCAATCAATACTTTCTCCTTTCACGTTCACATAAAAGTAAGTGAGATGTGCGGCTGGTTATCATTGTTGCTTCCATTTTCAGTAGTGATGAAGGGTATTCTCTAGTGTGTTTCCAGTTGTTTTTTAAAGTGTTTTTCATGCTGAAATATATTAAAATGATGTTTTTTTTTAAAAAAAAAATTATTTTTAAGATCAGCGTATCAAAACGATTCAAAATATAAAAAAAATTAATCTTAGCAAAAAAATAATTTTTTTAGAAATGCGGGTTGGCCCGCGTTTCCAAACGGGCTCGAAAATTTAATATGAAATTGACGATACCAATATGAATTGACCTGAATAAATCATAGTTTTAAAACATGTTCTGGCATGTCGATTCCGAACCCGATTAATCCAGGGCTGGAACTAGGCCGAGTTTATGAAAAAATAATGGTAGTTAAAAACCTGGCAAGACTCGGTCAAAAATCCAGTTGCAACATATTGACTATTTTTTTATTTTTTATTAAAATGATGTGGTTTTGATTTATAAAAAAAATGAGGTTAACCCGGGTGATCCAGTCAAAACCCGTGAACTAGGTCTTGGGCCGGATTGATCACCAGGCCGAGTTTAAAAACATTGAAATAGATAGGTTTTTTTAATAGTTAACTTAGCACAAATAATAGAATATAAATATTGGTAAATCTAATATAAACCTAACTTGATATATATTTATATTTTATAAATATACATGTAGAATATTTATATTATTTATTGATAAATAATGAATAAAATATAAATATATAAAAAAAAGTCTTGCTTGGGGGCACTCATTGGCATCTCAATTTTCATGTGAGGGATATAATAATTTATCAGAAAAACCAATCACTCTGAGCTCAGTTTTGGAATATAAATAAATTATCGCATTTTGAAACCATCCAATCCATAACCGTACCTGAGCAGATCCACATTCCACAATAACCAGACTTTTCCACGATGACAAAGACAACCGACACTCGCCTTAAAAATCAAGACGAGTTGGTTGCACTGCCAACGCCAACATTAATTATATTAATGTTGGAGTTATAATTTGAGTGTTTTTATTTCTGTCTTTAAAAAATGTTTTTAATAATTTTTTATTTTTTAGAATACAAATTAATTCCTGTGTTTTTTCCAAAATAAACAATTAGTCAATAATTAATCAATACTTTGATCGCCTTGAATCCCTTACATACCACACCAACTTCTCATAGCTTTTAAATACTAAAAATACTGTATCACTCTCAAAAAAATAAAAAGCACCGAGGATTTAGTGTGTTTAATAAAGTGTTTTTTAAAAGTATTTTCTAATTAAAAATAAATTAAAATAATTTTTTTTATTTTTAATATCAACATATAAATATTTTACAATAATTATATTTTTTAAAATTCAATATAATATATACATTATTTTATATTAACATGGCATACACATAAAATTTATAATTTTATCATTTAATATAATATGTGGTTTTCCAATGCCTGAAAGAGTAATTAACAATATTTTATTTCATGATATTCACTTTGAAGAAAGTAATACATAAAAAGAGGTTAAAGAAATCTTACGTAGAATTCTTACATTTTTGGTGGGTAATAAATTTAATTTTATGTTTGTATTTGTCTTTTTATTTAAAGTGGACTTCAATAAATAACCAATAACCAATAACCAATTTAATTTTATAATTGATTTTTTGTGCTCAAAAGTCTTTGCTCAATAATTATTTTTGGTTTATAAAAAAAGGCCATCATTGTGGAGTTACTTTTCATTTTATATCTATCAAATAATTTTTTTAAAAAAATCCAACTGAGAAATCAAAATTATTTAAGTATAAAATTAATTCCAACCCAATAGGTTTTGTTTTTTTAGAGTTTGCCCCATAATTATTTTTGGTTTCTTCTCATCTGCATGCAAGCACACCATGCTCCAAACCCACTGAATCCCAACCTCTCTAAACATAACACGTAAGTATACTGATCTACCACCCACATTAATTAAAAAAATTATATATATCGCAAACCCAAACTCTCGATAAAATCCATAATCACACTTTCAACAATCCCTTCCTTCCCTCGCTCACTCACTTCACACTCCTCCCCTCGGACAACCCCCAACAGACCAAAGAAAAATAAAAAAATGGTGCAGCACCCAGTGGCAGAAGCCAACGATCAAAGCCCATTCGGGACCCTTTCCCCCTCTGAATTCTACGCCAAACACCAAGTCACCCACAATTCCGAATACATCACTAACTCCCGGGGTCTCAAGCTCTTCACTCAATGGTGGACCCCACTTCCCCCGACGAAAACTATTGGCTGCGTAGCCGTTGTCCATGGCTTCACCGGTGAATCCAGCTGGTTCGTCCAATTAACTTCAATTCTCTTTGCTAAACATGGGTTCGTTGTTTGCGCTATTGATCACCAAGGCCATGGCTTCTCTGATGGGCTTGACAACTTGATATATCACATCCCAGATATCAACCCAGTTGTGGAAGATTGCATGCGGTATTTTAAGACTTTTCGCGAGACTCGCGCGCCCAATTTGCCGGCTTTTCTGTACTCGGAATCCCTGGGTGGGGCGATAGCTTTGTACATTACGCTCCGTCAGAGAGGCGCGTGGGATGGGTTGATTTTGAATGGGGCTATGTGCGGAATTAGTGCCAAGTTCAAGCCACCGTGGCCGTTGGAGCACTTGCTTTTCGTAGTCGCGGCGGCGGTACCCACTTGGAGCGTGATTCCCACTCGTGGGTCGATTCCCGAGTTGTCGTTCAAGGAAGAGTGGAAGCGGAAGTTGGGGTGTGCGAGCCCGGGGAGGGTGACAATGAGACCACGCGCGGCTACGGCATACGAGCTTATGAGAGTGTGTAAGGAACTTCAAGGGAGGTTTGAGGAGGTGGATGTGCCTTTGTTGGTTGTGCATGGTGGTGACGACGTGGTGTGCGACCCTGCGAGCGCCAAGGAGTTGTATGAACGCGCTGCGAGTGCTGATAAGACATTGAAGATGTATTCTGGGATGTGGCATCAGTTGATCGGTGAGCCCGAGGAGAATGTGAATTTGGTGTTTGGGGATATGGTCGAGTGGCTCCAAAACCATGCTGAACGCTATAAGAAGGATGGGGATGTGGCTCGCGCTGCTGCGAGTGATGGTCGCGCGTGATATCTTCCTTGTTACTGGTAGGAAAACCTTCTTTCAGATAATTTAATGTGGTAATATTTTAGCCGGTGCAGTCATGGATCATAACATGTACCAGCCAACGGGCAACCTGTGATTTTTTTTTTTAGTATTCGTGAGAATCTGTACCAGTTAGGTGCACTTGAACTAATCTCTGAAATTATAACGATAATGACCAGTAAACCTGTGACCCGAGGATTATGGCACTGGGCAACCTGTGATTTTTAATATGGTAGGTGACGGAATTAATAAAGGAATGGGACGTTGCTCTAAATTTTGTATTTTCTTGTGATTTTTAAAGTTTCTTTTTATTATTATTTATGGTTGTAGACTGAATTTGGGAATTAATTTGAAAAAGAGAAATCTTATTGAATCGGTTTTTTTTATTAATGATAATTTTTTTTTATTAATGTTGACTCGTGTTTAAAATAAGTTTGACTAATAACTACATCTATTCTGTGATTTACTTTTGCAATTAGAATATACTTAGATCATTGCTTTGTTAATTATTTTTTTAATATAAAAGATGTTTAGGTATTACTAATGTGTTTTCTAGTAAAAAAAATAAATTATATAAAAATTGATCTAATGTAATTTAGTTAATCTGATAGTAAAATCATTAAAAACATAGTTTAACTAAAAATAATCAGAAAAAATATTGAGATAAAAATATATTGGATTAATCTGGATTAATTTATCAAATTCTTAGCTCAAATCATAAGTCTAAAATAACTTTATAAAAAGCAAATCAAAATCAAATATGAAAGTCAATTCTCAATTAAACCGATATTGTAGGAATAAATTGAAAAAAATAAATTTAATAGAAAAGAGAGACCAGAAAACAAACAATTCAAGTCAACTCAGGTTAACCTATTAAAATTGCAATTCAGATATTGCGACTGTAATAACTCTATAGAAAGCAGAATAAAACAAATTATGATGCTAAAATCTCAATAAATCTAATGTTGAATGATGAAATTAAAAAAATATCAACTAAAAAAAATATCGAGTCAACTCAGGATAACCAGTCAAACTCGTAACCTAGGTAATCAAATCGAGATAACACCATAGAAAGAAAGAAGAAAGCCTAATTTTAAATCAATCAAATGTTAAAAGATAAAATTGAGAAAAAAATAATCTAAAAAAAGATAAAAATAAACTCAAATTAACCCGCGACTTAAGATAAATAATCTAGATGTTGAATGATGAAATTAAAAAGAATTAAAAAAATAACCTGAATTTACTCGGGTTATCTCACCAAACACCTAACTCGAGTAATAAAACATAGATAATTTTATAGAAAATAAAATAAAAAAATTATAAAATTTAATTTCAAATCAACTAAATATTAAAAAATAAAATAAAAAAAATTAACCTGAGTTAACATGAATAGAAAAGATACAAAGCATATTTATGGAGGCAGCAGACCATTTCAAAGGGAAGATAATACTAAATTTTTGTACCTACTCCAGCATTCTGTAACAATAACTATACACCATCACAGGACAAAACTTGAAGCACGCAGCATTGTATGATCTCATAGACAACCCAGATATGATTTTTTTATTTATTTTATCAGACCAGATATGAATTTGATAGGCTGAGAAGTGGTTGTTGTTGATACTGAAGCTATATATTCTACTGCAACTTTTGCAACAAACTGTAAAATGGTACCTCAATTCGAGTTCTCAATCCTCACAAGCGAAAACTATATAATTGATGGGTTTTCTGTAGCTTCTCTTTGTCCATGTGGAAACTGGATATAACTCTATGAAAAGTCGCATAACTTGGTTTCGAATTAAAACATTCCACTTCATGCATTAGACATGGAAAACAAAGGGAAAAATGTTTGATCTATCAAGAAGAAGACAATCCAGTTACATTACTCTCAAGTCGCTGTGAAAATTCAGTTCATGTAAAGTCATGATGCTCAAGCCTTTTGGACTGTCTGAAGGTTCTCCAAGAGTGAGCACTCCCTAGACCACTCCTCTGGTATCTCTGAAAACAGAAAGGGAAAAGGGGAAAAAACGGAAAGCATTTGTTTCATCTCTTCTAGGTTCCTTCTGTGTATCTAATGAGTTTTACTGGACTGAAAGTTCATCAAAATATTCTAAGGATTTCTGGGAATGATTCGTGCTTATATATGCAGGTTTGTAGCTTACATGGCTAAGGGTGATTTCAGGTATATATATCAAGGTGAATTGACCTTTGGTGGTATTAAGGTGCTTGAGCTACTTTTACTGGATTTTTCTTGAGAACTTTTAGCTGAACAATTAAACAGGAATGATCATCATCATCATTCTACTCCTTGATATGTTTTTTCCTTACACTTCGGAAGATCTTTAATACATCTACACTAGTATATAATGGCGCAGTCATTTGCTGAAGAATTTCTGGAAGAAAAGGCTTTCGATTCAACCAGTTCCAACTTGAAAGAAAGATCTTCGACATCCATCAGATTCTCATAAACTCTCATCATCTTTGATTCGAAATGCGTAGCATGGTTAAAACTGAATTGTAAGCAGTAACTTGTATACATGCCATTGCTGCCATGCAAAAGAATGGTGCTCCTTCTGTGAGAATCTGTAAGAGTCTGCCTTTGCAGGCCGTTCTATGCCCTCTAATACCCCATTAATCTATTGCAAATTTGTCATCTACCATGTCTTACGTTAAGTTTTATGATCGAATTTGCCCACACTATAACCACTCAAATACTTATTACTCTATGTTTTGGCTATGTTTCCAAAGTTCGTCTTCATAAAAAATAACGATCAAACTACCAATAAATTTGTCATCAAGCATATGTTATGTCACGATTGGATAGATCAATTTAACTCAATATTGTTTTAATATTATTTTAAAAAATTAAAACAACATGGTTATAATTTTTTAAAAAAATTTAATTAAATGTTACCTAAATTTTAACTAGATTAACTAAATCAATCCCCATTTTATTTAATATAAATTCCAGCTCATATTAAGTTTTATATCAACGAAGTGGCAAGTTATCTTACATTATCGGACTATG
>Ga0307518_10003813_pt1 | contig 10847 bp, 8 predicted proteins | sample 25_EM_MG_FD_203889 | JGI IMG/M metagenome (GOLD analysis project Ga0307518, IMG submission 203889) | Populus trichocarpa ectomycorrhiza microbial communities from riparian zone in the Pacific Northwest, United States - 25_EM | ecosystem: Host-associated > Plants > Roots > Unclassified | place... | reverse complement strand
TTTCTACCGTATGTAGGTCTACTATCTTTGCTTCATTGACTAGTTAGCTCTCTTTTCCTTTTCATTTATAAGCTTGGTAGGTGGCATATGTCTTTGAAACTGACCTTTATGTATGAAAATATTAATCCCATTTGAACTACTTGGCCCATGGTCTAATAAACTTATCCCTTTCTTCCCAATTGCCAACCATATCATCTCACCAAGCCACTCAAGCAGTGTGTCAGTGAGAGGCATGAAGGTGTTTAATGTTTTAAGTCTTGTCATCACAGCATAAGTGATAATACTTTTTCCTAAACCTCAATTACGGCAAATAACATGGGTTTGCAATTTATTCTCCTTGTTTTAATATGCTCAAAAAAGCATCTTATGTGCTAGAATGTGTGTGGTACTGAGACTAGATGCTCAACACTAGATGTTTGCACTAATTCTTCCTTTTCATTTACCTATTTTTTTCATTCTTTTTTTTTATTATTTTATATTGGTCCGCTGGCACCAGTGTTTGCTTTACACGTAACTCTTCTTTTATATATATAACAATTTCATACATTTAGAGAGCATTCTAGAAAACCTTAGTGATTCAGAGGATCACCCTTCACCAACATTCAATAAAACATCAAAGCCGCCAACACAAGAAACGATATTGATCAAGGCCAACACCTACAAATGTAATAGCTTGCATAAAAGCCTATTATTCACCACTTTGATTCAACCTTTAAGTTAACTAAAAAAAGAAAAAAATAGATTTTGTGATTCATGCTCATCACAAACCCATTTCATCACCCATTTATCTAATGGAGTTGAACATGCCTTTTGTTATCTTAACATCATGCAATATTGATATTTTTCCTCAGTGTTCTTTCTCTAGTCTATTTTTCTTTTATGATTTGCATGCTTTGCAAATATATATTCACCTTTTATTTATGCATGTTGTTTGATGTTTCTAGCATTCTACGATGTTTGTTCTAATCTCCAGGTATAGATTCATGATTAGTTTTACCTACCCTTCTTCGAATAAATGTTATGACTAATTCACAATATAAAAATCTGATTGCTAATAAAAAAAAAAGGTTGATAGAATTAGCTTATAAATATATGATATATCTTTACCACATATTGTTTTACGAAGAAGGTTACAAGAGATTAAAAAAATGATAGAAAAAACAACATCCAGAATGATCCTAAGGCCACCTTTATTCTAGAATCCTCACAAATACCACAACTTTCTTTCTCGCCCTTATAGCTACCAAACCATTAACACCTATTTATACTTACACTACTTACATTGATTTGCTCATGTTTTAATGTTCTTTCTTACCATTGAGATGTTTGTGCTCATTTTTTTATTTTATGATCTCTCTTGCGGGGTTGACATTTGTTCTTGGTCACTAGCATTCATTTTATTTTAATTGTTGTTTTGAACAAATGGAATGATTGTAGTTAATAATGATTTTAAATTGTTTATAGATTGCTTTGTGTTTTTTATTCAATGTCAGTTACCTCATAGAAGCATTATGATCGTAAATATTTGAAACTCTTAACCTTTGTTTCTCTTCCTTACTCATATTGAATCTCCTCCGATCAGCCCCACTAATATGTTGCTTCATCGAATCCATATAATCTTTCAGGTTCTTTTCCTCTGAATAGTTATGATAATTGAAAATCCAATCCACCTTTTTCACCCCCTCCAAATATACCTCGGGGTCATTTTTACCTTGAAAGTTAGGAATTTTTAGTTTAATAGTATCCAAGTCCCTGTCTATATCTTCATAATTTCTCATGCCACATGAATTCACCTTCCTCGTAGCCCTATTCGGTCTAAAGTTGATTCCTTAGCTAATAGATCCAAAATCATAGGCATCTTCACCCACATCTGTCTTTTCGTCAACAAACTTTTCAAAATCAGATTTGACATTCTGTACGGCCCTATAGACAGTATTTCCTTGGGAATCAACCCCACTATTCTGTTGCTTTATCGAATTCACCTCATCTTTCAGATCCTTGTACATTCTAGACATGAGCTCAAGTTGCTGGCTTATGGCTCATAATTAGAAAGCGACGTCAGCATTTTCTGTTGCTGATTTGTTATTTTCGGACATTCTTTGAATCTGTAAAATTTGGTTAGTGGCACAAAATATATCCTCACACCTCTCATTTTTCACACACAAATCAAGGCTTTCACTCTAATAAGCTAACTACGTCTTTTACCTCATAACTTGCTTTCTTTTAGTTCTTTAGGAACTGAAATCAACAAATCAAAGTTAGTAGCCTTCACAACGCAATCCAATTATAATTTTTAGACTCAAGAATCAATAAATATACTGAAAACAAAGCAAAACAAAACAATGATTATGATTTTACGAGTAGCAATGCAAATTCGTACGAATTATGGACGAAACAAAGACATAAAATAAAACATAAGTGAATATTAGCGAAAACAATTACTTGACTCCTATATAACCCAATTATAATAGAAACAAAAAGATTTGGATGAAAACAAACAGTAAGGATCGCTTTTTGGAACTTGACGCAAATCTGACCTATTATGCAATTTTTACATAACAGAATTGAAACTCAGATTAAACGATATCGGAATGATCTCAAACTCAATATTTAGTATTTTTTATATCAAACAAACAATAAATCTCAGTTTATAGGTCATTCTCTTATGTCTAGGTACCCAAACCCCTTGTTTGATCAATTTGCGGCAAAATTGAACCTCAAATTAAAACCTCAAGAAAATGATATCAAAATAAGCTCAAATTTAATATATGATGCAATCTCACCCCCAATAGACAGAATATGAAGTTTTAATTGATTCTAAGGTGGTTTGTTTATGGTTCACTAAGAGTTGTATTTCTACAACATAATTGAACCACGAATTAAAACCTCAAGCAAATGATATCAAAATAAGCCCAAATTTAATATATGATGCTATCTCACCCCCACTAGATAGAATATGAAGTTTTAATTGATTTTAAGATGGTTTGCTTATGGTTCACTAAGAGTTGTATTTCTACGGCATAATTGAACCATAAATTAAAACCTCAAACAAATGATATCAAATAAGTCCAAATTTAATATATGGTGTCATCTTACCCTCGGTAGATAGAATATGAAGTTTAAATTGATTCTGAGGTAGTTTTCTTATGGTTCACTAAGAGTTGTGTTTTTACAGTAAAATTGAATCAACCTTCAAATTTCATTGATGCTACTGATATGATTAGAGACAGTAACATGATGAAATATAACTTGTTCTTTTTTCTTAGATGCCGCAGACATAAAAAAAAAAAGATGAACAATGCAAACATTGAAAAACTTAAAGGAACACTAAAAAACCAAAATAACAGAAGGATATGACCTTGTTTCGGAGCCTAGCTCTAATACCAACTAATGCAAACCTCGTGATCATATTGTCATGCAACCTATAATCAAGATTAAGATTTGATCCCAGAAAGCTGAAATAGGTCTAATAGGAGTGTGACCCAATAAAAACCTACCCCAAGACACCAATACTATTGGAATAAAGCAGAATGACATCACAAAGCCAGTTAATCTTTGATAAGTCAAATTCAGTTCGTTCAAGAACTAAAGAATGCAAGAATCACTCTCACACGGTAAAACTGAAAACTTCAGAAGTATTATTCATCAATGGTTGCCAAAATTTAGGCTTACAAGTGTTTAAATAGTTCTGAAAAATAAACCCTAATGGATTTACCCTTGTGGGCTTCAGTTTTTGACCCACATACAAAAACTGACCCAAAACCTTTACTAGTAACCCAAACTCTGATCCAAACAAGTCTTGGATCCTAGTTGAAAACAAAGTTTTAATTAAGCCAAAACATTAAGAAAATAATAAAAATAACTAATTTGTCATTAAATACCATCAGCCCTCATTTCCTTGTGTAGTTAGGTTGAATAATGAATCCTTATAAGAAAAGGATTCTGGAACATTAATGAATCTTTGTCATACTTGGAAATTATGTTGCATTCCATTAAAGATCCTTGTGGAACTAGGAAATTCTCAAAACAAGCACCCACATCCTCGTAGGAAAAGGACCCTTGCCAAATAAGAAGTCCATAAGTTAGAAAGAAGTAAATAACAAAATTTGTACAACTTGTTCTAACTTATATCGCAAGTCCTTCCCGAACTCCGATTCACCTGACATTTTACCTCAACATAGAAACATACCTCTTGAATCTTCTAGTAAAGTTTCAGCTTGATCTAATAGTTTAGTTTGGAGTTATGCCCAATAGCGTAAAACTAGACGGTAGAAAATTTTACGCCAAAATCTAAATCTGACATTGCTTGGATCGTATCATTGAATACTGATTTAGACTCGAAATTGCAAATTTGACTTTTGTTTGAACCAGAACTGATCGTAAACAAACAAATATGAAAGTGATGAAAATGACTCAAACAACAACCAAATATCCCAAACTTGATGATAATATACTAGCAAGAACGAAATCAACAGAAAAAAAATAAGTTTTGAAAGCTAACGCAAAACAGACCCATTACAACAAGACAAAACTCGATTCTAGAACCTAAAGAAAACTATATCCTAATGACCTTAAATTTAATTTATTTTGTGATTAGGATCCCAGTAAAGAGAATATAAATTTTGAGTTGATTCCGAGTTGATTTGATACATGGACACAAAATAGCCTCTTTAAAACCTGAATTTATAACTTAGGCCCAACGATGTCCAAATGACTTAAAACTTGATATTTAGTGCGATTTCACTCTAAATAACAAGAATATCAAATTTGAGTTAATTACAATAAGTTTTGATATGCTACCACGAAACAGATGTGTTATAGACCTGTTTTAACCTAAATAACATTTTATAATTGCTTCATTTTTTTCTTTTACTCAAAATATAACACAATAAACATAGAATAACGAGAATAAACATAAGAAAGAAAACAAATATTGACCCAAAACAAAACAAAAACAGACAAAGAGAAACTGACGCGAAACAAATAGATAACGAAAACAAGAAGGATATAACCTGATTTCAAAACCTAGCTCTGATACCAATTGTTGCAAACCTTGTGATCACGTAGTCACGCAACCCACAATCAAGATTGAGATCTAACATTGAAAAGCCGAAATAGGTCTGATAGGAGTATAAAACAATGGAAACATGTCCCTAAGGCACCAATACTAATGGAATGAAGTAGAATGATGTCACAAAACCAGTTAATCTTTGATAAGTCAGATTCAGTTCGTTCAAGAACTGAAGAATTAAAGAATCACTCTAACACATTAAAACTAAAAAATACGAAAGTATTATTCATCAATGGCTACCGAAATTTAAGCTTACAAGTGTTTAAATAGTTTTGAAAATTAATCATAATGGATCTACTTTTGTGGTCTTTAGTTTTTGACCCACATACAAAAAAGACCTAAAACCTTTACTAGTAAGCCCAAACTTTGATCCAAACAAGCCTTGGATCCTAGCTGAAAAAAAAGTTTTAATTAAGCCCAAACATGAAAGAAAATAATAAAAAGAACTAATCTATCATTAAATACCACAAGCCCTCATTTCCTTGTATAGCTATGATGAATAAGGAATCCTTATAAGAAAAGGATTCTAGAACATTAATGAATCTTTTCTACACTTGGAAATTATGTTGCAGCCTATTAAAGATCCTTGTAGAACTAGAAAATTTCCAAAACAAGCTCTCACATTCTCGTAGGAAAAGGACCCTTGCCAAATAGGAAGTCCACAAGTCAAAAGGAAGTAAATAACAAAATTCATACAGTCTATTCTGACCTATATCGCAAATCCTTCCTGAACTCCGATTCACCTAAAATTTTACCCCAACATAGAAACATACCTCTGTAATCTTCTAGTAAAGTTTCAGCTTGATCCAACAGTTTAATTTAGAGTTATGCTCAATAGCGTAAAATTGAACGATAAAAAATTTTACGTCAAAATCCGAATCTAACCTTCCTTGGACCGTATCATAGTACAACAAATCTATCTATATTTATTTTCATACTCTTTATCTATAAATTTGCTCAAAGATTTAAATGTTATTTGTGACATTATGTAGATAACATAACTATTATAAGCTAAAGAAGAGAAAGGCAAAGAAACTAACAATATGTTAGGAAATATAGATTCAACCAAGAAAGACCTAACAAGTGAAACTTTGAATCCTATTTGTTTAAAAAGGTTCACATTTAGTCCTCATCTTATATATTATATAATGCAATTTAGTCTAATTACATCAAATTTATAAAATCTAGCAAACACAGGGTAAGATATGACCAAGTCTTTTTCATTAGAGCTTATTAGTAGAATTCTTACAAATATAAAACTGTTTTTAGGAATTCATTTAATGGAAAGTAAAAAAAAAAACAAAATGATGTGTCATTTTGAAAACTACAACATTTTCCAAGTGTTTTGATCAATTTTCTTCTTCTTCTGTCCAAATTTATCACAACTGATTTTCTAAAAACATAAAGTCTTAATGATACAAACCCAGAGGGTAAGAATCTTTAAACCCACAAATAAGATAGAAACAACCCAAGAAAGCTAGAATTATATTTAAAAGAATCCAACCTAATTATTACTTGAACCAAGAAACTTCAATTATTAGATAAAAGACCCTAAACCTTTGATTATAACGAATCAAGAACTAGAAGTATAAGGATGAACACCACAAATATAAAATTCTTTGATAAGTTTGAAGAGTTCAATGAAAAACAAAAAGTATGAGCAACCTTGGACACACACAATATTATTTTTGAATAAAACCAAGTCTCTAAAAAGTTTATGGGTTCAAGAGTTCTTACCTTTCAAGCTTGCATCACCTAAAATTTTCCATTTACTAAGATATGTTGAAAAACACATCAAAGTTATTACCAAACCCTGATTATCATCACAATCATCTAAAATCTTCTCCGTCTAATTTCAGTTGAAATAATATTGTTTTTGGTCCACAATCACTACTACTTATCCCCATCATCAACCAATTATGATTCCTTAAAATTAGGTATTTCAAATCATAAATCCAATGGAACTCGAGCTATTCATTGACTATCACTACCAGAAATTCGCCTAAAACCAACGGAATTACCGACAGAATAATTATGTCGGTACATTGCGGTGATATTTACTGACGGCTACTATTCCGTCTGTAAGTCAATCGGTATATACCGATGGAATACTGCGGTCGGTATATACCGATGGAATTACAGACGACATATTCAAAAAAATTAAAAAAAAGGCGATTCGCTGACGTGGAAGTTTTTGTGGATAATTTTACCGACGGAATCACCGAGGGATTCAAACCAGGATCTTCATGCAGTGATGTGACCAATTCACCATCGAAATTGCCGACGGAATCACCGACACAAGAAGTCTGTCGGTGATTCCATCAGCAAAAGTGAATATATCACCACTCTGCCGACCCTTTCCTCCCCTATATCTACTTCTTTTTTCCTATCTCAACTCTCCCCTCCCAAACTGCAAACAACCACCCCCCAAAAAAAAAAACCCCTCTTCTTAACACAAGTCATATTTCTTTAAGTTTTGTGGTCACAACATCCATGTTCTGATTTATTGTGGATTTTATCATTTTTTATAAGTAAATCTATCTTTTTTAATTTTAACATTTATATGATAATTTTAAATGTCAATTTTATTGTTTTTTTAGTATATGTATTTTGTTAGTGTATGTACATGTTTTTTTTTTATTTCTCAAACAAACTTGTAGTATGAATGTATAATTTTGTACTTGTTATTGTTTGTTTTAGATTTTGTAAAATTGTATTTGTTTGTAAATTGTTGAAACTTTGTTGAATTACCAAATTACGTGTGTTGTAGTGAAATAATTAATAGCTTGTTTAACGGGTCCGTTTTAATTTTTATCAATGCTATTGCGGAGTTGTAATTTCTGTAAATTTATATGTATAAATTTGTATGGACGTTGATAATTGATAATGAATATTTATGAGAAGTTGTAATTAGCTTGTTGGATAATCTCGAGGTAAACCAATATTTTTGCAAATTTATTTACCTAATATAGTTAATTAATACATGTTGTCGTCATAATTTTATAGAGGTTCGATAGAAGTCATGGATGGTCGTTCATTGATGTATCGAGATTCACCCCAAGGATTGTGGATGATGGATTATTATAACAGGGTTCAGGGTTTTATTAATTTCACAACATCTATTCCCATAAATTTTACTGGAGGTGGTATTAGGTGTCCATGCAGGAAGTGTCAAAATAAAAAGTATCTGCATCTAGTTGTTGTAGTGATGAGAATTACTTGTGTTGATATGCACACGGAGAACTATTTATTCGTAATAAGAGCATGGGAGAAAGGGTGGTTGGGTCAACTTCTAGTGCTAGCAACGTGTATGGAGTTGCAAATGACAACAGTAATCCTTATAGGAATATGGTTATGGATGCAATGAGAATGAATGAAGGTAATGTCAGTCAATGTCCGATCATAGAAGAAAAATCTAATGCAGATGCAACTAGGTTTTTTGATCCAAATATTCTGACGAACCATTATGGGATGACTGCACAAACCACAGTAAATTATCAGCCGTAGCACAAGTGTTCACCATCAAGTCAGATCACGGGTTGAGTGAGGTCGGTTATGACAAAATTATCGAATGGGCGAGAATCATTTTTCCTGAAGGGAACAGGCTGAAAGAGAACTCCTATGCTGCAAAGTCCATGATGAAACCCCTTGGTTTAGGATACCAGAAAATTAACATGTGCCCTAACTTCTGCATGTTATACTACCTTGAAAATGTTGAGCTGACCGAGTGCATGATATGTAGGTAGGGGAAAGACTCTCGTGGCATATAAAAAACTTAGATACTTCCCAATCACACCTAGACTGCAGAGGTTATTCATGTCACTAAGGATTGCTGAATATAAAAAACTTAGATACTTCCCAATCACACCTAGACTGCAGAGGTTATTCATATCACCAAGGACTGCTGAACACATGACATAGCACCAATCACATGATGCGGTTGATGAAGTGATGGTGCATCCTTCTGATGGTGAAGCATGGAAACACTTTAACAATGTGCATCCTCACTTTTCATCTGAATCAAGAAACGTGCGTCTTGGGTTATGTACAAACGGATTCAACCCATTCGGGTCATTTGCTGCTCCTTATTCTTGTTGGCCGGTCATACTAACGGTTTATAACTTGCCACCAGGGATGTGTATGAGGCTGGAGTTCATGTTTTTATCTACTGTCATACCCGGTTCGAGTAGCCCAAGCCGGAATATAGATGTTTGTCTTCGACCGTTGATTGATGAGTTGACGTAGTTGTGGTCCTCTGGAGCTTTGACTTATGATATATCGAGGAAATAGAATTTTGTTATGAAAGCGGCTTTGATGTGGACTATCAATGGTTTTCCAGCTTATGGAATGGTTTATGGTTGGAGCACGCATATAAAACTAGCATGTCCATACTGCAAGGAAAACAACAAGGCATTCACGCTAACAAACGAAGGTAAAGCTTCTTTTTTTTACTGTCACCGTCTTTCTTGCCACCGAATCACAAGTACAGAAAGAACAGAAAGGATTTCTTTGTTGGTAGAGTTGAAATGGATGTTGCACCCCCGTGTCTTTTTGGTGAAGAATTGCATGATGTTGTATCAGAGTACGGTGACATTGTGTTTGGTCTCCAATCAGGTAAGCAGAAGTTTCCTGGTTTTGGTTTGACCCATAATTGGGTAAAGCGAACTATCTTTTAGGAGCTTCCTTATTGGAAGACCAATCTCCTCTGTCATAACCTTGACGTCATGCACCTAGAAAAGAACGTGTTTCAGAACATTTTCAACACCGTCATGGATGTTAAGGGGAAGACAAAGGACAACATCAAGGCTAGATTGGATATAGCTTTGTTCTGTAACCATAAAAATATGGAGTTGGTTTGTGATGGGTCACGGGTCGCAAAACCAAGAGCAAGCTTCATGTTAGAGAAAAATGCACAACTACTATTCTATAAATGGCTTAAGAGTCTGCGTTTTCCCGATGGACATGCCTCGAACATATCAAGGTTGGTTAATATGGAGGAATGCAGATTGTATGGCATGAAAAGTCATGACTGCCACATGTTTATGCAAACACTTATTCCATTAGCTTATCATGATTTGTTACCAAAAGGGATATGGGATGCACTCACGGAGATCAGTCATTTCTTTAAAGATATATGCTCCAGCAAGTTGAATGTTGATCACATTGAGAGGCTTGAAACAAATATCGTCGAGACACCATGCAAACTTGAGATGATATTTCCTCCAACATTTTTTGACTCAATGGAGCATCTCTCCATACATTTACCGTCCGAGGTAAAAGTTGGAGGATTGGTCCAGTATAGATGGATGTATCCATTCGAACGGTTAGATATTACAGTTGCAATGTAATTCATATATAAAAGTATTTTCTTTGTTTTTCTTAAATGAAAATATTTGATTAATTCAATACAGATACTTGTTCAATCACAAGAAAAAAGTTAAGAACAAGGTGCATGTTGAGACTTCAATATGTGAGGTCTATATTGTTGAGTAGATCTCAATATTTATCTCGTACTATTTTGAATCTCATTTGAGAACGAGAATCAATTGCGTTCCATGACATGATGATGGTGGTGAAGTACCTTCCAGTGGGAACTTGTTAATACTCTCCAATCCAGGACGATCCACACCTAAAAATATCATAAGGGGAAGATATTTATCGGAAATAGAATTCAGATAAGCACACAATTATGTTCTATTTAACTGTGATGAGCTGAGACCTTTTATTCAGTAAGTATATATACTACTAATTAAACTTTGTTAAGAATGTACTATTT
>Ga0307518_10003812_pt1 | contig 10848 bp, 8 predicted proteins | sample 25_EM_MG_FD_203889 | JGI IMG/M metagenome (GOLD analysis project Ga0307518, IMG submission 203889) | Populus trichocarpa ectomycorrhiza microbial communities from riparian zone in the Pacific Northwest, United States - 25_EM | ecosystem: Host-associated > Plants > Roots > Unclassified | place... | reverse complement strand
GCACGCCGAGCTACGGCTCGCCCGCGATCTCCTCGCCAAGGCCGGGTCGCAGGAGGGCGTACTCGGCGCGACCATCGAGCTCGCCGACGTCCGCCGCCGGCAAGGGGAACTCGACGAGGCGGCCGAACTCGCCGAAGGGATCCGGCCGCTTCTGGATCGATCCCCCGATATCGAGGCGAGGACCGAGGTTCTCCGGTTACTGGGACTCATCGCCCGCGCCCGCGGCGATCTGCCCGGGGCGACCGCGTTGCTCGAAGAAGCCGCCACCGCACAGGAAAAGGCCGAACTGCGCGGCGCGCTCGTCGCCACCGCACTGCATTTGGGCGACACGTTGCGCGCCCGCGGATTAATCGAAAAAGCGGCGGAGGCCTATCGACGCGGTGTGCGCGCGGCCGCTATGTCCGATTCCGGGCCGACGGACTGAAAACCATACGAAAGTCGCCATATATCGCACATGGCGGGAAAAACTCTTACTACACAGGGATTTCATTCCTTGCATGTGGATCTTCATCCGCCCCGCTAGGCCATCCGGCCCATTGACGGCCTTGTGAGCGGCTCCTTTACTCGGACGTGTCCATCGGGATAACTCCAGTTATCCGAATGGGCACGCTCCCCGTCCCCCGCCGTGCACCCGCTCCGGTCGAATTCCCCGCCGCGCCTCTTGGCCGTACGGGTACACGGTCCTGCCCATGGAAGGTTCACATGACCGTTCAGCGAGGGCTCAGAACAGGGTTGGCGGCCGTCGCCGGCCTTGCCCTGAGCATGACGTTCCCGGCGACCCCGGCGAACGCGACCACCGCCACCATCCAGCCCGCGAGCCCCGGCGCCGTGGCCGCGAGCGCGGCCGACCAGGCCGCCGCGGCCGGGGTGGACCATTTGCGGAGGGGAGCCAACGAGGACTTCCGCCGCGTCGGGCTGACCCAGGGCGGCGGAGGACTCTTCTACGCCGCTTACGAACGAACCTATCGTGGCCTGCCGGTCGTCGGCGGGGACGCGGTGGTGGTCGCCGACGGCGCCGGGCGCGTCCGCGGCACCAGCGCGGCGGAGACCGCGACGATCTCGGTCGACACCAAGGCCAAGGTCTCCGCGGCGAAGGCGACCGAGGTCGCCCGCGGCCAGCTGTCCAAAGTAGACAGTGTGGTCGCGCCGAAGCTCGTCGTGCTGGCGGGGAACTCCCCCAAGCTCGCCTACGAGGTCGTCGTCTCGGGCACCAAGGCGACGGCACCGAGCAACCTGCACGTGTTCGTGGACGGCGTCACCGGCGCGGTGCTCGAAACCCGTGACGACGTCAAGATGTCCAACTTCCCGACCGCGGCGAAGCAGAGCACGTCGAACGAGTTCGGCACGCTCGGCGCCGGGAACAGCTACTACGTCGGCAACGTCACCATCGACACGACGAACTCCGGCGGCACGTACACGATGCGCGACCCGCAGCGCAGCAACATCAGCTGTGCCCGTCAGAACGGCTCGCCCTACAGCGGCCCGGACGACAACTGGGGCAACGGCTCCGGCACCGACCTGGAAACCGCTTGTGTCGACACGCTCTTCGGCGTCCAGACCGAGTGGAAGATGCTGAGCGAATGGCTCGGCCGCAACGGCATCAACGGCAACGGCGGCGGCTTCCCCGCCTACGTCGGCCTCAACCAGGTCAACGCCTACTGGAACGGCTCGTCGACCACCTTCGGCCACTCGCAGGACAACCAGCGCCAGGCCACCCCGATGGACGTCGTCGCGCACGAGTACGGCCACGCCATCTTCCAGACCACGCCGGGCGGCGCGGGCAGCGGCAACGAGAACGGCGGGCTCAACGAGTCCACCGGTGACATCTTCGGTGCCATCACCGAGCACTACGCCAACAACGCCAAGGACACCCCGGACTACGAGGTCGGCGAGACCGTGAACCTGGTCGGCCAGGGCCCGATCCGCTACATGTACAAGCCGAGCAGGATCTCGGGTAACCCCGACTGCTACTCGTCGTCCATCCCGAACACCGAGGTGCACGCCGCCGCGGGCCCGCAGAACCACTGGTTCTACCTGCTCGCCGAGGGCACCGCGCCGGTCGGCAAGCCGGCCAGCCCGACCTGCAACAACACCTCGATCACCGGGCTCGGCATCCAGAAGGCCGCGAAGATCTTCTACAACGGCCTGCTGAAGAAGACCTCCAGCTGGAACCACAAGGCCGCCCGCAAGGCGACCCTGGAAGCGGCGCTCGCGCTGTACCCCGGTTCCTGCACCGAGTTCAACACGACCAAGGCGGCGTGGGAGGCCATCAGCGTCACCGCGGCGTCCGGTGAGCCGACCTCGTGCACCCCGCAGGGCAACGACTTCTCGGTCGGCGTCACCCCGACGTCGGGCACCGTCAAGCCGGGCGAGTCGGCCACGGTCACCGTGAACACCGCGACCGTCAACGGTGCGGCGCAGTCGGTGAAGCTCACCGCCAGTGGCCTCCCCGCCGGGGCGACCGCGACGTTCAACCCGGACACCGTGCAGTCCGGCGCCTCCTCGACGCTCACCATCGCGACGTCGGCGAGCACCCCTGACGGCACCAGCACCATCACGGTGACCGGCACCGCGGCGAGCGGCACGCACACCGCCCAGTACAAGCTGACCGTCGGTACCGGCGGCGACTTGCGGACGTACACCAACGGCACCGACTACGCGATCAACGACTACGGCACGGTGAACAGCCCGATCTCCTCCACCGCCACCGGTAACGCGGTGTCCCCGGTGAAGGTGACGGTCACCGGTACGCACACCTGCTCCGAGGACCTCCGCATCAGCCTGAAGGCCCCCGACGGCAGCACGTATTCGGTCAAGCCCACCGGTTCCCTGCCCTGCACCGACCTGGGCACGCGGAACTACTCGGTGAACGTGACCAACGAGGTCGCGGCGGGCACCTGGACCCTCGTGGTCTACGACGCCTACGCGCAGGACACCGGCACGCTCGACAGCTGGTCGATCACCGTCTGATCCCCGTTCCACGGTCCGTGAAGGCCTCCTTGAAGGACTCAGAGTCCCTCAAGGAGGCCTTCACGGACCATTACCCAGAAAGGAACACCCCGGCATGAAGTGGGGAAAGCGAATAGGAGCGGCCGTCGTCGGCATGGCCGCCGTACTGGGTGTCGTCGCCGCGCCGGCGCAGGCGACCATCACCGCCGCACCGGACATCTCGCTCGCCAACGTCAAGGCGCACCTGAGCGCGCTGCAGACGATCGCCAACCAGAACGGCGGCAACCGCGCCTCCGGGCGGCCAGGCTATCCGGCATCGGTGTCCTATGTGGCACAGAAACTGCGCGACGCCGGCTACAACGTCACGCTGCAGACGTGTTCGAGCTGCGCGGGTTCGAGCCAGAACGTGATCGCGGAATGGCCGCAGGGTGACGCGAGCCAGGTCATCATGCTCGGCGCGCACCTCGACAGTGTCAGCGCCGGTCCCGGTATCAACGACAACGGCTCGGGTTCGGCCTCGATCCTCGAAGTCGCGCTGACGCTGGCCCGCGAGAACCCGGCGATGGCCAAGCGCGTCCGCTTCGGCTGGTGGGCCGACGAGGAATCCGGCCTGCGCGGTTCCAAGTTCTACGTCAACAGCCTGCCGCAGACCGAGCGCACGAAGATCAAGACGTACCTGAACTTCGACATGATCGGCTCCGACAACTGGGGCTACTTCGTCTATGACGACGTGGCTTCGGTCAAGGCGGTGTTCGACGAGTACTTCCGGACCATCGGCATCCAGACCGAGGGCGACACCGAAGGCGACGGCCGTTCGGACCACGCGTCGTTCAAGAGCGCGGGCATCCCGGTCGGCGGTCTCGCGACCGGTGCCGGTTACACGAAGAGCGCCGCGCAGCAACAGAAATGGGGCGGCACCGCCGGGCAGGCGTTCGACAGCTGCTACCACCGCGCTTGCGACACGCTGTCCAACATCCCGGACACCCCGCTGGAGAAGAACAGCGACGCGATCGGCTACGCGCTCTGGAAGCTCGCCGTCGGCACGTCGACGGGCCCCGACTTCTCGCTCGGCCTGACCCCGTCCTCCGGCACCGTCCAAGCGGGACAGTCGGCGACCGTCACCGTCAACACCACGACGACTTCCGGTGCTGCACAAACGGTTTCGCTGAGCGCCAGCGGCCTTCCCGCCGGCGCCACGGCGACGTTCAACCCCGCTTCGGTGCAGTCCGGCGGCTCTTCGACGCTCACCATCGCGACGTCGGCGAGCACGCCCAACGGCACCAGCACGATCACCGTGACCGGTGACGGGACCTCGGTGGACCGCACGGCGCAGTACACGCTCGCCGTCGGCGACGTCAGCGTGCGCACGTTCACCAACGGCACCGACTACGCGCTCAACGACTACGCGACGGTCAACAGCCCGATCACGTCCAGCGCGACGGGTACGGCGACCTCGCCGGTCAAGGTGTCGATCACCGGGACGCACACCTGCTCCGAGGATCTGCGGATCAGCCTGAAGGCTCCCGACGGCAGCACGTATTCGGTCAAGCCCACCGGCTCCCTTCCGTGTACCGACCTCGGCACGCGGAACTACTCGGTCCCGGTGACCAACGAAGCCGCGTCCGGCACTTGGACGCTCGTGGTCTACGACGCCTACGCGCAGGACACCGGCACGCTCGACAGCTGGACCATCACCGTCTGAGCTGTGTCTCTCAAGGCGCGCACGTGTCCTCGCCTGACCAGCCTCACTGTGCGAGACACTTCCTAACCACCCGAATGGCGAGGGCCATCTCACGAGGACACCCGGCCTCGTGGGATGGCCCTCGTGCGTGCGGGGGAATTCCAGGCAACTCTTCGATATCTGGTCTAGACCACCCGATCGTCGGTAGCGTGGCCAGGGCACCGCGACCTATGTTGAGCCGAACGGCCGCTTCCTGTTCGTTCAAACCGCTTTCGAGATGGGAGCTGGGTATGTTCGGTCGCGTCTCACGGCTGCTCGCAATCACCGGCGCGGCGGTACTCGCCGTCACCACACTCGTCATCCTGAGCCCGGCACACGCCTCGCCCGACGACGAGGTCTGCGCGGTCAAATCGAAGCCCGCGGGCAAGGTCCTGCAGGGCTATTGGGAGAACTGGGACGGCGCTTCGAACGGCGTCCATCCGCCGCTGGGCTGGATCCCGATCACCGACGCCCGCATCAAGGCCAATGGGTACAACGTGATCAACGCGGCCTTTCCGGTCATCCTGTCCGACGGAACGGCCAAATGGGAGGATGGGATGGACGCGACTGTGAAGGTCGCGACCCCGTCCGAAATGTGCGCCGCGAAGGACGCGGGCGCGACGATCCTGATGTCCATCGGCGGCGCCACCGCGGGAATCGATTTGAATTCGGCCACCGTGGCGGACAAATTCGTCGCGACCATCGTGCCGATCCTGAAGAAGTACAACTTCGACGGGATCGACATCGACATCGAGACCGGCCTCACCGGCAGCGGCAACATCTCCACGCTTTCCGCGTCGCAGAAGAACCTCATCCGCATCATCGACGGCGTCCTCGCCGCGATGCCGCCGAACTTCGGGCTCACGATGGCGCCCGAGACCGCGTACGTCACCGGCGGCAGCGTCGTCTACGGCTCGATCTGGGGCGCGTACCTGCCGATCGTCAAGAAGTACGCGGACAACGGCCGGTTGTGGTGGCTGAACATGCAGTACTACAACGGAAGCATGTACGGCTGCTCCGGTGATTCGTACCAGGCCGGGACGGTTCAGGGCTTCGTCGCGCAGACCAACTGCCTCGACAAGGGCCTGGTGATCCAGGGCCAGACGATCCGCGTCCCGTACGACAAGCAGGCCCCTGGCCTGCCGGCGCAGGCGGGCGCGGGTGGCGGCTACATGTCGCCGAGCCTGGTTTCCCAGGCGTACCGCAGTATCCCTTCGCTCAAGGGCCTGATGACCTGGTCGATCAACTGGGACGGTTCGCGGAACTGGACCTTCGGCCAGAACGTGAAGTCCCTGCAGGGCCGCTAAGAGGGCGCGAGTGAGCATGGGGGCTCGTGAGTGGCAAGGACGGTTAGAACCGTCCTTGCCACTCACGAGTCGGGAGGACCACGCGCACGGCCTTTCGGCGCGCTCGCCCGTATCGTTCTCGGTCATGGGCGAGGAGGTCGGCGGACGGCTGCGGCGGTTGCGCGCCGAACGCGGCCTCACCCAGCGCGAACTCGCCGAGCCGCACTACACCGCCGCGTACGTCTCGTCCGTCGAGACGGGCGCGCGGACGCCGTCCGGCGACGCGGTGCGCCATTTCGCCACCCGGCTCGGCGTGGACACCGGTGAGCTGCTGGGCGTGACTTCGCCGCGCGACGCCGTCCGGCTCGATCTGGACATCGCGGCGGCCGCGGCGGACTTCCTGGCGGGGAACGGTTCGGCGCCGAAGATGCGACGGCTGGCGCGGCGGGCCGAGAAGATCGGCCGCGACCGCCAGGCCGGGCTCGCCTGGCTGTGGCTCGCGCGGTTCGCCCAAGGCGACACCCTGCCGCGGCTGGTGGCCGCCGCCGAAACCGCGCTCGCCGACGACATCCCTTCGTATCGCGGGCTGGCCGCCGCGCTGCGGGCGAGCGTCCTGGTCGGCCGAGGCGAGCCGCACCACGCGATGCACCTGCTCCGGACGGCGCTCGACGCGAGCCGCGACCGTCATCCGCATCCGGTGCTCCTGCTGACCCTGCACGCGTACCTCGCCGACGGGCACCTTCGCCTCGGCGAGACCGTCCAGGCCGCGCATCACGCGGGAGAGGCCTTGCGGCTGGCTCGCGGCGACGAGGACATCCTGGCCGAGCTCGCCGAGAACCAGCGACGGCTGGCCGAGGCGTATCTCGGGGAAGGACGGGTGGCCGACGCCGTCGCCGCCGTGTCGGCGCTGCACGACCTTCTCCACGAGCGCGCCCTGCGGCCGGTGCTGGCCCGGTGCCTGTTCGCGCGAGCGCTGGTCCGGCGTGCCGACGACCTCGAAGGCGCTCTCGCGGACCTTCGCGCGTCGCGCGCGGCCGCGCCCGATCACGCCGTCACGCTGGAACTCGCCGACGTCTGCCGCGAATTCGGTCGTCTCGACGACGCCGCCGGTCTACTCTCCGAAGCGGCTGAAGCCATCCCTGCGGACTCGCCGCTCTCCGCGTCCCTCGTGTTCCAGCAGGGGTTGCTGGCGCTGGCTCGCGGAGACCTCGAAGCAGCCGAAGCGGGCTTCGCACACGCCATCGACGTAGCGGCCCTCCGCGACGCTCGCGGCGTCTTGGCCGCTTCGATCGACAAGGCGGGAGAGCTGCTTCGCGATCAGGGGCGCTTCGAAGAGGCCGCGGACCTACTGCGGCGTGGACTGCTCCTTCTCGGAGCCGAGGAGGACGTTTCCCCGTGACCGAAGTGGACTTGGAAGACATCAGCGCTCGTCTGGTCGGCCGCTTCGGCGCCGACGCCGAAGGGTGGCTCGCCGGTGTTCCCGCTCTCGCCGAACGCCTGGCCTCCCGCTGGGATTTCACGCTCGGCGAGTTGTTCGACAGCGGAGCCTCGTCGGTCGTCCTGCGCTGCCGGTGGTCCGACGGGACACCGGCGGTGCTCAAACTGAGTCCCGACGGGCCGCTGCTGACCAAACAGCTCGAGATGCTGCGGGTGTTCGCGCCATCGGGCCGGGTGCCCGCCGTCCTGGCCGCCGACGCGGACGCCGGCGCGATGGTGCTGGAGGAGATCCGGCCGGGTACCGAGGCCGAGAATCTGCCGCAGTCGACCCTGCCAGGGCGCTGGGGAGAGCTGCTCGCCGCCCTGCACGCGGTGGCCCCGCCCGAAGGCTGGCCGTGGAGCCTGCGCGGACGGTTCGAGGAGTCCTTCGACCGGATCGGCCGCCGGATCACCGAACCGGCCATCGCCGCCAGGATCGGTCCGGACACGTGGCGGCGGGCGATCGAGCGCTGCGAGCGGCTGCTGGACACGCAGGCCGACGTCGTACTGCTCCACGGCGACCTGCATCTCGGCAACGTCCTGGACGGCGGGCCACGCGGCCTGATCGCGATCGATCCGAAGGCGTGCGTGGGCGATCCGTGTTTCGACGCCGTCGACTACGTGGTGGGCGGCGCCGGACGCGAGGGAGTCGAAGCCCGGTGCCAGGTGGTGGCGGCCGCGTGCGGGCTCGACGGCGACAGGCTGTACGCCTGGAGCCGCGTGATCGCCCCGATGTTCGCCATCTCGCATCTCACCTACGGCGGCCCGCAGGACGCTCTCGACGAGTACCTCGGTCTGGCTAGCTGAGGAACGCGCGCAGCACCGAAGCGACCTGCCGGATCTCGCCCGCCCGCACGTTCTCCTGGCGGGTGTGCGCGAGCGTCGGGTCGCCGGGCCCGAAGTTCACCGCAGGGATCCCGAGAGCCGCGAAGCGCGCGACGTCCGTCCAGCCCAGCTTCGCGACCGCCTTGCCGCCGGCCGCGGCGACCAGCTCGGCCGCCGCGGGAGCGCTCAGCCCGGGCAACGCTCCTGGCGACAAGTCGACAACCTTCACGTCGTAGCCCTCGAAGAGCTCGCGAAGGTGCGCTTCGGCCTGCTCGGCGCTCCTGTCGGGAGCGAAGCGGTGGTTGATCGTGAGCACGGCCTCGTCCGGCACGACATTGCCCGCGACCCCGCCGCCGATCTTCGTGGCCTGGAGTCCTTCGCGGTAGGTCAGGCCGTCGATGTCGACCACGCGCGGCGTGTACTCGGCCAGCCTGCGCAGCGGCTCGGCGAGACCGTGGATCGCGTTGACGCCCATCCAGCCGCGCGCGGTGTGCGCGCGGGCGCCTTCGACGCGGATCTCGATCCGCATCGTGCCCTGGCAACCGCCCTCGATTCCGCCGTTCGACGGCTCACCGAGGATCGCGAGGTCGGCCTGCAGCCACTCGGGCAGCTCGCGCTCGATACGGCCGAGACCGTTCTTCGTCGCTTCGATCTCTTCGCAGTCGTAGAACACGAAGGTGACGTCGTGCTTCGGCTCTTGGAGGGCGGCGGCGAGGTGCAGGAAGACGGCGTCGCCGCTCTTCATGTCGACGGTGCCCAGTCCGTGCAGGATCTCGTCGTCACCGGTCCCCTCGCGGCGCACGGGCATGTTCTCGTTGACCGGAACGGTGTCGAGATGCCCGGCCAGCAGCACCCGCGACGGACGGCCGAGGTTCGTGCGGGCGAGGACCGCGTCACCGTTGCGGATCACCTCGAGATGCGGCGCCTGCGCCAGGAGCGCGGCCTGCACGGTGTCCGCGATGACCTTCTCCTCTTCCGAGACGCTGAAGATGTCCACCAGCGCGGCGGTGAGGTCGACGGGGTCGGCGTGCAGATCGAGCGAAGGCATGCCCGCACCGTACCGCCGGGTGCCCGGGGCTACCGTGAAGGAGTGCGCATGCGAACGATCTTGGTCGCCCTCCTCCTGGTACTCAGCGGCTGCGGATCGGGGGAAGTCCCGGTGAAGGTCCGTCCGACCCAGAGCACCGGGCCGGACGTGCTGCCGATCAAGCTCAAAGCGCTGACGACCGACCAGTGCTACCTGGCGCCGGGGACCGAATCGCCCAAGGGCTGCCAGAAGTACGTCACCGAACTCTCCAGCGCCGCGGGCAGCATCCGCAAACGCCGCCCGGACCTGTCGTCGCACGCCGACGCGCTGGAACGGCCGATCGCCGCCTTCCGCACCGCGAACTGCCAGGACCAGGCCGCTCCCGGCGGCCCGTGCGGCCAGGCGCTCGGCGACATGGCCGCGGCGCTGACCAGTGTGAAGAGCCTCGTCGGCGGCTGAGGAGGGTCACTGGGTTACCGTTCAGGACGTGAGCGAGCAGACCCCTGACCCCGAAACGACCGGCGCCACCGGCGTCGGACTGGCCACCGTCACGACCGACGGCACGGTGCTGGACACCTGGTTCCCGCTGCCCAAACTGATCGACGGCGCCGAAGGCAAGGCCGGCACGGTGCGGCTGACCGCCGAGGAGGCCTCCGAGGCCCTCGGTGAGGCCGCCGCCGCCCAGCTCGGCCCGGACACCGACCGCGGTGTCGAGGTCGTCGCGGTCCGCACGACCATCGCCCGGCTCGCCGACGCCCCCGGCGACACCCACGACGTCTACCTGCGCCTCCACCTGCTGTCGCACCGCCTGGTCCGGCCGCACGGCGCGAGCCTCGACGGCATCTTCGGGCTGCTGGCGAACGTCGTGTGGACCAACCACGGGCCGTGCCCCGTCGAAGGCTTCGAGGCGACCCGGCTGCGGCTGCGGGCGCGCGGCAACGTCACCGTCTACAGCGTGGACAAGTTCCCGCGGATGGTGGACTACGTCGTGCCGACCGGCGTCCGCATCGCCGACGCCGACCGCGCCCGCCTCGGCGCGCACCTGGCCAACGGCACCACCGTCATGCACGAAGGCTTCGTCAACTTCAACGCCGGCACGCTCGGCGCCTCGATGGTCGAAGGCCGGATCTCGGCGGGCGTCGTGGTCGGCGACGGTTCCGACGTCGGCGGCGGCGCGTCGATCATGGGCACGCTGTCCGGCGGCGGCAAGGAGACCATCTCGATCGGCGAGCGCTGCCTGATCGGCGCGAACGGCGGCGTCGGGATCTCGCTCGGCGACGACTCGGTCGTCGAGGCGGGCCTGTACGTCACGGCCGGCACGAAGGTGACCTTCGAGGGCAAGGTCGTGAAGGCGCTGGAGCTGTCCGGCATCTCGGGCGCGGTGTTCCGGCGGAACTCCGGGACCGGCGCCGTCGAGGTCGTCGCGCGCACCGGCGTCGGGATCGAGCTGAACGCGGCCCTGCACGCCAACTGACCTGCGGAAAGAGAGCAAGGGACCTTTGCTACCACCTGGCGTGACCGGCGGATGACGGGAGGGGTGTGTGGAAATAGAGACGTTGAACGTC
>Ga0307518_10003810_pt1 | contig 10848 bp, 6 predicted proteins | sample 25_EM_MG_FD_203889 | JGI IMG/M metagenome (GOLD analysis project Ga0307518, IMG submission 203889) | Populus trichocarpa ectomycorrhiza microbial communities from riparian zone in the Pacific Northwest, United States - 25_EM | ecosystem: Host-associated > Plants > Roots > Unclassified | place... | reverse complement strand
TTATCCGAAAACAAATTACAACTTTCTCTGAAAACAAATCTAATTCTCCAAAAACAAATCCAAAATCTCTCGTTTTAATTTCGGATAGTATCTGGATAGTCTCTCCCAGTGACCTCGAAATCCTGATTCACCTGATACATAATCAAAACTGGGATCTCGAAATACCTCCAACTTAACACCGTTCTCTCTTAAGCTCCTCCGCACAACGCAAGTACGCAGGGTCATTTGATGGAGACAGGTTTGCATAATGCAAACCCGAGCTTCAGAACGGACCTTATCCATGGATTGCACATGCTCTGGTGCTCTGGCTAGCATCTTGTCATATTCCTCCTGGGCATATTCCTTCCAGGAAGAGTCCCGCGCAAGTAGAGAGTCAGATTTAACATGTATCCAGTTCTTGCCAAGGAATTGTCCGAAGCCCACAGCAAAGCAATGACTGGTTTGGTTATTAGAATAGACTTTGACGCAAAGAGTATCCTTGTTGGTCAGAATGAAACTATTCCCGGTGAATTTCACTGGGTACGCGCTGCGGTAGGTAAAGCCACTCTCAGTGATTATGCTGTCATCAATTTCGAATGCAGTGTTGCGATGCGATATGCTTTGACATTGACATTCTGTTTTCTATGGACAGTAACGTCAATGCTGATATAGAAGTAATGCGCAGACACAGGGAAGATTCCACCCACATCAACATCGAAGCCCGTCCATTCGCCTGATAAATAATCAAAACCGGGATCCCGAAATACCTCCAACTTAACACCATTCTCTCTTGAGCTCTTCCACACGACACAAGTACGCAGGGTCCATTGATCGAGACAGGTGTGCATAATGGAAACCAGAGCTCCACTAGAACGTGCCTTATCCATGGATTGCAAATGGTCTGGTGCTCTGGCTAGCATGCTGTTGTATTTGAAGTCGAAAGAGTCCCACATGTTAGATTCGACATGTATCCAGTTCTTGCCGAGGAATTGTCCGAAGCCCACTGCAAAGCAATGACCAGTTTGGTTATTAGAATAGACTTTGACGCGAAGAGGATCGGTAATGGTCGGAGTGAACATATTTCCTGTGAATTTCGTTGGGTATGCGCCGTCGTAGGTGAAGCCATTCTCGGTAATTGCGTTGTCATCGATATCGAATGCGGCGTTGCGATGAAACGTGTCTTGATATCTGAGATAGACCTGACGGAACTGGAAAGTTCCCTCTGGATAGGAGTCTGGCTTTGCATGGCATCTATAGTAATTAGATTCCATCAAGCATAAATCGATGGCCACTGGTGAACGCCATGAAGAGCGGCATGGCAGCCAAGCTTGGAAGACCGAGTCAGAGCCATCATAGGGACTGAGGAAGAGCCAGATTTGGATGCCACGATTCGTGATGGGGAATGTCCCAAGTCGATCGTCCTCACTCGAAGGGGGCTCTCCTTCTGGCATGTACAGTAAGAGAGATTTGACGAATTCGTCAGGTTTTATCAGCTCCATGGCAGAACAGCAACCGAAGACGCTTGGATCATCTGCAAGGATGTTGCCAGTCCGCGCTCCTTTTCCGTCACAACTCCATGCAAAGATGCTCTGGTCGTTCGACGTGCGGATGATCTCCAGCTGGAGACGGTGAAAAGCTTTCTTCCCCTCACCATACAACATCGGCATATTCACGCCCAGCAGACCCATCAAAGAATAAGCTCTGTCCTCGACTCGAGTCGTCGTCCGATTGGCCGCCCACGACATGATTTGTGCAATGCACGGACGGTCTCCGTAAAGTCCATCCATCAGGATATGCTCGGGAACTGCGGTGATTTTTTGCAAGGTACGTGCAAGCGTCCTCTTGTCACCGATGGCCTCCCATTCTTTGTTGAAGAACTGGATATTGCTTGGTGCTATCATCTCTTGTAGCGTCCACCCACGTGAGAACCACTCCGGCCAGCCGTTGGCATACGTATAATCGTCAAACTCATCAGGAAAGAATGAGTCGAGGACGTCGTGGAGGTACGCATAGCATACTTGGGCGTTTTCATACCACCGGTACATTGAATTGATGGCTTCAGATAGCTCTGCGCTGCTTCGCTTGTCGATACAGCAAGTGTCCACCCACAACCACTCGTACCCGTCCTTCTCGGCCTGCTTGCAGCTATCGAAAATCTTTCGATAGCCATCGCGCTGGCGTATTTCGTCCATCATCTCCCCGTCCATCTTGGCGAGTTCCACCATCTCGTCATAATCCACTTCTTGCTCGGTCCACCGGTGAGACAGGATCGCGTACTTTGTGATGTCGTCATCGCAGAACTCGAGGACCTTGGCTCGACGATCCACTCGCTCTCCCCTTTCCATCAATTCCTCCCTTTCAAGTAAGGCTTTCACGTTGATCAGGCGCATGCTGTTGAGGACTATACGTGTCACTCTTAGATTGTGACAAAAACTTTGGAATTCTATCCATACCTCCACGGACTTGGTGTCAACCAAAAAATCGGACACAAATGCTCAAACGGAACAGTAGATGTAGTTGTGGTGATTCAGTCAGGTTGGTCCTCTTTGGCTGGTCGACGTCTGATATGGGTTAAGAAGCAACATAGATGATGACCGAACAGCACTCACAGCGAAGTTGCTCTGCTCACCCTTGATCCAGTCAGGACAAATGATGGTGGTAGAAGAGACACAAGAATAGGGCTTATCGTTTCAAGTCGAATGGCACACAGCAAGCAACTGAGCGCTCGAGCGTTCAATGACATGTCAAGTTAAGGTGCAATGATTCGTTGATCACCCATCATGATGCAATTGCTGAGATAATTCGAGAAGGAACGACTATTCTTCTTCCAGCCTTTGGTCTGCCCAAGGGAGAGTGCTGCTCAAGGTGCATTACAATTAGTGAACGTGTTCCATCTTGCTACAGCCCAGACTCCAGGGCAGTACAATAGACTAATATTGGGACATGTACGGACGAATCCACTAGGCATATAACAAACCCGCGCTTCAAAACCACCGACTCTACCTCATCGATGTACCCAACTCTCGTTTCAGCTTTTACTTACCCACTCCGCTGGCCGAGAGGCGGACACAGCCGAAAATTCACCAACAAGGATCCTTGTATGATATACATACGCTACCCAACTCCGTACCGTTGACCTCGACAGCGACAGAACCATCCTTCGCACTCTCGTTTGTCTCAGTTCATGGGGTGCTTCCTCTTGACACGAGCCCCACTTGTGACCACCGATCCACATTCACAATAATGCGTATGCAAATATGAATTCTCCCTCTCTTCCTTTGGATCGGGGAAAGATATGCATCCGGAACGTGTAGCGATGGGTCGATGTCGCATATTCCTTTGATGGCGACGTGTTTTTCGTTTACGTACAGAAAACATGTGGGTTTTTAATCGAGCTCGGTAAGTGGGCCTCCTCCTTCTGTCACGAGACGATAAATGCGGGTGTGGGGAGATGTGTCTTGGATGTGGACGTCCTAGCCTGTCGATGGTCTTCAGCGTCGATCAAAAACTAATGGATACACATGAGTTAAACAATATTGATCGAGGTACAGCATTCGCAGGACCTGCTTGATCCTGTGCATCTCAGCTTCGCCCCCGGAACTGGCTTTCGAATGTTCTGTGCGACGTTTTGTTAGCGATTATCTGCTGCGCCTGACGCACTGATGGCAGTATGCTCCAAATGATGGCACGGGTAACATATAAAACGGGTAGAACCCCCAACCAAAGCAATCCATAAGAGTACAGACCGATCAACAATCAAACAGCTTGGACGAAGAAGCTGTAGTTTGGTGGGGCGTCATGTTTACATCGGCATATGTAGCCAGGTCGATGGTATGGTATGGTATACTGGGATGTCGGGCGATCTCCAGTAGAGACGGAGATCGTCGCCGCAGAGAGAGGTACATAGCTAAGTGGGGGAGAGGAATGATGTGTATTGCGCCATTGGCCCAAAGATTCTCCAAGGAGGATGGGGCGTTCGCGACGAGTAGTGGGGCAAGGGAGGTGCGAGTGGCCATGTCACATCAGAATGCACCAGGGACGACGAGGGTGTAGACATGTACCTCCCATCATCACTTACATCGACATAATTGGTGTATATGTAGTGCAAACTGATGAGTGGTGCTCTGGTCTAACAGACCTATCGTAGATATTCCTTGATCGTAGAAAATCCAAGACAGATCCGTCAGGCCCTCAACGTATACAAGTGGCGCTCCCTGCACGTCTCTGAAGGGTTTGTTGTACATATATCCCAAAGCGATAGGGAGACACACTCAACGTATTGTTCTCCTTGTGTATGAGGTGACGTGTTGCAGATGGCCACGCAGGTGCATACCAGGTGAAACTTATCGAACGGGTCAGAGGAGAAGAGTACCATTCTGGGGTTTACATGTGTTTACTTTGCACGGACATCCCGGGCCGTGGCGATATTCGCCTCTTCCCCTCTCGTCGAAAGCCACACAACTGGACGTGCCTCAGACTGTCAAGGTAGGACTCGACCCTCTCGCACTCGCGGAACACAATGGGACGGAGACTGACAACGACACCCAGAACCGATTCAGGACGTGGAGACAGCTCTGGCTGAACCTCGCTCTTGCAGAAAAAGTAGTTGGTCTTCCCATCACGGATGAAGCCATTGAGAGATGCGTGCTACCCTGGTACTCTTGTACCCTTCTTCGCCCTTTCATCTCCGTGCTGAACTACGTCGTACTAGGACCTCACAGGAACAAGTCGCCATCGCAGAAAAAGAGGAGGAGAAAGGGCGATATGACGTGATGGCCCATGTCCATACGTTCGGCCATGTTGCTCCTGCTGCAGCGGGGATCATACAATACGTCGCCGTTCCCCACCTCCACATAGTACCCACGCATAGTACCCCTAGTCTGGGTGCAACGCCATGCTACGTTACAGAGTAAGTCTGTGTCTCGTCCAGAATGGTTGTATGTACACGATGTTGACGTCTGCAACGCAGCAATGCCGATTTCATATTTCTCCGCACGGGACTCACATATCTCCTCAAGCCACTCGCAGTGCTTATCTCACGTTTTGCCGTTGCTGCTGAGTACAGGGTATTCCCAACACTTGGTTTCACGCACTTTCAGCCTGCTCAGCCTACAACGGTCGGAAAACGCGTACCCCTGTGGATGTAGGTACGTCTCTCCTTCCCCTCAGAGGTGTGCGCATGGCCCCGAAATGCGATGCATATAGGATTTACTGTAGGACCTACGCAGCATCAAACGAACACGCGACGATCTCAGGTTTCGTGGTGTCAAAGGAACAACTGGCGCACGGGCCAGCTTCTCGACTTTTTTCGACGGAGACCACGATAAAGTCGAACAGTTGGATGAGTTGGTGACAAAGCTCTCTGGGTTCGAGTATGCGTATCCTGTCACTGGACAGACCTACTCGCGCAAAATCGATATAGACGTGTTAGCGCCCCTCGCATCCCTGGGTGAGACAGCACATATGATTGCGACTGATCTGCGACTACTGGCCAATCTCAACGCATGTACCCGACTCGTATAACTGCGGATGTGCGTGCGTACTAACTAACAAATAGGAAATCGAAGAACCATTCGAACCATTAGCTCCCACAAATTCAAAATGCCTTCCGAAGAACACAGCCAGCCAGCCACGCGACGCTTGCCGCCCGTCAGCAAATAATGAAGTTGATGGCAACATAGAACTCATGGGGCTACCCAACAACCAACTTCGCGCGTTAAGCCCTCAGAAACGTAGATATTATTTCCTGTATACGACCAGCACCACCGACCCACGACGACGACGACGACCCTTCAAAGCTTCACGGACCGCCACATGCATGGGCCTTGGTCACGCCAACCTTCATGACCACTTCGACCACCACCGCTATACACCTCGATTATGACGGTTACAGTGCCCACGACCACGCATCTGGATCACGATCTTGAGTAATGGTCCTTGACAACAGCAACCACACCGATCCGTGGTAACGGACCTCAACCACAGCCACCACATGGAGGTCTCCTCTGTCTGATGGCAGAACTGTGTCAAAATTAAAATCTGCCCATCCAACAACCATCCAGGACCCCAAACGAGCTCACCGCCTATGGCTTGACCAATGCCTCTTGTAAGGTTCCGTGTACGAGCATCTAATACCTCCCTTCGATATTCCGACGATGAGCGATGCAGAGTTCGACTTTGGGACTAGGATAAGCCCGATGCTCTTCATGGTCGAGGCATTCGCTGCCTCGGCACTTGCTGTCACGGGCCTCTTGCTCTATACCTCCGTGCGTTTCCGATCACCGTCCGTCAATAGTGTGCATATAGACATCCCCATAACATCTTTCACAGTATAACTTTGTCGCGATCAAACGAAATGCTTCACGAAGGTGGTCTAACGGAGACACACATACATTACTACTTCCTTAGCCTGCCTCTCTGCGACGTTATCCTCTCCGTTGGTGTGTAGCCCCCGCCTTCCCCACCAACTGAGTGAATCTTCCTAGGTGGATTGCTAAACATCAAGTGGATAATTTAGGCGGTGCTTCAGCCTCACGATGCAAGTCTGCCCGCCTTATTCAGCGAGTGCTCCAGGGCGTTTACCCAGGTACTTGGTGCACTGTTCAAGGTATTTTCCCGTTGTCTTTCACTCGACGCTCATCTCTTATCGCCCCTAGGCCTTCTAAAGCATTGACGTCGGAGCTGCGTTCAGGTATGTTTTGAGAAGCACATTTATGTTTTCTGACACACCCATGGGAAAAGAACAAATTAAAGCCAATCAAATGATTCGACGCCTGGTACCTGCGTGCCATTCTGAACGATAGTAATGTGTGTTGTTATAGTCACCCTTTGGTGTACATCGTAGTGGGAAGTCCGCATTCTATTGTTGACCTTTTTGAAGCAAGTGACAGGTGCTGCCCATCTCAGGAGCCCGCTTTTCTGCACTTAGAGAGGTAATGCAGTACCTTTCGCCGTGATAGCTTCCACGGATACGCTGTTTGCGTTGTCTGGTCTTTTCAACGTGGTCTTGTTTTCTCTCACCCGCCCGGGCCTCTCTGCGTGTCTTGTCCAGGCTTGCACTCTTATTGGCAATCTAAAGCAGACCGCCGCAATACATAGGTAAGTGTTTTGCAACGGAAAAGTCGTTCATGCGACAGTTGTTTGGTCGTACCCACATTACCCACTCTTATCTGTCAACTAGCGTTTATCCCCGATGTTCACCTCCAATTCATTTGTAGGGATGCAGGGATCTGTGAGGGTCATCGTAGGTGACTAATTGAACGGAGACTTGAGTGAAACGCAGGAACGGAGTTAAGGCGATGGTGTATATGCTCACTGCCATTGCATCCTAAAGCCCAGGAGCTGTCGGTATTATCCCTGTCAGGGATCGCTGCTCTCCTGACGGCCATTCCACACGGGTCCCAGATCTATCAAATACTCGTCCCCAAGTGCTCGTCCGCTTGTTCAGAAAATGTCGATTTCGCCTACACCCTTCATGGGATCCTCTACAACGTCTTCCCCATGATCAAGCAGTTACGTTGGGTGACTTCGCGATCCGCCTGGATGGGCATAACTCCAGCGAGGATGTAACCGTCTTGCAGTTGTGTGATCGCAATCTCTGGGCTGACATGGCCAAAAGCAAGGTGTACGTACTGGCGGCGATCATTGGTGAATCATCTGGGATAAATTGATAGAAGGAATAGAACTTTCGTCCACAAGTTCTCGGTAGAGAGTCGGTGCCGAATAATTGATGCATAACGTTTCTACGACTCCGTCCACTGCCAACAAAAGGTGCACGAAAATCGGAGGCTGATACAGAAAGTTTAGTTGGGCACTTGGACCAGTGGAACTCGTCAGCGTTCCATTCCTCGGAACCAGGTAGCACCTGGTCAAACTTAAAGGCATGTCCAACTCTAGGAAGCGAGTATATAAGAACGGAGAATGGTTGGCCATGGAACCGTGACGAGATTGGCCTCTTCAGTACAAAGCAGTTCTCAAAACAGTTCATCGTCTTTCTCATTTTTGGAATATGCATCCTGTAAGAAATTGAATGTTACGCCTTCATTTTTGTTAATTTGCTGACAGTGCTGCAAATGGTATAATTGGGAACACCACAAGTGGTTCACATCTAAAACATAAGGAAGCAGTACTAATCCAGGCTCACGTCCTTTTTCGGATTAGTGCAGAGATACTTTCTCGATACACTTAGAACGCCCGATTTTTGTGCTTACCCACAGTTACGGCTTGGAGAAACGTAAGTTGTTGATTTGCATCGTGTGTAGATACTAGGATGACATGATGGCAGAACGATGGGGACCTCACTCTCTGTCGGTTCTTTATGTGGAGAGATACCAAAAAGGTCGGCTACTCCATGATGAGACATACACCATTGGTATAAAAGGTCGATGGTCAGATTATCCCGTTTTGCAGGAAACCATGTCTCTCTTCAAAATTTCGGTTTCTCTCATCCTCGTAGCGCTCTCAACTCATTGTGCTGCCAATGAATTGGACGGCTTCGGTTACAGCTGCAAAGATACTTCCTTGGTTAACAATGTGCTCTATTCGAGCTGTGAGGGTACGGATGGTTCATACAGTTCGACGTCCATCGATTTAAATCAATGCGTTGTAAACACAAATGGAAACTTGTCCTGCTCTGCGAAGTGAGTTTGCCATTATTTTCCATGTTCATCTAGTGATGTCCCATGATGATCATTATTAAAACAGTGGGAATTATTCATCGACTTGCAGTAACTGCTACCTCAGTGGAAAAACCCTGGTGTGCACCTGCAACAATTATAACCATGTTGGGCAATCTGCGAGCGTTAACCTGAGTAAGTTGCACAATGAAATGACGAGGCTGGACTTAAAGATAAACACGCCATTACAACAGATTCTTGCTTATCGAACAGTAATGGCCAGCTGACATGTTAAGATGACAAATGTGTACTGATCATGGAATGAAAGTACGCGAATGGGTGTAAGATACAAGGTCTTTGGTTTTGGGAAACTCGGTGGTGCTGCATGTTTATCTACAAAAATAAATAAAAGTCTGTTGTATGTATTATGACAAAGTCTGCAGAACTGCTTTGACGTTGAACACGGTTGAAAGCAATATCATGAATGGAGCACCTGCACGTCCCCTCCGCTGTGCAGTCACTGTCGACTTAACTTTGTATCGGCTATTCCAATCATTACAAGATGCAGTTGTGCAGTAGATTCTGATCCACCCAACATGCTCGTTCCCACGGAGTCTGTAAGCTATGTCAAGGATGTCGAACATCTCCTTTACTCGGATGTCCTAAGAGTTGTTAACGCTCCAAGTACAAATTTCACCGCCTCAGCGGCTGGGGAATTCTTCGCAATAGCACGTCCAGTTATATCTTGCAAAAAAGATTTGAAGCCTACACCTCTCCCCTCGTAATACAAATTATACTATGCAGTCACTGAGTCACTGGGACGTCTCATTTTCCCTGGGCACGCTTTCCCTTGACATATCCATGAATGTATCTCACAGCATACCCAACCCATTTTAACCATGCTTGATTGAACAGTTTACGATATGTTAATCACATTATATAACCCGCGTACACGATGGCATACCTCCGGAAATACCGGAGCCGCAGAGCAAGTACTTCCTTCAATGCTGTGGTGACTAGCTTCATTGAGCTAGGTATACACAGAGATCAGATTTAGAACGTTCCCTTTACATAACTCATAGATGCAGCGGTGGTTATATGTACAGGATTTGCTCGACAACCTGGCCCCAATTGGCAAGTTGGCAAGTGCTGATGGCACAGGGTTATATTACAACTTGAACTTAACTTCTTTCCCCATCTTTGCTATCGCGGGAAAGTAGGGGGGAGTGTTCCCTCAGCCAACACCCTGCATACGACTACAGCAATAGCACACATTGAACGACGACAACAATGAAGAAGGTTTGGAAGAACCCCATGTTCCATTGTTGATCTATCCGCGACTGTGTGGAGTATTCCAACCAGGTTAGTCCAGTTTGCATGCTTCGGCATTATTGTGCCAGTCATCAAATCTTACTATCCCGTCTTTACTGAGAACTTGGATAAAAGTTCCATTTGTGCCATATACATCGTCAGGAGGGTTCGCCAATGATCGCCGTCTAGAACGTTTGCCACTGTGCCGGGCCAAAGCATTGCAATCACATTGCCGCAAGGAGACGTTGTCGACGCCTCATGACACATGCTTTGGGTTCAATCACCCTTCAGACTGATCGGCGATACTGCTAAGTGCAATGTTACTCACAGAACTGTATGGCAGGACTTTCTCAAAGCCTCCGGAGATGATGGTTTGAATCTTTCGCGGGCGTCGCTTATCTGGCCATCAGTGGTCACATTTGTGCAACCTGCTGGAGTGGTAGTCACATACGGCTATAGTCATTGACCTAGAAGAAATGGAAGACAAGGTTAACGCTTTAGATCTCTGATCTTCTGATCATTAAATAGACCATGGGCTGGCGGACAAACGATGATCCTCACAGGTTATTCTTCGTGGCATGCATAATACGCAGGTACCTTGAGTGCATAGAGAAGGAACCTTTTACTGTGGGGCACTGTGGAGTTAGGAGTTCGGTCTACCCAACATAATTCCATGGATGCATTCATCAATGTTGGCATCTGTCTCAATCCACGAGACCTCACGAGATTATGACGAGTTCACGATATGGCCGAAGAAACCTAAGATAGGGCTCATGCAAACCCGACCAACGTCACGTGGTCGGAGGGTGACAAACGTGACAAATCTGATGTAAATCGAAAATCAATGGTGTAATGATTCTAATGAAAAATCTACGACCTAGAGTAATTGAAATACAGTGTTTATGTGATTCTCTAGGTTACAGAATTTTTGATTCTATGATGC
>Ga0307518_10003809_pt1 | contig 10849 bp, 12 predicted proteins | sample 25_EM_MG_FD_203889 | JGI IMG/M metagenome (GOLD analysis project Ga0307518, IMG submission 203889) | Populus trichocarpa ectomycorrhiza microbial communities from riparian zone in the Pacific Northwest, United States - 25_EM | ecosystem: Host-associated > Plants > Roots > Unclassified | place... | reverse complement strand
ACCTTTTTGAATGGGTGCACATCATAAAAGTCTGCCAAAAAAAATTGTTAGAAAAAATGTCACAAAACTAAACTAAAGAGGCTATACAAAAAATGTTTCTTACATTAAAGGTCATTTGTCTTGTAAGGCTAGATGATGGTTATAGCTCTCATAAGACATCATCAAGATGTCTGAAGGAATGATGAGAACCCTTTACAACTACTTCACCACCTCTAAGTCAGTCTCCTCAAGACCAGACCTTCCACCAACAACAGCCTTCCATGGCTTGCCTTTCATTATTTGTTAGGGTAGGAAAGTGAAAGGGGCTCAACCAAGGACGAGACGAGCAAAAACATCCTCAAACCTTTATTCAACTTCCTGAGAAAAACCTTGGGCAGAGGTCCCAGCAGTTATAGCCTCTACAGCTGAAATTGGGGGTGGAGGCAGAGGGATCGTCATCATAGAAGAAGCCTTTATAGTTAAGGCTAGAATACCAGTCTCCATAGAGGTAAAAATCCTCTTTCCTTTAAAGCAAGCAATAGTACTCATAATTACTTTAGGAGGATCAATTCTGCTTAACCTCCAGCCAGAAGAGTACGACTTCCTTCAACTTATATTTCTATAGGGGTGGTGGCTCCTGCCATTATTTTTTCAGGAACATGGTCCTTAAGATTAGTGAGCTCGTCTATGTTGATACGGGTCATGCTCCATCTCTTCTCTATTCATGGCTCCACTCAAGTCAATAGACAAAGACCGCCTTATTGATGCAGACAAGATCTTCTCTGCGGACGTTGTTGAAGTCTCTCCATATTCTTCAACTGTTAATCTTGCAAAAAAAAAAGGTTAGAAATGAACTTAAACGCAAAAAATAAAAATAATAAAACAAATAATAAAGAGGTTGCATAAAGTTGCAAAAATAACTTGTAAAAAGCAAAAAATCAAACTATGACCAAAAATCTTTACACACCCTAATATATTTTTTTATTACATAAAACCCAAAATCCACCGCCATCAAATACTATCCTATCAAATGAAACATTTTTTAAACTAAACTTGATCACCATTTTAATATATATAATCTTCTTGTCTTGCATAGATTTATCATAGTTTCAATACAAATATCATCAAATTAAATTAGAGAGGGATTTTAAAAAAAAAAAAAATTAGGTATCTCTCTCTCTCTCTCTCTACAAGAGAGCTATAATTAATCTTTCCCTTTATTTTGTCTTATAGCTGACGATCTTATGCTTCTAAAACCTCATAATTAATTATAACGTTATATTGTCTTTCAACTGAGCTTCTTAACTATAAATTCTATTTGTTTTTATAATGTTATTTCAAATATCTACTTGTTTTTCCTCAATTATATACATTTTTTCAATTAAAAGATCATAATGTAGTTTGGCATTTTGGAAGTCGTATAACCGTGTTATGAATTTATGCTATTATAGCCTTTTCCTGGTAGTTACCATGTCAACAATACTATAGCTATTTGGTCGTAATCAAAGCTAGAAAGACTTCATTTTCTTCACTGTCACAAATGGAACGGCCTGCTGAAAAAATTAAAAACAAAAGAAAACTTCTTATTAACCGCATAATGCATTCATAGTACAAGGATCAAACTAGTCCTCATGCCCACTAAGACTTATTCTTAAGCTAATGATTCATGCATTCATAGTTACATACATACAGCCTCTAGCTTTATTTATTGGTTCTCTATAGCATAGATGCTAGCTTTAATCCGTTCCAAATTGTGATTGCTGGGAAGAACTAAAAACACTAACTTCCTCCCTATTGTTCTTAAGCCTCCTAGCATCTTCCCTTGAGATCTGGAATGCATTTGCAAGCACATCCTCAGGAATGGCACGGATGACAGAGATACGTCCTGCCAATTGACTGATTTGTGCGTTGTCATTAGTCTTGAATGATACCCACTCCAGTCCTTGGCTTCCTGCCTTCTTGACTGCTGCAAAGTTTTGTGGTGCTGTTATTACTTGACCCTCTCGAACTTGTCCATCAAATACTGCTTGCCCGTTGTCTCCAACAATCTGAATCCTTCCACTTCCTCTAGTAATATAGCATATGCTGTGAGCATTGATGTTCCAATTTGGTGACATCAAAGCATTCTACACATGTTCATATTCAATGTAGATTATCATCAAAACTGCTATAAAAGTGTGTATGATATACGAGGAATTGCTTTTCTTATGAATGTTGTATGTACATTCTTACAGGGTAAAGGACGCCTCTCTGAGCACTAAGCTGGAGATAGCGAAGGATGGGGAGATTGAGGCTGTTGACAGTAGTGAGGCGTCCAGCATGAGGATTAAAGACATCAGCACGTTCTGGATTATTGATGTTGTGCTTCAACCTGGCATTGCAGAATGTTTCCTCTAGACCATTGCCCCTACCACCTGGTCTCCTTTGGTGTTCTCGTTCTCGTTCTTCCTCCTCTCGGCTTTGTTGTGGACTTACCACCTGAAGTTCATGCTGAACTCGGACAATAATGCCTCTGTTATCATTTTCATTCTTCATCCTTCTTGCTAGTTTGGTGTCAACGTTGAAAGCTTCTGCGAGTAATCGCTCATCGAAGCCACCGAAGATGTTGCGATATCTTTCCTGCTCGTGTCTTCGACTTTCGCCTTCATGTTGGCCACTCTGGTATGAGCTTCTTTGGCTTTGTAGTTCTTGTTGTGGGTTGCCAGCCAAGAAGAATTTCTGAAATGGCAGGTCAATGTTTGATTTTGAAGTAATTCTGGTTTACTTATTATATGACATCACCAGCATGAATTTTTGTGATTCTTACCCTGAAATCCTGATCAAGCTGGTTGGCAGCATTGCTAGTGTCAAGAAGTTGGACAAGAACAAGAGGAGAATCACCATTGTTGTAAAACCAATCAGCTACTCCTGAAGGCAAGGCAACAACATCACCCTCTCTAACTTGTCTAACCTTCTGATGATGGTCTTGGGAGCTTTCTCTTCGATCTCTAGAATTCTGTCCTGATGATTGGAATGTCTCTGGACAACCTGGGATTACAGCTCCATGAAAGCCCCTACCTACAATGAGACCAAAACGAAAGATTAACAAGTTTATATATGAAATGTTATTATCATTGAAAGAGAAGAAATAATTGATTGCATGCCTTGGTCTACATATATGAGCTTAGGTGTATTAGAGTATGCAGGCAACAAGAGGCCTCGCTGGTTAATCGTATGGCGGATAACTACAACACCAGCACATTGAAATTGCTGGTCATTCTCGTCCCAAATTTCTGTGACACCAGCCTCGGATCTGAACTTGCGAGCAGGCTCGAGGGCATTGATCCTATCAAATTGGCATTCGTTCTGCTGAGAGCGTCGTTGTCCCTGTTGTTGCTGACCATGTTGCGAGGTCACCTGCTCTATTTGTGCAAAGCAACAATTGAAGAGAACCAGAAAGCAAAAGATAAGAGAGAACAAAGAAGAAGAACCCATGCTTATCGTAGTTATTTTATAGTGGTGTGGAGTGACAAGGTGAAGTGGGCTGGTATTTATATGCAAAATTGTTGGTTTAGCATTTGGGACGTGGAAACTCGATCGGTTTGCTGAGTTCTTATTTTTGTATGTAAATTTGTCCTTTCTTTTGCATGTCTGCTATGCTGTTTCTTGCTTACACATATTTTCTTCATGGCTACGTGTTAGAGAAAGTGATGGTGTACGAAGATCTTTGTTTTTTATGGTGTGCATCTGGTTCAATGAGGGCTTGAGGACTTGAAAGGATGTACAAGGACTGTTTTATGGACTTGTTCTGTTCCTGGTTTATTCAATTAATGTTTGTTTGAGCTTCTACTCTGTAGATGTGTGTCCATATTTGTTACCGTACACTTGCCTTCAACAATGTAGTCAAGGTCTCACTAGAATTTAATTATTCATCTAAAATTATGAGTTTTCATTTAAAACCTTCACTTGAAAGGTTATTTCTAATATTATTACAAGTCAACAATTACTTTGTAATCAGATATGAGTTATTTCAGGAATATATTGAATTGAGAGCTTTTAGACTCCTTAATTGTTTTTCCATTTCTGTATCTCTTTGGTTCTTCTAGAAAGTGGTGAGTTGTAGTGATACTTGGTGGATTTCATAGGATATGAAAATTCTATATTTTCTAGCCTTTATACCCTTGAATGGCATCTCTAACACTCCAAACACTTTACACTTTATGCATCTAATGAAACATATATTTAAATCTTTTATTGGAAACTTTGTATTTATTTATTTTGATGACATCTTAATATATAGAAAAAAATCAAAAGGAGTATTTAGAGCATCTATACCAGATTTCCAGAGTGGTGAGTGGCAGTGACCCATGATGGATTCCATAAGGTATGAAAGTTCTATCTTTTATGGTTTTTACACTAGAACAGTATCAGAACATTTATTACTCCATTGATGAAAAGGGTGCCTCAAATGCATGTAAATTTCTCTTCACTTGGCTTGTAATTTTGTTTGAACCTAGATAGTTTTTCATATGATTCTTAATTAATTATTTAATTGAAAGTTTAAGGTTAAAAGTTTAAGTTATTAAATAAAAAAAATTATTAATTAAAATGTAAGATAATAAAATTCAAATTCATGATCACTTAATAAAAAAATCTTTAATTAATGTTATGTTTGTTACACCTCGGTAGACGTCGCGTTAGGGATTAAAATATATATCATGGAAAATTGAAGTCCCTATCTAGTAATTAATTCAAGGAAACTAGGGATCCTAAAATGTGCACTGGTTTTAGAGATATAGTGAAGGGGTTATTTATGCTTAAGGAATGAATAACGTCATCCTGACAACATCCTTTCTTACGAAAAGTTATCTTTACAATGTGTTTTCTCTTAAATTTATCTTTTTGATTGCCATTAATTATTCTCATTGTTTTTAGTATTTTTTATTTCTAATTAATTGTCTTGTGAAAAATTTATCGTTGGTCTTTAGACACGTTAAAAAATTATATAAGTCTCTAAAAATAGAAGGCTCGCTAAAGGTGTTAACGTTAAGTGCTAAAAAAAGATTTTTGTTAAAATTGCTAAAAATATACAGCATGTATTTTCATCAAAGTATATTCCTTGATTAACTAATTACTTCGCATCCATATTTTTTTGAAGGTTAGACCTTGTTGGGATTACCTTGGCCAAATGTTTCCACTTCTTTATTTTAAAGTTATTCAAATCCATGTACTAGTTAATTAAAAGTAGGTCATACCAGGCTTTTATGAAAATCATGGATCAAAATTTGCTCATCATGAATAACTCCAGCCATTTTAATGTAGTATACTTTAAGATGGGTCTCTGAAAATTGAGCTCTTGTATACTTGATAAATTCAGAGATTCTGAATCTTCTAGAACTGTTAACATCTAGCTCTTATCATATATCTTTAGCTAAAAGTTTGATTAGATAAGTCATCACCCTTAATGAATTGATGTTAACTTATGGTTATGATGAATACATCGTCTTTCAAGTTGTAGAGGTGCTATCAGACGAGTATTCACAAGGTGTTTGTAAATGTTGATGATAGGAACTAGAAAAGAAGATGATTGTTCATGGTGTTTTCTTTCATGTCTTGGATTTTAAGTGCTTTGGAAAGTATGATATCTAGGTTGAGACGAGGGTGAAGGTGTTTGGGCCATTTAGATTTTAGAAGTTTTTTTATATAGATTTTGAGGTATGATTGCTTGAGATTTTAACAATCTTAGGGTGCTAGAAGCAAAAAATGGAAGACCTTGATAAAACTGATAAGCATTTGAAATTATTTTTTTAATAAGGGTAAGTGGAGGGATATGAGTGCAATATCTCTATAATATAAGATGAAGATGTATGGCATGATATGTTATTATTCGTGTCCTATAAATGGTTCATCTTAAAAGATAAGATCTAACTCATAAAGGATTTGGTCTCAACTTGTCTACTCCTAAATATTTTTTAGGCTTTCAGATTGTTCGAATTACTAGTGAGAAGTTCCAATCTAAGCAGGAGTCTGAATGATCATCAATGAACATAAGTCATATTCGTCATCAAATCTCCCTATCTAATCTTAAAAAAATACAAGTTTTGATCCAGAGCTTTTATTGCTTTTTTCGTGAACTATGCAAGCATTTATAATAAATATGCATATACATGTAACAATAACATGAATAATGCTAAAAATAAATAAAAGAAAATATTTACAATAAAATTCATAAACAAATAACTTAGCAATTAAAAGAACAAAAATTAAGAGAATAAACACAAGTAATTGGACTTAACCCTAAGGTCCCCAATGAAGTCGTTATTTTATCGTACCTCGAAGAACATCGCAACAGGGATTAAAATATATATCATGAAAAACTAGAGTCATTATCTAGTAATTAAAGAAAACTATACTTTTCAGTTTTCTAAGTAATTGTTCGGGAAAAGTATATTTTTTACAATGCTCAATCTCATTATCATTCATTTTGATCTTGATAAACTTCCTATTAAAAGCTTGCCCCAAATACATTGCTTTATTGGGTTTCCATCTAAAATAAAAAATAAAAAAATTCATGTTTTTTTTTCAGAATAAATTAATAATAATAAAAATTCTCAAGTGACAAGATTTGTTTTTGACTAAAAGTGTCAAAGCCTATTTTTGCTACTCTAATGGTTCAAAACTCAATTCTTGTCATATATATGAGTTTAACGTATATTTTATTAATAACCTCAATGAAATCTCCATTTCTATTGATAAATATTTGTTTTTATATATTTTCAGTGACTAAAAGTATTTTTTTTGCAATGCTCAATCATGCAAAATGATTTTTTATTTTAATTTTTTATACTGAACATGGTATTTTAAAAACATAATGTAAAAGAGATTATGTTCAAGTGTCTCCCATTCAACCACTTCTGCATTCAAATAAGTCGCCTGTTCAGGATCCAACAGGCAGGGTAAAGGCAGCTTGAGCCCATCTTACAAGCCTGAAACCAGCCCAGACCACGATGAAAGCCGACAGTCACAGTCATGAATTCCTTTCGGCCCACTATTATATGATGAATAACATTCCCCTGTAGGTAATTCTTCCATAATACACGAGGAAGAATGGAACGGCGAGCATCCCACTAACGTACGTCCACCACATGGTTTTACGGAAAACAAAGGCCAAAATTAAACTCATTACCTTTTCTAGTAGTCTGCAGCCGGCAATGGCTGGCCAAGATGACGACTTCTCATGCTCCCTGGATTTTGGCATTCGTCAAGGTAACATTCGTAACACTCAACTGATCATCCTGCAGCTGAAACTTCGAACATTAGCAAAGATGCTGAGGTGGAGGGTATGTTACATGCTGGGCAGACTCTGGGTTTTGGAAATACCTGTCTTTATGATTTTTGCATAAGAAATTGGCTAACAAATTGATAAGGAAATTGCAGATTGGGCAATGAATTAGAGGCTACAAATCTCATTCCATCTTGGTACGATTTTGTTTACAAGTCAATGAAGACTATGAAATGATAAAAAGGTCATCTTTACTCTGATCGGAAAGAAGAACTTCCTTAACTAACCAGATACGGCTTTATCGGCATATGCCAAAACAAATCATTATTGTTGATGAGTTTGAGATTGATAACCTACTGGGTGTTAGAGAAGAGAGAATAAGTGCTACTGTTGCAGCAGATGGAGCCATGGTTGTGTTGGTTGTTGTTGTTAGTCCAGGAACAGGAGAGAATGAATTTGGTGAAGAAGAGCTGACATTAATGTCAGCAGCAGCACTAACCGATGGATCTATAACAGTAACCGTGATAGAGAAGAGTGGCAAGATGACAGAAACTGAATCGTGATAGATAAGATGGCAGTAGCAATAACCAATTGAAAATCCTGCGAAGAGCTGTCACACAAACAGATTGAGAGGAAGAAGATGAGCACGCCTTGATTGATCATGTCTTTGACAGAGAGGAGAGGTTGGCCGAGCAAGGTCTACAAACAAAATTATTTGTTGCAGAGGAGAAGAACAGGGTTTGGCAGAGAGTAGAAGAACCTGGCATAGGAAATCAGAACAGGTTTGCGGCTGAGCTGACCAAGTGAAGGAGAAGAAAGCCTGAACTTGTTTAAGATAGAGAGGTTCTGATACCAGGTTGAAACACAGTTTTGTAATAATTTAGTGATCACTTTAATCAGGGAGGCTCCTTTACTATTTATATGATTAGAGCATTGTACATCTATTATGGTGTAACTTATAGTTTTTAGATCCGGTCCGGTGGCTGGCTCGGTTCAAGGCCTAGGTTCCGGGTTTTGACTGGGTCACCAGGTTTTGATCGGGTCATCGAGTCGCCCGAGTCAATTTTTTTAAATCAAAACGACGTCGTTTTAGTAAAAAAAAAGTTAACGGATTGCAACCGGGTCTTGCCGGGTCACAACGGGTTTTTTTTTCCCCTGTTTTTTCTTCAACCCAGCCCGATTCCAGTCCTGGATCCCGGGCCGGGCCGGGTTTCAAAACTATAGTGTAACTTATTACAAAAGATAAATCTATATAACAAAAAACATAATATTTTCCTATTTTAAAACACATCCCATAATAGAAAGAGAAAAAATGGTGTCTCAATTGTTATTGAATATGGCGATTTGAATTTTTTGGATATATTTGAATAGAGAGAGAGAGAGAGAGGAGATAATAAATCTTTTTCTAATTTTTTTGTTGTAATTAATAAATAAGAGTAGCGATGTTAAGATGATATTATCCCATTGCAAGATAATAATGAAAAATTGACTATAGGTGGTTCCGATTTTTTTCAAGATTTTTAAGTTGTGTTTTTTTTTTAAATTATAAAATTAATTTTTTTATTTGTTTATGTTCTATTTTTTTTCATTTGTCAATTTAAGAAATATTTTTGTCCAAAAATAAAAGGATATCTATATATAAAAAATGAAATATATACAAGAATATATAAAAATTAAAAAAAAAACTTAAAAAAATGTCGTAAATTTATTTAGAAAAGGCAAGAATTTTGTTAATGTTGTATATACAAGATTTTTACTTCAAATAATTAGTGATAAATTTGTGAAAAAAAATTAGATATTTGTGATTTCCATGACTTGTGTCCTGATTGATAAAGCAAATCTTTGTTTCGTCTGAGTTGTTTTTAAAAAATTAATTTTTTATAAAAATATAAATACTAAAATATTTAAGTCAATAAATATAAAAAAATAGAATAATGTAAGAAAAGTTAAGGGGGTGCATATCTATGTCTAATGGCTAGAAATTAGATAGTTTGACTTGATTTTTGCTAGCTTTTATATGGTTACAACTTGTGTGGCATGTACCCTTGCATGGCTAACTTATGGCCCGGCTTTCCATGTCCTGTGCCCTGTGACCGGTTATATTTATATACTCGAGCCTTAGAATTTTTTCATGAAAAATGAGAATGTATTGGTATGTTACTATTGGTTAGTCATAATGGTCATTAGTTAATTATATGATGTCATAATTATTATGACATGCATGCTTTTGTTGTGTCATGTGTTTTGTATAAAAAAACTTGTATATATGTTTATAAAAAAAATTGTGTATATAAAAAAATTGTGTATGTGACTGCTGAAAATCCAAAAAAAAAAGAGAAAAAAACATAAAAAGATGTCCATCAGATCAAGATTGAACAAACCATGTCAGTATCAGGTGTCAATCTAAGATTTCTAGCAGTCTGGGCTGGAATTTTGGACTGGCAAGAACGGCTGGTTTTTTGTTTTTTGTTTTTTTTTTTTTTATAGAAAAACTAGTGCACCATGAGTTAGTACAGCGTTGATATGGCTTGTATCAGTGTCCACGAAACACACACCCAGCTGATACGTTTTCCAAAAAAATGGAATCTACCATGTACAGAAGACAGTTAGATACATAATTAAACCGTCATTAATGCTCCACAACACGGCCAATTATATAGCAATTCGTAGTCAAAGTTCCGGTCTGGTTTGCTTCCAAGTGTACGGGGTATCATGCTGCATGCAGCCCTACAAATATACCTCTAAAATTGGATTGCACTACCACCATCCAAGAACCAGAAACCCCCGCATACAGAGAAGGAGAGAAAGAGTTTCTTGTCTTGAGAGGGGAAAATAACTGAGTAGAGAGATCATGGCTTGCACTTGCTTCGGTAGTGTTCACCCAGGTATTGCCATGATATTTGTTCAGATCGTGTTTGGAGGGATCAATATTTTCTACAAGCTGGTTATCAATGATGGCATGAGCATAAGGGTAGCAGTTGCTTATCGCTTGCTTTTTGGTGCAGCCTTCCTGTGTCCTATTGCTCTCATTGTTGAAAGGTACGTAATTAATGGTTATTATTTACTTATTTTTATATTTCAATAAACTTATATATAGTTCAATGACAGTACTCTTGCTTCTTGCATAACGTTAACTCTTATATTCGAGTCACACCTTCAACAATTAATTTCATATAGTAAAATATGTGTGTGTATGTGCTCAAGCTCCTTTGCTCTCGGCATGCATATATATATATATATATATATATATGGTTCTCTCCTTTGAAGAAGCACGTAATATTTAATTGGTTAATTAAATGAAACTTTTGTTTAAACTGAAAAAAATGAATATTGTTGCCTTTTGCTTGGACAAAAAATATATGGGAAATTTCAGAAACCCATTTTAGTCAATTTAATAGCATATTTATAACTTTCTGAATTGAAATAGAATCAATTCGGAGAATTTAATAAAATCTCAAAAGTTTTTGAGTATTAAAAATTGAATTTTATATAAAATTTAATTTTTAAAAATAATACAAAAATAAATTAGATGTCAACCCTGTACGTAATTTACAATTCTAAAAAAAAATTAATATTAAAACTAAGTTTTCTAAAATACCTCGTTTTTTT
>Ga0307518_10003808_pt1 | contig 10850 bp, 7 predicted proteins | sample 25_EM_MG_FD_203889 | JGI IMG/M metagenome (GOLD analysis project Ga0307518, IMG submission 203889) | Populus trichocarpa ectomycorrhiza microbial communities from riparian zone in the Pacific Northwest, United States - 25_EM | ecosystem: Host-associated > Plants > Roots > Unclassified | place... | reverse complement strand
ATTTCATTTGACTAATCACTCACCCATACCTATTCTGGTTTTTTTTTCCTTGTAGGCATATGACGCATCTCACAAAAACGTTTCGAATGTTTTAGCATAGGTCCTTATCTTCTTGATACAAGTTGTTCATTTAGATTTTTTGCTTTATGTCTCTAACTTTGTTCTGCTCCATTTATTTATCTTTACTTTATTGCTGTCACAGCTCAATGTTTGTTGGTTCAAGAAATCCAATGTGGGGAGAAGAATTCAATTTTTCTATTGATAAGCTTCTTGTCCAGGTAATTGTTGACTGGTGATTATAAATCAACTACCGTGTGAGATATTAAGAATCACATGTTATAGATCATTCAGCAAAAGAGCACTTTTGTACCTTTAGAAGTATTGATTGGAGTCTTAAGCTTGCAGTTTCCTTATTCTTGATCCTTCCCTTCTTCTAGCATTCTACCGTGATCAGTGTTGGTAGTTTTTCTTTTGTATTTATCCATGTTATTATCCTCTTAAATTGCTGATAAATATTGTCAGGTTAGTAATCATTTAATTGGATAAGTTGCATTGCTTGCTTTACTTAGTATTCATGTCCTTGAATTTTTCAACTTAGGTTTAGTGAAAGTTGTGAGAATCCTTCAGCTTTCTGTTCAATGTTGGCATTTCATGCAAATGAGATTTTTTTTTTCAATTTTTTTCTGGTTAAACTTTTCTTTCATGTGAATCCTTTTGTCTTTAATTCCAACTTAGTTTCTGCTATTTTTTTTTGGATGGATCGCCTGCCTGCTCTGGCTGTTTCTTTTTCTTTTTCCTTTTGTTTTTAGGTTTTCTTTGTGATTTATTTTGTTTGTTTATTGGCTAATAATATAATTTCGGTTTTGGTTATCAATAAGGAGAAGATTTTCATGGTTTCTTATGGAATCTAATGTTAGGTTCTGGATTTTTAGCATGCTGATAACTAAGGTTTTGTCGTTCGTCCATTTCAATTCCAGTACAATTTATGTTGTTGTTGTTATCTACTTTGTTGTAGCCCACATGCTCTACCTGTTCTTATTCCTTTTGTTGTTTGGTTTTCTTTGTGATTTATTTGTTTTATAACTGGCTACCTATTTCATGTCAATTTTGGCGTAGCTTCTTGTCGTACTTCTTTAGGTAAGAGATGTTTGGCCAATAATATGTTGCAACCTGTATCATAAAGACATGAAACGGGGTAAGAAGGATAGCCTAAGATAAGAATATTAATCTCAATATGTTTAATAACAGAAGAGAGATTGATATGTTCAATGTCAGAATTGGGTGTGGTAATCTGATAGTCTGCGTAATCACTAGTTGTAGAAGTGTTGGTCGTGGATTCTTATGAATTGCCAGAGGATTCTCCAGAAGATATTTTTTCATTGTTATAATTGTCATAATCAATCTTATCTCCATACAGACCATAAATGATAGGGATGCTAGTATACTCGACTTCATCATTTGAGTCATACGGCAGAGGACTCCAATCAACATGTTGTTCCACCTATGTATTATCAGAAGAACTAGGTTCATCTTCATCATGAAGAATGTAGTCTTCAAAGTTAATTGTAGGCATGACTAGTGTTGGTGGTTCATTGATGGTTGACACTGGAGGAGTAACATTTGGAGGGATCACTACACGGGTTCTATGATGATGTTTATGCCATAGTTATTAAACCCGGACCGGCCCAGCAGGTCGACCCGGGACCTGGTGGCTGAACCGGTCTGGGTAAGGCAAAAGACCTGGTGGCTCCAGTCAACAGTTTTGCATGTTTGTTGATTCACCGTCTAGATTCTTTGAGCCATGTTATATTGTAAGTTAACATCCTTTTTTTTTCTTGACTGCTAAGGTTTCTATTTTTCTTTTTAATTTTTTTATTGTTTCTGCTTTTTTTTTGTTTTTCTGGTGGTTTGCCATGTTTCTATTTGATCTGAATTTTGAATTTTTTTCATGTCTCTTGTTGCTTACATGCTTGTGCTCGGGTTGTTCCTTATATCTGTCACGTTTTCTCTTTGTTATTCAAGGTAATATTTGAGCTTCTGCTATCATTATAATTTTTTTCCTGTGTTGTTTTAATATATTTATCTTTTCTTTTCTTTTGTTCAGTCCCACGAGGGTTGTTTTTTTTTCTAATTAGCTCTTTAGTTGTTGTTTGGCAGCTTGTGCTTTTGGTTTTGTTTTAAGGGAGACCTGGTAACACAGTGCTTGATTGCTAATCTGTCTGAATTTTCTTTTGTAATTCATCCATTGTTTAGTTTCTCTTTAACTCTAAGCTTTGCGGTCAGCTTCTAGAGCTCTCCGACTCTTATTTCTGTTTAAGTTGCTCCTCTAATGATTGCTAGATTGATCAATATTTTTGTTTAGTTATGGTAACAACAATTACTTCCTTTTTTTCTTCCGTTTCTTTTAGCACTCCTACCGTTGTGTTTGCTAGGGTTTTTTTTTATGCTAAATGATATGTTAGGACCTTATGTTGTTAGGTTATTTTTTTTTTTTAGTTTAACGTGGGTGTCCGGGTTAGCTTGCGCGCACCTCGACTAATCCCACGGGCCCTGAAGTTAACGACCATGTAAGCTTCCAGTGGCCATCATATGAGCAACCATAGGGCTCGAACCTGAGACCACAGAGGGAACAAACCTCTTGATCCCAAGTTCTTACCATTGGACCACCACCTAGATGATTATTTTGCATTGGTAATATGGGCTATTTTATTTGTCATTAATTGTTGTTTTAGGTTAGGAATTTGTTTTGTTAAATCTATCTAAACAAATCAATGTATATAAGGTAAAGGTACCTTATAATATGAAGGTTTGAAGAGGAAAAATGAGAAGGATTGGATGATTTCTCCCCTCCTCTTCTTCCCCATAAGTTTTCCTCAATCTTTCTTCCTTCTCCTAACTTTAATTCCCTCAATTTTGTGTACCCGATTCTCTTAAATCTACCACCACAATCCTTTGCTCCCTTTTATCATGAATTTTTTTTGTTCTTTTTGTGGAGTTTACGATAATTTCTTGCAAGAATTTGGTTCTCTTCTCCCCCTCGTCTGCTCTTGGTGTAGTGATTGTTAACATTACTACAATGCCCTTTCATTTAATTTCTGATGTTTTCGTCCCATTGATTATCCCATCTCGGTGTATTTTAAGATTCAACTGTACTTAAGCCTAGATATGCATCCTTATTTATTTGTTTGTTTATTTATTTTCAGGGTTTTATCTACCATGATTTGTAAGAGAATACACAGTAAAAATGAAAATAGTGAAAACACTACACTTTTAGCTTTATTCTAAATTAAAAAATGTCACTAAAAACCCTTAATGTCTAGCATTTGGTCTCCTGGTACTGTTCTGGAATCTCAGCTTAGGAGAAAACAGCCGAGTTTAAAAGCATAGTCCAGAATAGGAAGCTTAAAATACCCATTTGACTTTTCCATATCCGAACCACCTGTCATGTTTCCAGGCAGTATCTCTTCAAACCATTGCTTGCTTCATTTAACTGATTAATTAAAGCTACAAAAGAAATTGAACAAGGGATATTCCACCCAAAGAGAAAAGAATTGGATTAATGAGATGATCAAAGTGTAAATTTTGTATCAGAGTCAAAATCATAATCAAGGCCTCTGCTTAAATAACATATATGCAACACGGCTAATGCTTATATATATAAAAGTATACGAATCTATCTGTAATGCCTGAGATTGTGTTTCTACCACTCGATATAATTCCAGCATCTCTCCAGCTACTTTCATCCCTTTGTCATCTTGGCTTACAATCTTTCTCAAACTGGCCTGAAGTAACACATGCTTCTTTTTGCATCATCTTAGTGACAATAAAGTTTTATCAAAGAATCAGCACCAGCAGTGAATAACCACGGTTGCCGTGGGTGGAACTTGCAGTCCAATACTCCTACAAAACAATCCAGAATCAATTACAACTGTAAGTTTCCTCTCGACAATTCATGTTGAAGGCTTCATTAGACCTGTATGTAAATGCAGTAGCACATAAACGTTATGACAAAAGCTACAAACAGCAAACAGAAGATTTAACCACAAAGCAACCCCTTGCCACCAGCAATATATAGCTTTTTTTGCCCCAACTGAGAGCTGGTGAAACAATTATAGCTGCACATGCACAGATGTCTGATCTGGGATTGGCTAAAGCTGTTCTATTATTGAAAAGTCATATCCTTCAAGTGCTTATGAGGGAAAGACAAATGCCCCATCCAGCTTTGCTGAGAGTAACTTCTTCTAGTAGAGTATGTCTAAATTTCAACTTAATCCCAATTCAAAACAGGATGCATCTGCCCCTTAGTTTACGATGTGTGCATGTATGCGACATGTATATCAAAGAAGAACTCACCTCTTCCATTTGAGCTTGCATGTCCACGGAGAATTTCCAAGGGAACAATAAGAGGATTCTGATTGAGATCAGAATAAACCATGCCGTGAAAAACATATGCAGTGCAGTCATCAGAGCATGATGCAAATAATGGGTATGAACGATGGAAGGCCACATTGTTTATGTCTTTGGGATGACACCTGAGAAATTTGTAAACCACATAAGAAAAAGCATGAAAAGCAAAATCATGTCAGAAAAAGGTGGACAAACACCAAATTTAAGAGTATCACATGATTTTATATGTACAAATCTTCTGCAAGATTCATCTAGCTAGGTGCTTGAACTCCATAACTTGCTTTTAATTTCATATTGATTTTAAATTAACTGACCAAAAAAAAAAGGATCAGAATTCATGTTAGTAACTGCTTCTTCAAAGGTAAATATTGAGACGTACATTAATGGTCACGCAATACTTGAAAGAAAGATGATTATAAAAGAAAAGTCTAATAACAAAAAAAAGGGCAGCATACTTGAGAACTTTGTAAGGTTTAGATGAAAGGTCCATGTCAAACCAACATAACTTTCCATCTCTGCTTCCCAAAATTACATTATCACCTGCATGGAAGTCAACCCCGGAATAAGAACAATGTAAATTAAATAAATATAAAAGACTACTTGTAGAATCTACCAACAAGAATGGGAAGCAGACCAGCAGGATGAACTGAAATAGAGGAAACTTCACGTAATCCAGTCTCCAGCTTCTTGATCAGCTTTTGCTTCAAGAGATCATAAACACGAACATTCTTCTTTGTTGAGACAAAGAAGATGGAGCGAGTAGGATGAAAAACTGCTGACACTGGAAGTCCATGCAGCTTAAATGGATGTCTTTGCGTAAATTTCTTTGAGAGCTGGTGGATAAGAATTGCTTTTGAATCACGTAATCGATAGGTCAAGGCTACAAATCAAAGGCAATAGGTATTCTTGTTTCCTTTTGCTTTAAGTAAATTACTCAGCCTTGGGGTAAAATTAAGTTTATAGAAGACCAACTTTGAGATATCAATCAAACTAGACATGCAAACAAGAGCACATGTCAAAATATACTCAAGTACTGCCTCAAACAAATGAATACCACACTTTTGATAAAGAGTTTCACTTGTCACGTGTGATAGTTTCACAAGGGAATTTGCAGTTCTATGTGTAATCAAATGAAAACAAAACCAGAATATAGTATAAAAGATTGATGAACTTCAGAAGATGATGGCCATGGTTTGGCAAACAGATGCAAGAAAATCCCATGAAATAGTAAAACTAGAATACAAAATGACAATTCTAAGCTTGGAGAAATAATAAGATCACAGGATTGTCAAAATGCAGAAATAAAAACTGCTGATGAATATAATTAAGAGATGGAAAGAAATGCATGCTTTTTTAGTTTAGAAACATCATCCATCTTAACATGCAGCTCATATACCAACCAATGGCACTAAACGCAACACATTCCTCACTGAATATGAATGAACAGTCATTCCTTTGCAACCATGAAATTGTCTTACAAAAATAGGAGCCAATAAGAGCGAGAAAACGATACATAAAGGGAATCTAAGTCACCAAACTAAGCACCTAAAAGTCAAGTGAGACCAACAGACTTCATGCATTGAACAATACATTCTAGAAACAAAAATAAAATCAAATGATGTGGGAAAAAAAGGATATCAGCTGGCATCACTGTTGAGAAATAGTCTCCCTTACGATGCCATTCCACTGAGTATACAGTCTGCAAGAGTCCAAGAGAGCAAGTGTTACAATACTAAGAATAATTTCAAATGAACATCTTCAATTAAAACTAGATAACTACTTTATTTGAGCAGTGTTTAAATAAGCAAAGAAAATCACCTTAAAATGCTGTAACCTGATTCCTTCATGTTTGTCATCTTGAAGCCAGTTCCAAGCGGACACCTTGTTACCTATGAAAAAACAATAAATAGCAAAATATCAGAAAATTTTCATTGGCTACAAAATAATCAATGCAGAAACTATTTTTACACAGACCAGAACCATCAAGAACTGTAGATGTCGCAACATGCAGAAGCTCCTTAACTTTTCTCTGTGTTTCTTCATTTCCCAGCCCAGTGTTCAAAAGGAACACATCTTGTCCCCTGCCAAAGTATTCTTGCTTTAATTGTATGCATGATAAAAAGTTTGAGAAAATTAAACCCCATTGATAAATGCAATTAGCCTTACACAGAGACGGCCAATATAGGAAGTTCCGGCAAAGGATTCCATGCTACATATTGGACAACTTCACCAAACTCCCAGACTTTAATACATCTACAAGTCTCAACCTCCCACAATCGCACAGTTCCATCACTTGAACCTTTCAAAGAACATGAAATCATAAGATCCACATCCAAAGGACAAATTTGATGTTTGGTGGGATGATACTACAAGTATTGAAGATAAACATCCAAACCTGAAGCAATCCACTGTCCTGAAGCTTCAGTGGAAATTGACATAACTGCACCTTTGTGCCCTCTATACTCAAGATAGCATGTTGCTGGGTAAGGTTTGAGATCTTTTCGGCTTGGCAGCTTAGGCTTCAAAGACTCAGGATCAATATTAATCTGCAATATCAAGAGTACAGATTCTGATTAGCTTTAAGAGGGTAGAACTTTGAACCAAGTATCGTGCAGACTAACTTCAATCTCCAATATGGGCTGGTAACTCACACGTTTCTTGCGAACTCTAGGGCACAAGTATAAATCCAGACAGCGCTCAAAAGAGTCTTTAACAGCATTTTCATATGCTGGGATGCTCCTTAAAGATGTAAACCTGAGTGAATGAAATCTAGTTAAGATGCTAGGTGTATGTAAATGATCAGTATTGAACAAAGAATTCCACAACCATTAACTGATAAACCTGAGTGAATGAAATCTAGTTAAGTTACCTTTTAGGTATAAATTTAGGTCGGTCTTCCTCATCCATTAACTGATAAGAATTGATCTCCTCCTGTGTTGGGATGTATTCTAGAGAAGGATTGTAGGACTCCTCATGGCCTAAAAGCAAAGTAAAGTTGAAGAAGCCTCATTCATTCAAGCAATGTTAAAATTTAAAAATATTAATAAAAAAACCATGACCACACCTGGCAAATTTGGTTTTGGAGCAGGAATGTAAGATAAATGCCCACTCTTTTCTGATGAGCTAGCATCATCCCCCCACAACATGTAGAAACGAGGTTCTTCTTTTGGCTTGTCAAATTTTATTAATCCTTTTCGAATTGCCCTAACCAGTCCAAGAACCTGTAGATTCATAAGACATAAGGCACCGGAAATGAAGCATTGAAGAACATCAGGACTTTCACAAATGAAACCCTCCAAATAAAATTCACAATGATGGCTCATTAAAAAGATGATGGCAATTCAAATAAAACCAGAGTGAAAAAGTTGACACTTTATTTTCTAAATGATATAAGATCAATATAATATGATATTACTTGCCTTTTTAGCTTCCCATTTTGAGGGAATGAATCGACTCTTAGGCTCTGGTGCATTTGACAATGGATGCTTTGAATCTTCCCATTTAAACCAATCAACATAAGGCTGAATGAAAACATAAAGAAATCAATTTTGAGCATATAACATTAAGCATGATATGTGTGAAAAAAGATAATAAAAAATTATATTTGTATGAAAATATTCGAAATGAAATTGAATTACAGACCGCATATGGATCAAAGTCACCATGTGGAGCCTTTCCTTTGAGCACTCTACGAATAAGTTTGGTTTCTTCTTTTGTCAACTCTACCTCCTCATCATTGTACTCATCATAAATCTTTCGCCTTGAAAGAAAAATCAACATTAGCAAACAAGTTAGCTAAGATTACACTTGATTAAAGTTGATACCACTTCAAAGATTAATTCTTTTAAGAGAGAAAAGGAGAAGAAAATGATTCAACCTCCTGAAAAGGAAGTGCAAAATATTGAAGAATGAATGTGGTCTAATCATGCTGAAAACAATCTAAAGAATCATTCAAAAGTCTAATCATTAATTCTGCAAGCATGTGCACTTCAAAGATTAATTCTTTTAAGAGAGAAAAGGAGAAGAAAATGATTCATCCGCCTGAAAAGGAAGTGCAAAATATTGAAGAATGAATGTGGTCTAATCATGCTGAAAACAATCTAGAGAATCATTAAAAAGTCCCGGGAGTTCTTCTTCTTCTTTTTTTCCTGTTGAAATCAACCATTTCAATTCATAAAATGAGTGCCAATTAGTCCATTTTAGACTCAATATCCCACATACACATTAACTGCTGACAAAAAAAAATTGATCATTTTTTCATCTCAATCCAAAAACTAAAAATCACAACAACTATAGCATAATTCTAAGCAACCTTGATATTTCACACCCAGTGTTGAAGAAAAAGCTCAGGACAGTAAAGCAGTAATGCATTACTGCTCTTGGAGCCTATACACCAGAAATGAAGCACAGGCATATGCCTGCCACACACCTTTCTACCAGAACAGAGCAAATTATCTTATGACACACAAAATAGTTCTAAAAAATTATAACATTAATAACTTGTTTTCCAAAATAAGAAATGGTAAGAATGTTGTGCTATCTATTGCACAAAGGTTTTTAGGGCCAAATTATGCCCAAGCTATTTAAATGCTTCCAAATTTCTATCTAGTAATCTGCAAAGTAATTACCAATTATTGAACACTACGACATAATACTGCATTCTATTCTCTTACCCTTACATAATATATACATATTGTAATGATGTGAATGATTCAAAAAAACTCTACCATCAACATATCTATTACTAATAAAAGAATTGTAAAAGATATTCACCATCCTCATTAAGCATGAAACAAGTATCAGATAAGAAAAATAGCACTCGACTATTCTTCCTCATTAAGCTATATACAGGTTGGTTGGTGCTTTTTTCTTTTATTCTTTCTTTCCTTTTCTCTTGTTTTCAGATGTGATCTTTTACATGAAAGGGTTTTCCTAAAGAGTTATTAACATGTCCTAAACTCTCCAATTTAAGGTCAAACCTTCCAACAAACCAACTGGTCTCCTTTCCTTTCCTCACTGTCACTGAAGGAAATCCCTCACCACTCTCTTTTATTCAGCATCCCCTAAATAACTCTGAAACAAAGATAGATGCTCAGGCTGAGTTTGTTAACGCGTTTGAGTTGCATTTAAAAGTGCTTTTGGGCTGAGAAAGCATAAAATTGATGCTTTTACCAGTGCTTCTGGATGATTTTGAAATAAAGATGTGTCAAAACTATTGAAAAGCACATGGGAAAGCACCAAAATGATGTTTTAGCTCAAATGCACTTCTACAAAAGCATCTATACCTCACACACTAAATAGGAAAACTAGCACGCTTGAATAATGGAAATGCGAAGTTGCAAACCCTAACAGAAACAACGCTCTGTCACTTTTCAAGACAGATTATAACTCTCTTAACTATAGGATCCCAAGATGCTATAAGACATAGAATCTTTCCACAGGGGATGAGTTCAAAATAGGTCACTCCACATCTTAAAATCTAACAAAATGAAATCTAGAACATCTACATACATCCCTCTCACAAGACCCCACTGCCCTCATCTCTAAGTCAAATCTATCGAGAACATTGACAACAACATTGAATAAGAAAGCAAATAAGAATCATTTTCACAAAACCATAAGCCCATTAATCCATGCTTTAAGCTCCTCATAACATAAAAAAGACATGGTGGAGGAAGAGCTATCTCTAACTCACAGCCTCCACCCATCTTTAAATCCCTTCCCATCCAACAAGCCTCTAAAAATCCAACTTAAAGACAAATCCTTTTTCCCTCTTTGCCTAGTGTATGCAACTATTTGTTATAAATAGTATAATGGGAGGGCGAGTCAAACCAGATAAAGCAGAAACATGCTGGGCCCTATCTAATTCATGGCATTGCGATATTTGCCCAATATTTTGATGTTCTTGAATGGCGTAACTTGAGAATCTTTCAAGGAAATGAAGTTCTTCTTCTTCCTATCTGATAAAATAGTTTTCCCAACCTCTGATGCTCTTAAGCTGGTTATTTATTGGGGTTTCCTTACCAGATTAGTGAAAATTTGAGGGTTCTTTGGTACTAGTTTCTACTTTTGTTTTTGGAAGGATGCCTTTTCTTCAAGGTGCTGCAATGGATTTTACTAGTCATAATCGCAAAAAGAGAGAAGAAAACCATGATTTTGATGTGGAAATGACAGCAACTGCCCAGTTTTTGTACAAAGAAGCACAGAATATTGCAAACATTAAGATAACTCCAGAGATAGGAAAATAGAACAATGCAGCAACTAAAGCATAGTTCAGGGGAAAAACCTTAATAACAAAAGAAGAATAAGGACTGAGTATTTTGCTGCCATTGATAAGTATTGACATGAGAAAAGCATAAATATAATAGGAAAACTCACCAATTTTTTGAGTCATCAACATTCGCAAGAAATGAATCAAGTTTATCTTGTTTTTCTTTCTTTTT
>Ga0307518_10003806_pt1 | contig 10851 bp, 2 predicted proteins | sample 25_EM_MG_FD_203889 | JGI IMG/M metagenome (GOLD analysis project Ga0307518, IMG submission 203889) | Populus trichocarpa ectomycorrhiza microbial communities from riparian zone in the Pacific Northwest, United States - 25_EM | ecosystem: Host-associated > Plants > Roots > Unclassified | place... | reverse complement strand
TTAAAAACACCTAAAAATAGATATAAGCTCTAAAATATTTTTTATTTCGGATTGATTATAGGTTTTGGGGTGATTTTTTTATGTTTTTTGAGGCCATGAATTGGTTAGATGAGATTTCAAGGGTGTTGTTTTCTATGTGTTTTGGATAAAAAATGGGTTGAAAACAGGTTTTTAGATTGAAAAAAACAGAAACCTTGTTTTTCTGGCCACCATAGCAGCCGGGTTCTAGGCATTTATAGACGACACATTGCCTCTTTTTTTTGCAAAGAATAGGGCATACAACGCGTTATCCGCCCCATTAACTTCAAAAAAAAATATTAAAGGCTCGAGCGTGGACCCTTTCTTTGTAGGTCAAGTGCTAGGCTTGGCTTACCAGGCCCACAATGCCTATCCTCGTTCTTTGTTTTTTTCTATTTGTTTAATAATTTTGTTTTCTTATAAAAAATACTACTTTTTTATATGTATTTTTAAAAATAATTTTTCATTTATGTTTTGATTAACACCTCTTCTCTGTGATTTTCTCGGTTTATTTAGCCTTTTTGAAATAATGAATTTTTTTTATTATATTGATTGTGTTTAATTTTTTTATGAGATTAGTGTGATTCATCTATAATTTTTTTATATTTTATATAGATTAAACTTATTTTTTTAATAAAAAAATTATTTTTTTCATAATATTTTTAATATGAACAACCTTGCATAAAATGTTTTTTTCTTTGATTTTATTCAATAAATTTTATGTATGTCGATTTATGTTATATATTGATTTTCATAAATAAATTCATTAAACACAGTTGGTTAAATGACCCATATTAAATATCTTTATCTACATTCATCTCTTAGTTTTTTTAAAATATTTTTTAATTATTGTTAATAATTTTTATTTATTTATTTATATAATTAATTTATTTAATTAGATACTTGTATAAACTTTTTAATTTATATATATATATATATTAATAACCTACATATTCATAGTTTGTTTTTTTTTTTGGAAAAAACAAATTATGATGCACGGCGGCGCGCGGGTCAAGTGATAGAATATTTTAGCAGTGCTGACCTTTACTGTTAAAAACTAGTGACATATGTCACGATCATCCATCTTGTTAGTCCACAGGAAGTGATTTTTGAGTTACTCAAAGATCTTTTACCTCAACATTAAATATTCCAAGTTCAGCATTAAATTAATCACATCATAACTGGTTGGGAAAATAAAAGGAAGCGTATGTACTGTGTTCCACTGTATTTTTTTCGTAGTCCTTTTCCTATCTCAACAATCCTTTTATAATCTATATATTGCCTCAAAATATAGAGATTCGGTCACTGCATTTCCATCAGTAACTCTGATTAGATGCTAATTGTTCCTTTTAGGGTTTCCACCGGGACGTCCTTTTATTGATCGATCTCTTATTGGCTACCAATACAAAAAAGGAAACTAGCTAGCTAGGGTCTGGGTTTCTTTATACGAATTGAGAAGAAAATGTTCATGTCTTTCCACGAAGAAGGGTGCTCAATTATTGATATAATGGCTGTACTGAAGATGCCGATATATTGATCGATGAGAGTTATGACTTAAAATATATATTTCATAGTAAGATGTGTATGAAAGCATCTATCTCTGATCTGTTGCCATATAAAATACACTAATTAATTAGATGATGCCTCCCTTTGCCACGATTCAAGAAAGAAATTAAAATGTTTCAATAAACATGAAATCTACTATGTTAGAGATGCTCGCTATGCTAAATGATAATCATTCCAATTTTTCTATTTGAGGTGATAGCATCCTGTAGATATAGGTTCCTTCCAGCATCAACTTAACTTAAAACTTTTCATATTTATCCCAGGCAGACAGTCTACAACGACAGTGCTGACAATGTTTTTTCCAGTTGTAAAGCTTACCTTTCTTAATTTCTTCTCTTCTCTTCTCTTCTCTTTTCTATTATTCATTTAGAAGATTTTTCTAGTTCTAAATCCAAGGCCAGATCTTATTACTTTACAGGTCTTTGCAAGAAGAATTACAGATTGTTTTTGCTATCGATCGTTTTAGGTGCAAAATGCAAATTTTGCTGCAATTACGGGACAAGAAAAACTTTCAAGCATGCACATGATAACTTGGACAAAAAATCATTGCTTCCATGGGAGAGAGTGTGGCTTGTGCCTTAAACACTCTATGGAGCATCGACAATTGAAAATTATTTTCGATAAGTCATCATCAAGACCATGGATTTGACAACACTAAAGAGGGTTGACATGTTCATCATATATAATTAAACCATACTCCTGCTTGGGAATTCCTTGACTGCTCTTTGATTGGAACCTAGAGGCCTCTTTCCTTTTTCTATAAAAGGACAATATATTTGCCTTTTATTTGTGATATTCTTTCTAATCAGATTTCAAGATGAATATCTTTCAGATCAAAAAAGGTCAAAAAACTCCCCAAGACCATGGTCAAATTAACCATTTAGATCACAAATTCTGAGTGCAGCATTAAAACAAATGTTTTCAAGACAAAGAGAAGAACAAGTGTTACTTCCCTAGTGTTGGATCCAAGCACAATGTTTTAAGAATCATTTGGTGCAGTATCCATACTTTTTATTAGCGCATCAAATAGCATTTGACTGGCTAAAAAGTTGGGAAAATGCTAGCAATTTATTTATTTAGTTATTATTAGGGGAGGGTCATTAATTAATAATGTAGTTTATGACAACTTTCAAGGGAACCAAGATCACCCGAACTATACCTTTCTACATAACTTGATGTTCAAATAATTAGGGTTAAATTTTTCACATTAAAATTCAACCCCGGTAGTCTAGTCTTAACTAGACTAAGTTTTTCCTTACCTTTACACTCGTGTTTTTCTACGACTATGTATTTCACTCAATAAAAAAGGTTCTCACAATTGTCTCATCGTAAACAAAAAACAAACACAAACAAATCACATTGAGAATACAACAATAACTCTCAATTTTTATTTATCTCATTAATAAAGGATTACACAATAAAAATATGCGCTAAATAAATTAAAAGTTTTTTATTTGGTGGGTTGATCCATGAGTAACTCTTGGATCAACCATTATATAGAATTTTAACTTTACGTAAACCGTAAGTATATTAATAAAGTTCTTCTTTCATCTTTTAAGTTTTTTAAACCTTTTCCTTCCTAGACCGGTTGATAACTAAGAACCCTAACATATAAATATATACCTTGCTTTTTTCCTACTCTTCTAAATCAAGAATTATTATACTATCCAGCTATAAAGGTATATATGCACTGCCGCTATTTGCTTCCAATGTCTTTTTACCTTTATATATATTGTGGTTTTAGAACAATGGTCCATATATATATCGTAATTAAGTTCTTGAAATTCTCTTCATAGATTCAATAAAAAAAACTTAGAGAAATTGTTGCTAGATGCATTTATGTTTACCTACAAGTCTGAAAACTCAAATGATAGAATACACAGTAAAACTAAAAAAAAAAAAAACTGTAAGATTAGAGGTATACTTCTTCAACAAAATATTGCTAAAAGATTATTGTTGGGAGGTCAACGGATTAGGCATCACTTATTGTTTTATTTCACTTTCATATGATTGATTTCATTTAATTTTTTATTAAGACAAATTTACTGTTCTCTATACATTGAACTAATTTATTATTATTTTACAATGTTAAACTTGGATGTTTTCTTCGATTATTTATTATCTTGTAATTGATGTGTTTTAATTTTATTAAATTTAGTTATCTATTATATAAATTTATGAGGTGTTTATGATTTAATTAGATGCCTTTTAAAAATATTATCTTATAAAAATAGATGATTTTTTTATTATTTTAAAAAAAAAAAACATCCAAACTCATAAATTGAACATGAGACAACCCAATCCGATTCAATTGCCAGCTCTATTTCTTGCTTATAGCTACATAAACATGGGTCTGTACTGGGAGTGGGGGAGGGAGGGAGAAGAAAAAACAACTCAATTTAATGTTCATCGGATTTCGCCAATAATTCGTACGCAGTGACTGTGAAAGAAGAAGAGAAGGAACGACGCGTGTGTTTTTCAATTATAATTGTCTGTACACCCGTCAGCCATCCTGCCTGTTCAAGCAAAATTCAAACGACCTTACCCTCACCCTCGTTAATAGGTCATAAACGGGCTGCTCGCCATGGTTTTTTTGGAGTCTCGATTTTAGTACCCCCGCCGAGTTTACATTTTAATATAATTTGTTTTTTTTAGTTTTTAAAAATATATTAAAATAATATTTTTAAAAAATTTATATTTAACACTAAAATATTAAAATGATCCGAAAATATTTTAAAAAAATTAATTTAAAATAAAAACAATTCATACACCAAGATGTTAAAACACTATACGTACTATCTATTGACATGCACCAAATTTTTAGTGCACATGCACCAAATTTTTAGTGCATAGTAAAGACACTTTTTTTATTAATAATTATTTTCTACCCACGTGCCATTTCAAATAGCATTATCAATTAACAATCCCTCCACTAATTGCACAACAAAGCACCAAAACTAATGAACACATCAATTTCTTCATCAATGATGCAACAATCAACAATTCATAATAAGATACTTGCCTCCATTTATTATGAGATACCTGTAATTTCATTTTATTCATTCCATAAGATAAACAGAAATAATCAAAATTTATAAATATCTTGAGTTACTGTATAAATATTTAAATCATTCAAATGCTTCATACTAGTTCAACAAGTGCACCCTTTATTTTTTTTCTTTCATTTTCTTTCTCTCTCTTACATGTTATTGCTCCTACATTTACTGAATTAAGTATAGAATGGTCATAGAAAATTTATTTTGTAGGAAAGTTCATGAAAGTTACTCATCAACCCATGAGATTAATGGTCAAGCACAACTAATCTTGAGAGATATAATTCAACTGATCAGATCTTAGATTTATTCTCAAGAAGTTACCAGTTTGAGTGCCACAAACTTCAGGGCAACTAGAGGTTTACATGGTCGTTAACTTCAAGGTCTCGGGGGATTAGTCGAGGTACGCATAAACTAGCTCGGACATCCACAGTTAACAAAAAAAAAATAGTCAAGCACAACCACTCCACAAACTCACAATAATAAGAAAGAAAGAAAAGATGCTTTAGGCTATAAATTAATATAAAAAAGTTACTACTCGAGATGTATTAGTTCATTGTTATTACAACATGTGAAATACAGATATCGATAACGATGGGAGTTGTCTGAAATGGTTTGGTTACATACTGAACGAAATTTAGAGTATATCACATACAAAGTTCTATTTGATATTATTATTAAATTCAATCTAGTGAGTTAATTATAAAATTTTTAATTTAATTTTTTATCTAGTTCAGATTTAGAATTTAACAGTTTAAAAATTGTTTCTATTTCATCTAGTTATTAAAAGAATTATTAAAAGAAATATAAGGAAAAAATTGAAAAACAAATGAAATTAAAGAAATGAAAAAGAAAGGAGGTCCTGAATTGAAAAGGAAAAAAAAAAGGCAAGCTTCACTGTTCATAAAGCTACATCAAGTTTCCTAGGTTTTTTAGAATAGTAGGGTAATGGGAGATCAAATGAAAACGACAAAGGTGAAGGGCTCAATACAAGAACAAGAGAGAGCCAGTGCGCCATCATTCTCCCGGTATTCATGAACTAACTGCTAAGCATGGTATTGGCAGGAAGTTAATTTTCTTGGTAATTTCAAAAGACAAATTTTATGCCAAAAAATCATTAGAATTGTTCAGATTTGAACATTAATGGCAAGTATATTAGCATTTCCACTTAACATCAAACTAATCCCATCAACCTGAGTGCTTTGAACTGGTCAATTTCCTCGCTTGTTTAATCCTGTATTCTGGCCGACAAAAATAATCACCACGGGAGACTAATTGCGCATCAGAAAACCTAATAAACTCCTCCTCCAGAGGAACAAGAAGATTATTTAATGTATTTAAATAACAATCAGAACATGCAAAAGTCAAAATAGAGTCATTGATTATTGACCATCATATACAAAAAGCAAAAGAAAACACAAATTTACTGACAAATCAAGCCACCCTGTGTACATATTAATTGAACAATGATTTATTTCAAAAGCCACTTTGAATTTCCTTTCCTTTGTTCAAAACGACCTTTCCCCTCACAGCTGTTTGGTCCTAATAATTAAACATCCTAGCACTGAAAAGAGTTTCTCCAGAAGCAAAAAGCTTCATTGTTGTCAATCAGTAAGTACCATAGTACTGAAACTGAGGCTGAAGAAAACTGTCAACGAAGCCCCCAGATGATCCTCTAATTGCCCCTTCATCTTCCTCTTCGTGTAACCCATCAAACTACAAATCTCAAAACAAAACAACATTGCACAGTTTTAATACATTTTCTGCGTTTCCTTAATGGCCTTTTACACTCATAAAGTACAAAATAAAAACAATACCCATAGCTCCTCTTCGTCTTCATCTCTGGTAGAGCATGCAACCTTGGGAATCTCGCCAGTTTCGTCGTTTCGTGCGAATCTGCCACGTATACGTGGTCTGTTGTCCGCTAGTGTTTTGCGGCAGGCGTACTTGTAGCATGAAGGGAAAATAAAATAAAATTAATTAACCAATATTAATTGATAATAGAGCAAACTATAAAAACAGAAAAATCATGTAAAAAAACTGCAAAACATTCTTAGTTTATACATTATTAAATACTCCATTGGACAAAAGTTTATGTTTTGTGTCTCTGACCATGACTTGATTCATCTCTACTCTCTAGTCTCTAGCACGAGCTTAGACTGGCGATCTATACTCGAATCAGTCTATTTTCTCAAACTGAATCCGAACCCGAATTATCATTTCGAGAAGTAACAATGTTTTACCTTTGCTACTTTTATGCGTATAGCAGTTGGATTAAATTAAATGGTTGTTTAATACTAACTAAACAAACTCTGTCTTACCTTAATTGTCTTGGTGAAGTTTCTTTGGGTACGTTTGGCTCTATACTTTGAGATTCTCTCCTTCCTTTCTTCAGCACTATAACGTCCTACTTTGAAGTTTGATTCTTCTATAAACGAGCTCTCTGTAGCTAAAGGACTTGAAAGGGACCTCTCTGTTGCATGCGTTGTTCTATTAATATTCTAAAACAAAGACAAAACAGTATTCCATTAGCAATTGATGATAGAGAAAACAGGACAAAAAAGAGCAAAAACAGGGGACTGGAATAGATTAGTGAGCGGTTTTACTTGTAAATCACCAGTGCTGTAAACCCTCCTCAATTGACCAGCAAGAAAGTTGTTTTCAGGTGAGCTTAAGGCTTGACTTTGATAATTTGGAGACTCCAAGAGAGTATCAAAGCGAGGTTGAAAGAGAAAGCCAGGCTTGCCTTCAAAAGAATTGCTACTGTAGCTTCTTTGCATCATCTTTGCCACATTCTCTACGCTACTATAACTATGAGGCATAAAAGAGTGTTGATTGTAAGTGGACTTAAAACTCAGTTGACATTCCTCGGTTTTCACCTCCAAAGCATCCAAGCCAGGGAAATTAGTATACCCACTGGCCAGATTTTCACCATTTGCTAAAGCCTGCAAATGGTTTGTCTGGTAAAGTGACAAATTCTCTAGTTGGTGACTTGGAGGTGAAGAGGAGAGAATACTTGGGCTAAAACTGTCTACAGAGTTAGAGTTTTCAAGTGGGCATTGATTGTTTTGGCTGTTTGAGGATTCTTGAAGAATATCAATGGATGAGTCACAAAAAGGAGAAAAAGGGTCAGAGAAGAAAAGATCAGCACCATCTGGAGAGACTATTTCTGGAGTTGATTGGTGGTAGAAAGAGGAATCAAGAGCATAAAGATCAGAAGACATATTTTTTAGTCCAATTCTTTTAGAATTGAACTCAAAATATTAGAAAACTAGGACAAGATACTTGAGATAAGTTGTTGTTGTTGTGGTTGGTGTTGTCGTTGTCGTTGCCGTTGCCGTTGTCGCCGCCGCTGCAATTGCTTATTATTTTCGTGTTGAGCTGCTTCTTTTTGGTAATAGAACTGCCACACGGCAGCGCAGATGACACTTGGGCTCTGATTAGTTTAATCAAGGCATGACATTGCTATAACACCAAGTTTCTGCTCTCTCTCAACTCAAGGTTCAAACAAACGCAAAGACCAGTCCAGTTCACCTATGTGATTTATAAAGCAGTCCACTTTGCTAAAATACACCTGTACTTTATCATAACTAAAACAACACCCCAAATAATAAGAACAATAGAAGATAACTTATTGTAAATTTGTAATAATTCTTCACCGTACAATTACAAACACCTTATGTAGATTTTTTGCGTGGATACACATGTGAAAGATACATTTCACATGGATTAAAAGTGGAAATATTAAATGTTTATAAACAGAGTTGGACTCGTGATTCAATGGTGCAGATTTTTTGATTGGAAGTATTAATGTTTATTTTTATGTAAAATGTGTATGTGCTAATATTAAAGCGAAATCTCAAATATCTTCTCGAAGACAAGCTTCTTCTTAACATCTTTTAAATCATTTTTATTGGTGATTTTTTTTTGTCTATTTATGTTGGTGATATTTTTATAATAATGTAAATGATATTCTTTTTTATAATATTAATAGAGGTTTTTTATTATTATTTTAGATCCAATTTTTTTATATATTTTACAAAATAATGTGTACGACTCATATATTATTAAGAGTTAATTATATAACCTAATCCTTTAGAAAGAAGAAGAAGAGAGTTCTCAATAATTCTCTGTGGCATCTGAATAAAATCGCTTTGGATTTGGATTTGTATAGTGCTCTTATTCTTTTACCTTAAAATTTCATTTTTACATTAATTTTTTATTTTTATTTTATCATTTTATATTGTGTTGATTGTTGATTGGGCTGATGATTTATTTCATGCTTATTTCTTGAGTTTTCATGGTCTAAAAAAAATCTCAGCATTGATCCGGTTCTTAATTTTACAAAGAAGAAAGAAATAAAAATGAGGGGATCGAAATTGAAAGTGAGGTGGAATGTCAACTCTTTATTTAAAAAGAAAATATTTTTTTCTTTTTTAGTTCTTTATTTCCTTTTTTTTTTTTTACAGTTCAACCATCATGATTTTCTTTTTTAATTTTATCATTCCATACTGCGTTAATTGGTGATTCAACTTGATAATTTTGACCATGTTACTTCTTTTGAGTTATCACAATCTCAAAAAAATATCTTGATATTGAGTTGATTTTTTATTTTAAAAAAATAATTAAATTTTAGTGTTTGTAAAAAAATAAAAATGTAAGGACCAAAATTAAACTCTTGATAAAATGGAAACCCTTTTAAAAAAAGTGCTGCCAAAGCATTTTTTCTAAATTCATTATTGGTCTATTTAGTTTGAAAATTACACAGTTTGGTCTAAGATTTTATTTTATTCACATTCAAGTCCTTGAATTTTAGAGAGGGGGAGAGAAAGTCACTAGATTACGGCAAATAAGAGAGGGAAAGTTGTTGGTTGGCTATATTTTAACAATAAAAAAGCTTAATCTTGGTATCGGCGGGTTCCATTCGATAAGATTGGAAAAGTCACTAGATCTTGGTGTCGGCAGATACTAGTTGATTGTTACTATTATGAAATCTATCATATCCTCCGTTTGTGCTTAAAAAAATAAAAATATTATTATTAATTTTAAAAGTATATAAATTTATTATAAAATCTATTCATATGCATCCTCAAAAACAATTATGGAAAAGACATTCATGTACTTTTATATAAAACATAAAATTAATAAATTTTTTATAATAAATTTTTTAATTGTAGTAGTGTTTTGTTATTGTATGGAAAAGACAAAAACATTGGGGACATATTCATGTACTTTAAAAAATTATTATAAAAAATATATTTATTTCATGTATTCAACGAAACACTTTTCTTTTTCTTCAATATAAATTCCTTCTATCCCAATAAACTAACCAAACATAATTAAACTACCCAACCCTTCCTCCAATAAAGACATTAGTGTTGTTGGTGTCAGGTGTTGTGGATAATTCGAGGGGTGATTATGATATTGTGAACGCAAGGGGTCGCAGTCCTTGTGGTCCTATAGTGAGTTTTGTCACAAATTCTAGTGTTGAGCGGGATGGAGTTGGTTCTCGAACTAAGTTTGGTTTCGATGCAATTTGATTGGGCGCTGGTTCTTACTCTTTTCTCAGTTTATTATCCATGTCTAGTTATACTCCTAATTTGAGAACCTCTCTTGAAATATTCGTAGTGCTGGTAATAGTGATGCATAAATATTCGTAGTTACATGATCCATGTTGCGGTCACCGTCTTCACTTGTTATTTTTTCTGGAGATTCATGTGCCTTTGGATCCTGTCTGGAACAATTAGAGGTTGCTGGGTTATTATTCGGTAGACTATGTGGATCCTAATGGTTTTTCAGGGGGTATTTGGGTGTTTTGGCAACAGAGAAGTATTTTTGTTAATAGACTCAATTATTTCTCATTGTTTTTTTTTTTTTAATATATAGTCTACTTTCAGAATGAGCCCCTATGGCTGTATCCAGTGGTTTATGATAGTCCAAGCGCTACGGTTAGGGAGCTTTGGTGGAAGTATCTGAGGGAAATTGCCTCTTCATGTCAATTTCCTCGGCTAGTTATGGGTGACTTCAATGACGTTTCAAGTCTTGTAGAGAAACTTGGAGGTAGATTTTGTTTTCGGAAAGCATAAATTTTTGCAGAAAGTATCGATACTTGTGATCTTCTTGATATTGGCTTTCTGGGCTCTCCTTTCACTTGGCATCGGAAACACGGAAACAGCATGGTGTGGTTACTATTTCTGAAAGAGCAATGAACCCC
>Ga0307518_10003805_pt1 | contig 10854 bp, 7 predicted proteins | sample 25_EM_MG_FD_203889 | JGI IMG/M metagenome (GOLD analysis project Ga0307518, IMG submission 203889) | Populus trichocarpa ectomycorrhiza microbial communities from riparian zone in the Pacific Northwest, United States - 25_EM | ecosystem: Host-associated > Plants > Roots > Unclassified | place... | reverse complement strand
TCTTTTTTACTATTTTTTAAAAAAATTATCAAGCAATGCTAGTTTAATAAAATAGCAGATATATCTTGCATTTTAATTAAACAAAATATATAAATACCGGCACTACCTGAGCCTGGCTAGAAATGACAAGTTATCAGATTCATTTTTCAATGTTGATGAGAGGGTAATATGCCGTGGTTCTCTCCGGCTGATCAGCTAAAGGGAAAGAAACTTAAAAAAAGGTAATATATAGCTATAATTAAATTAAACTAAGAAGAAGAAAAATTAAATATTGGTGGGTGATTTTGTCTTGTCTGTTAAATTTGTCTTTGTTGTTTAAGTCTTACTGATTTTTCTCTTCTTTATCCAGAACCATCAATAATTTGGCCATCATGGATAAGAAAGAAACAAAAAAGAAAGAGGAAATGAGGGTTTGCAATACTTGCCTCAAGATAGATATCAATGGCTTTGTAGACCCCATCAAAGCTATCTCTTGCGGAATCTGGTAAACTTTCTGCAACTCCTAGAACTTTTGAGGTCTTAAGGTTTTGATCAGGAGATATTTCACACAAGTACTTGTCAATCAATGTGCCAACCTTCTTCAACTTCTGTGAGGACAGCAAATCACTATGAACAAATATTCTCATCAATCTCAATACCAGATTAACATCAAAAACACCTCTATCATGGCCAGAGACAAGCAAGTCATCCAATGTTGCTTGGTCAAGCATCCCACCAATCAACATCTCCAGCTTAGCTCTGCAATCTTTGCTCAGACCAAATCCAGACACAATCCTCAATACTGAAAACAGGCCTCTGCAAGAAAATGAACAGCTCATAGAAATCACCCCGTGGACAGCAGTGTCTGCAAGACCAGCATAGGCTGATCTTGAATACAAAGCAGCTCTTTTTGCTCCACGTTTGCATTGAAGTACTGCCATTTTCAGGAAATGAAGTAGGGATTTTGTGAGGATTAAGCTATCGTTGTCAGTTCCATAAGCCCCCATATTTTTTATTACCCTTTCAATAATCATTGGAGGTAATATGATCAAATCATCAAACCACCATTGTTTGCTCGATGAACGTGGCTTAGTTGACTCAGGAGTGGTTTTAGACGGGGAAGAAAACCTGAACCTAGATGCAGTTTCAGGAGATGATGAAGAGGAAGAAGAGGAAGCAGCAAGAGTTGCAATATCTGTATTATATGCAATCTTTCCCAGTAGTGAAAAAATGAGCTTTTCTACAAGCCCAGATGAATCCGCATTTGTAAGGAATAACTCACAGCTTTTGAGACAGGAAACTGTATCTTGCCAAGACCAGTAAATCATTCCATCAAGAAATGTCTCTGTCTGTTTCAAGAGATTGCTCGTGGATACATTCTCGGTCATGCCAAGAAATACTGCACAGAAATGGAGAAGAGCCACATTTGAAACTGTGATTTTGATTTCGCCATGATTGTAACAGAATCTTGAAACCAGCTCAAACCCATCTGGGCCTCCAGGGAAGTCATCAATTTCAATAATTGAATTCTTAATATGGGATTTTCTCTTTTCTCGCCTGACGATCTTCTTTAGCTTTTCTGAATATGCTGATAGAACTTTCTGCAAGAATGAACTATAAACAATCAGAACTAGTTCAATCAGAAAACCTTGCCTGAAGTTTCAAAGAAGAAAGGAAACTAGCAGTAGTACCTGATTGATAAAGAATGTTTGTTGACCATTAACATTAATTGCAAGATCACAGAGCTGTGGCATTGCTTCTTTGCATCGAATGTAACCAAGAAACTTATGTTTGCCTGATACTGAGAGATGCTCTAAGGATATATGATGACAGCAGACAAGAAAAATCATACACACTGTATAAAGGATACAGTTATCTCATAATACCCCCAAGAAGCATTTTCACGATTGACAAATACCGCAGTAATTTAAAGCTCCATTTGACATTACCGTTGGTTTTTCACTCTGACTTGTAGTTGTGAACAGAATTGTGATCTGTGACGCATGCAGTAGAAAGTGCTTTTTATGATAAAATAGAAAGGGCAAAAAAAAAAGAAAAAAAACAGTTCCAGTGAGTGTTCAATCACTCGGTAAAAATCGACATAAATATGACTTATCTCAAATTAAAAAGAATAATTATTCTTCTAAAATAAAAATAATAAGAATTCCAAAAAAAACAAAATATAAATCCTTTTCACCAACTGGTTTCGATCATGAGTTCACTATGTCGAATAATTTAATAAAAGAAATAACAATAAATATACGAAGCTAACAAAATACATGTTGGCAGTACAAGCTAAAAAGAAACACCACATTGGCCCCGCCGAACGAAAGCGATGACAGGCAATTTTGTCTCCAAGAAGATTTCTATTATTGTATTATTTTTCCCTTGTCTCACCCACTCACACACACGTATGATATATTCTTTTCTATTATATTGGCTTCGGCTTGGCTTCGGCATACGTCCCCACGGGAGTTTTTACACTTTCGGGACATGTGAATAGGGGGCCCAGCAGAGACTTCTGACCCACTGCTACTAATAATATTTCACATGAACAAAGGAAAACGAAACACACAACAGCACCACTCCTATGTCACGTGACTAGCTATTTGTGGATAAGCTGCGTGTAGAATTTGCTTCAGACCAGAGGGGGCTCTCAATTTGCTATCTTAAATAATTATACTCCATGGAATGATTTTTGACCGAAAAGAAAACGAAAGAGGGGATGTAAAAACCCTAAACAAGAACATATCGAAGCAAAGAGCTAAAGCCATGTACACAAAAAAATAAAGGGTGCGTGTAGAAAGAAGAAGAATTACCAGATGGTGAAGTGGAGTGCTAGAGCCGTCTGTATAACAAAATTTTGTAGGGATTTGGACTTTGTAGAGTTATGAGAAAAATTTCACGGGGAAATTTTATTTTGATGCCGTCCCCGTGCTGGGTGGTGGCAGGCGTTAGGTTAGGCAAGTACCTTCAAAGTTCAAGGATCATGAAACATCGGGGATTTTGGGGAATTGAAAGTCCACGCTAGAAGATTAGCAACGGACAGTTGAGTCAAAGGTGGCCTCCTCTATAGCATCTCTGTGGCCTCCTCTATAGCATCTCTTTCCTTAAATTCGTTTGAGAATGACAAAGGTTGTCATCAAATCAAACATAATGGAAGTTCTATAGAAGCTCGAAACCAAATGATAAACATAATGGCGTTGGCGGCTAAATCAGTACAAAGATTATTTTGAGCATAGGCTATCCAAACGACAGAAAAAATCATATTGTCATTCAATAACCAAACCCAGTACACTTCGAGCCATTGGAAAAAATATGATCGATCTTGCTAACATGCCATCACTCGTAATTGATGCTGAGCTCGTGATTTGCACGATCAAAAGTCTTCATTGTCACCACCTTTCAGGTCCATCCATCCATCCAAGCAAGGGGCGTAATACATTTACTAACACCAGCCAGATTTTAAACTTTGGAAGACATTAAAACAATTTCAAACTAGTCTATCTAACAACAAGAGCACAGATGACCCAGTTCCTAGTTTCTTGATGGTTGCAGTACGGGGAATAACTCAATAAAGTCACATCGGAGCAGGGATTTTAAAATTCCGGATAAGACAAAAATACCAAGTAAAACCAAACTTCATATCAAATGACAGTAACCAAAATTCATATCTGATGGCATCTTTCCCATCGACGTAGAGGGCCAAAACAACCAAGGGTGAAAGCTGAGAGCCTTTACTTCTATCCTCAGTATCGGTACCGATCACGGTCCCTGTCCCGTCCATATTCTCTATTTCGACCATACTCATAATCTCGATCCCGATCCCGATCCCGATCCCTACTACGACTACGGCGCCTGTCCCTACCATCACGATCTCTGGCCTTGCTGCTTTCCCTGTCATCCCGATCCCTCCCTCTTTCTCTGCTTCTCTCTCTCCCCTCTTTATCACCGACACCTGGCAATATATCATTTTGTTAGCACCGATAACTTTGTCCAAGTAAAATTTTAATACTCCACTGTCCATCTGATTCTCTAATGGATATAACTCCGGTTCATGAATAACATGTACAGACCTATAAGATCAACGTGCTTGGTTTCAATACATGCTTATTTTGCAAATAGAAAATTAAAGAATAAAATAATGCTCAAATACCGATTTCCTCAACCTCCCATCCTGCACGTCCAGCACCTGGAAGCACCTTTCCAGCTTCAGCTTGTTGAGTTTTGGCCCGAAATTTTTTCTTCAGATTGCCAAACTCGTCATATAGCTCTCCATCATCCTGTTATTGGAACGTGAAAAATATAAAACAAGAACGTGTTAAATAATCTCAAAGTCACAGCACCGCAAGAATATCTTACTTCAGCTTCTTTTCTTCGTCTCTTGGTTTCCTCTAATTCTTCTTCATCAAGTTCTTTGTAACCACCACCTCGTCCTCCTCTGTGTGAGCATAGATATGGGCATAATTTTAGCATAGTTTCTACAAGATGTAAAAATAGTAAAACATGAAGTCAAGGAAAGAAGATAACCATTAAGAACTGAAGTTCACCCAACATAACAAAGCAAATATGACTAAGTTATTGCTTATCCACTCAACTAAGGTACATAAACCAAGATTGAGGTTTGTTATGACTCGGTTATTGCTTATCCACTCACCCATATGCTAGTTACAAGGTCTTTGAGTTCATAAAACAGGAACCCTTGTAAAAGGAGAACTGATGAAAGAGTAAGGAAACGTTTTCAGCACCACCAATTTTAGATTTTAGCAAAGAAAGTTGACAATGTTCTATATCATGCAAGCTATATGATGGATCAGGAGTATTTGAGAGACTATGAATTATCATATATCACCTCACACCACCCTCGTTGTGACCAGGTTTATTTGTGTTGCAAACATTGCACTTTGAGCGCTTTGCCCAGTTGATATTGCCACACCTGAAATACAAAAGGAAAAGTAGAAACATAAGCAACCAAAAAAAAGGAGGCTGAATATTTAGCCATGCATTTCAGAAACCTTGCCTACAATATGAATTTGAAGGTCTCAACCAACTGCCAACAAAGGAAACCCAAATACCTTCTTCAAGCTAAAAGCACCGCAGATGGTTTTACAATGTACAGGTCAATGAGCACAATATTACCAACTAAACTTATTATAAATCCAGTACATAACAGCCTCATCAACTACACACCCTTGACTGAATAGCACAAAGCTTCAGAATGCATGCGCACAAATCTATCTACAAATTCAGCATTCTAAACACAGTCCTGCCATCAGAATAAATCCCTTTGTCCCAAGCTCAACACCTGTTATTTAGATAGATTATATAAGAAATGGGGAGCTACACTCCAACAAATTTTATCAAATCAAACATCATAAAGCAGTCCATTGTATTTCTCCTTCCAGATTGTATTCATGCTCGTCAATGTTGAGTTTGGATCCACCTTAAAACTGGATCTCACTGAAAACATTATCATTCTACTGAACTCATTTTGCCTCACAATCTTCTCCCTTTATTGGTCAGTGATTCAGATTGTTTTATGAGATACAGTTACACGACCATCATCCATCACTTTGTCCAGCAGTAGAAGAAAATACAGAGGAAATGATACTGTATGCTCAAAATCAGAGACTAGCATAGCAAGCGACACGAAATTTAGCAGTTGAACAGCACAAGAAAGTAAACAAATTATGAAACTCGGGCAACCAGAGGCTTACATTGGACAGGTCCAGTCATTTGGACCAAAAAGTCCGGTAGGAGCACCAACTGACCGGCCAGGGACACCAGAGTCATTGGCACCGCGTCCCCTCCCATGACCTCCAGCTCCAGCACCACCGCCAGATGGACCAGAAGGCCGGGCACTTGCACAACGGTTGCACACGCCACGAAATGCAAAATTTACATTGGAACAACTGCTTGAACAATAAAGCATAAGTTATTTGCATAAGAAAAGAGGAAGGTGAAAAAAAAACAGACTAGAGCTAAAAAAGAGCAAGAGCTGCTCACCAATATCACATCACAGACCTTGTATTCGGACACAACCAGTCTCCATCCTGTTGCCAGGCTTTCCCTGAAGCATCGTCCTGTCCTCTGCCTCTCCCCCCACCCTCATTCAAATCCTTAGCATTTTCCTCAAACCCGCCAAAATCATTGGGATCATCCACAGAGTTATAAACAGTGTCATCTTTGCTCTTAGATTGTGCTATAAATACTCCAATAATATTACCATGAAAATCCTTGTTGTTAAACCACTCTACAGCGGCTAGAGCGGCATGAGGATCCTCATAAGTAACTGTGGCATCACCCTTAGGCTCATTCGTCATTTTGTCACGGTACAGCCATATCTTAGGTCGACCAGTTCTCTTGTCCTTCTACTCATTACAACAAGGAATAAAAAGTAAATAAAAGAATTAAACTAAGAAATCCCTCGACATAAAAGGAAGCAAATAGTACAGGTAGATGCTTAAAAAAACAGACGAAATAAAAAAGTACCTGGCAAAACTCCATACCTTTAACAACCCAATAGTGCCAAAATATCCAGCCAACATAATGTCATCGGTCCCTTCAGGTAAATTACTAATATAGATAGTCCCATTAGAAGGGTCTCCTTTCCCTGCATAGCTTGCCATATTGCTACAATCTCATCAAACTCAATAATCCCTGCCAAACAGACAAACCACATTAATTCCTAACCTAACAAATACCCTAAACATTAAATCAACTAAATAATTTGTTCATCTAAGAAAATAAAAATAAACAAAACCCTAATTAATTAATGTACCTCTAAAGAAGGTGCTTCGAAAATAAAATCGGATTGAGCCGTCTTCAATATCACGATCGGTTGATTTAAAAATTAGGGTTTTCTTCTTCGGTCGTCGATTCACTTCCACGATAATTTAAAGAAATCGCCAAACAGGAAGTTGAATAACAGAAAGATAAGCTCTGCTGAGTGCTGTCTATCTGTTTCGAACTGTAAGTCTTTTGGGTTTTTTTTTTTTTTCCTCTTTTTTAAACCTTCAATGGATTTTACATGGATTGGGTGCTTCCGCGGTAGTTCCTACTGGATAGGGCAGCCGCTATGCAGCGGATTCGCATTTTTTATATATAAAAAATTATATTTTGATGCCGCAGATGTGTTTCAGAAAAAAAAAATCATGTTATAATTCCGATAGAGTTTAATAAGTGGATTTTATTTTATTTAGAAAATAAAAAAAATGAATTTTTTTTTTTTGTAAAAACACACTGTAACTTATAAATAAAACCTTGAAAGTATGTAATTAAAAAAAAAACAAAAACAAACACTATAGTCATCTTGAAATAGGGTGAAGGAAATGTAATATAGGTAATAAAAAACAATTCAAACCGATTTTACTTATAAAATTTGTAGTTTTGATTATAAAATTGAAATAACTACACAAAGCTATTTTTTTATATAAAAAAATAATGTTGAATGATGAAATAAAAAAATAGTAAAAAAAAAGATGTTGGCCCACGTTAATTTTTCAAACTCGTGACTCAGGTCATTGGACTAGAAGCACCATATATAAAAAAACCATGACGCTCAATCCCTGACAAATCAAATATGAAAGGATAAAATTCAGGAAAAATCAATTACATAAAAGCATATAAAATTAAAAAAAAACAGCAATTAAAAGAATGATGGTGAAAATCAAAATAAAAATAAATTATAAGGCAATAGTAATTTTTTGATCTAGAGGATTGAATTGAAAAGAAAATTAAATTTACCAAAAGAAAAAATAAATAAAAAGAGCGAGGATCGATATAGAAAAAAACAACACACCGTGGATTTGGATTGAATGGTGAAATTCAAAATTATTGCAAAATTACAAAGGAAAAGATGATCAAATTGAAGAAAAAAATGTGCGATAAATTAAAATTGAAAGATTAAATTGAAAAAAAATAAAACTCTAACAAAGAAGCCAAGAGTAGAAATTAAGAATAAAAAGAGTAAAGATTAAAGCTGAAATATCAATAGCAAATAAGATCGTCCTGTATTTCTTAGGGTAGAAGATAAATAATAGGAAAAAAAAAAGGTTGATTGATGATAAACCATCTCTTGATAGCCAACATATGTTATGCCGACAAGAAAAGGATACAGTGGCACATCAAACAACACGACGAACAAGTATTTAATGTCACCTGAAGGCACCGCATGTGCACCCAAGATGCATGACCACCTCCTCCTATACACCAACAATTTTTTTAGAATAATTAATATTTAACTGCTATAAAAAAATCAAGACACCTTTAATTACCATTGTAATTACAAACATGTGTGTGTAAAATAAACAAAAGAGATGACCAAAAGGCCCCTGAACACTGATGGTTTTATTGTTTTTATTTTAGAAGTATACTCTGTCAATTCATTGTACATGAATAAGTGATATATATATATATATATACCCTTCTTTGTTAGTTTTATAATTTTTTGATTTTCAGAACAATCAAGTCATTTTATTACACTTGAAAAATAAAAATACAATTATACACCCAGACAATCATTCAATAACTAATATATAGTGTGAAAAGATCAAAACATCATTAACATAAAAAAAAACAATTATTTTTTAGGTTAAGAATATCACGTCCTTATCACAGTAGATAGTAAATAGTAAAGACGAGTCTAAATGCATAATGTTTTTGTCTTTATTTCATATTTATTTTTGTTTTTTAATATTTGTATATCAAAACTATAAAAAAATTTAATATTTTTAAAGAGAAAAAAATTGAAAATCATTTCAAAAAAACATATCGAGTTGTGCCACTGTCCTGTTTGTTTTTATGTTTCAAAAGCGCTTTTGAAATAATTTAAATTTTTTTTATTTTTTTCTTTACTTCAAATTAATATTTTTTGGTATTTTTATATCATTTTGATGCGTTAATATCAAAAATAATTTTTAAAAAATATAAAAATTATTATTTTAATATATTTTTAAGTAAAAAATACTTTAAAAAACAACAACAACCATACTTTAAAAACAACTTTAAATGGAACATAAAGTTAAGGGCTATTGATTTTAATTTATGGCACGTAGATGGAGCAGTTAGTTTTACAATAAAATCTTACTACTGATTTTAATTTAATGATCAATGATTTATAGAATATGATCCATTAACATGACTTTGAATACGTAAGAAGATTCGCGCGCGCGCGTGCATATACACATTTTCTCGAGTGTTATTTTTAAAAGAACAAAAAAAAAAAAGAGGCCCATCATGCGAAGGGCATGGCCGAGCATCACGTGTAAAGAGCATCACTTGCAGAAACCTGCTAGGTGGAACTTGGAAGACAGCAACTCTCTATACTACTGAAATCACTAGAACTATACGTGTACGTGTGAATGCGGTGTTTGTGTAAGTGTTTTTTTTATTTTTCAAAGGATTGTTCGCTAGAGTTTTCGCCCCCTTTATCTTGCAGTCTGGTTTGGAAAAAAAAAAAGTATTAACTATTGATGGGATGGAATTGATAAAAAATTATTTTTTGTGTTATTTTTTAATTTTAATTATATTATTCGACATTAAATTTATTAGTAATTGAATTTTATATTTAATTTTAAATTTTTTTTAATAAAAGTTAATCTATATTAACTTGAGTTATTTTTTTATTATTATTTTTTAACTTTAACTTCTCAATATTGAGTTTGTTAAAAACTAAATTTTATAATTTATTTTGATTTCAAACTAACATATTAATTCTAATGGATCAAATCCTATATAATACTATGTTATCTCAATATTTATAAAAAAATCACTATAAATATAATTACTTTTTTACTATTCATCCAATTCATTCTAGTACCCACCAAATAAACTTATATTAAAATAATCCTTACATGTTTAAAATTATTATTTTAATAGAAAAAATATTAGTAATTACTAGATATTTTTTTTATATTAAAAAAAAAAGCTGATCTCACCGACAGTATGTACCAGTGAGGGGCAGTGATCTAATTGTACGGAACTGGGCAGCAAAGCCTTACAAAACCCTTTTTTGATTTTTCCCTTTCAAGTTTCAATATTGCATTTATAATTGAAACATCACATCACAAGTTCAGTTTCTCTCAGATAAAGTTTTCCAACAGTATTATCAGATTTTTTTTTCCCATCACACCTCCTTTTTATCTCTCCCATAAAATCAACACATCTACAACTTAACATTCACTTTCATATCACGTCCCTTCCATTTTCTAGATCCAGTCTAAAAGTTAAAGATTACAGTCAAATCCAGTCCAATTCCACGTGTAGATCAAGTAGCGGTGACTCGAGATCTAGATATGGACACAATTCAGCTTGAAAATTCAAAAAACTTTTTTTTTATTATTAATATAAATATATGAGGCAGAAAGTTGCATTTATCTTAATTAATTATATGAGTTTTAAAATTAAAAATGTAAATTTTTAATAATTTTAAAGTTTATAAAACTTGAACTGAAAAAATTTAAAAAACAAACCTAAAACTTAACGGATGAAGCTATATCCCTATAGTTAAATTCAAATATTCAATAACCTTTGTTATTTCCACTAGGAACCAAGGATGGCAATGGATAATGGCAGGGTCAGATTTTTCTATGTTCAAGTCTGATATAAAAATATCTAAATCCACCACTCAACTTCACCTCCAATCCAGCAGACAAGATTAGATGAAGAATCATCTCCATTTGACAAATACCTAACGTGACCTGATTTTTTAAATATATTAAAATAAAAAACAAGTTTAAAAAATAAAATATTTTCATCCATAAGTCATGGAATAAAGTTTAAACTTCAAATCCATACAAAAAACCACGAGAAACTTTACTAATAATAAGATAAAAATCAATATATCGCACTGAAAGGTAAAAATACAATTCTATA
>Ga0307518_10003804_pt1 | contig 10855 bp, 12 predicted proteins | sample 25_EM_MG_FD_203889 | JGI IMG/M metagenome (GOLD analysis project Ga0307518, IMG submission 203889) | Populus trichocarpa ectomycorrhiza microbial communities from riparian zone in the Pacific Northwest, United States - 25_EM | ecosystem: Host-associated > Plants > Roots > Unclassified | place... | reverse complement strand
AGGGACCATAGGCTGAGGGCTCAGGGGACACAGAGATGACCAGAGAAGACTTCTCAATCTTGACAATAGACCTAAGATGACCAAAGTACGTCCTTGACGCAGGACTGACGAGGAGAACGCGCTGACCAAGAACGAGGGGGACTGAGGGAGCAGGCTGGGAAGATATGTGCCAGGCAGTGCACGGGAACTCTGGGAGAGGCTGTCCTAAGAGCAGGACATAGTGGAGAGCTGCAGAAATAGCGGAGAAATGATCCAGAGAAAATACGGACTCCATAGTGACTGATGAGACGAATGTCTGGATTGCAGGGGGAATATCTCCGTGGGAAATGAACGGATCCACGTCGGAACTTGACAGGCAGATAGACCACGCTCTAGACTTTCTGACGGTATAGTCACGTGCTTGATAGCTTTGGAAACAGTGGAGCTATTCAAAATATTGGAATGCCGGCACTGGGCACCTAAAAATGACATTTGAGTGCTAACGTCATTTCTTCTCTTCTTTCCTTCATTTCTCCATCAATTCTTCAGCTTCTTTGCTCGTTCTGGTATGGGAGTTGGACTGCAGTAGATTGCATTCCTTTCTCATACCATAATGGATGTTATTCCTTCAGTTTCTTCTGCTTCTTGGCAGTTCTTGTGTGAGTGATGACTGCTAGATGTCGGCAGTCGTTTCTTGCATCAGGATAGTCTTCTTGTGCGATAGATGGCTACGATGAGGCTCTGTCGTGCTCATCCTTCGCATTAGGATCATTTGATATTGACGTTATCTTCCATGTTCACTGTACCAAACCTGTTTGGTGCATGACAGCGGTAAATTTTCCAGTTTTGATTTTCTTGCGCAAGTTCAGGGATTTCGAGGACCATTTCACTTGAAACTTTCGAGGTAAGGGTAAATCCTGTTTTCCACAAGGTTGCTCCTTCCACTAGGCAAGAGCAGGGCTCATAACCTCTTGGAAAAAGTGTGTTGGGGGTTGCTGCAGTGGACCTAGTGGACAGAAGCTGTAGAAAGGAAGTTGGTAACCCTGTAGTGACCTCAGTAGATATTCAAGCTACTGTATTAGAGTAGTACCTGTAGTGACTACTACAAGTGAGTAAGTGTAAAAGGAGTGTGTAAAGGACTACTTACCCTCAGTAGATATTCAAGCTACTGAGGGACTAATGAAAATAACTACTGTGTATAGTGTGCTAGAAATGCTTATGTAAGCATCGCACGGTCATGCACTGAAGTACCAGTAACACATGCTGGTTAACTTTCAACAACTAACACCCCACAAGGCTTATATACTGCTGTTCCTGGGATGGTTAGAGACACACCATCCAAAATGTAAAAAAAAGCGAAAATGTGCATCATATTAGTACACTTTGTCCAATGCTGCAGCATGCATGGTCAGTAACAGTAGCTTAAGGGTCCAGACTAGTTGTGCCTCTAACCATCCCAGGAACAGCAGTATATAAGCCTTGTGGGGTGTAGTAGCCTGTTGGCAGCATTTATTGGCCAGGATACTATGGCTTTGTGTTGTGTGATATAGCAAGTTTTTGCAATCTCCACATTTTGTGGGGTATTTTCCCATGCCTTCCATAAGTTTTTTGTGACCAAATATAGTAATATAATGGGAGTAGTGGTGCTTCTGGACATTATCTAATCAAGGCACACTACATTTGCTAATCAATACTACACATTTTTGGTAATCAACACTACACAACCTTTGCTAATGAATGCTCCGCATTTTTGGTAATCAACAATACACAACCACACTACACAATATATCTTAATCAGCACTACACATTTTTGGTAGTCAACCCTACACCACAAACAATACACAACATATCCTAATGAACACTATGCAATTTTGGTAATCAACACTACACACACACTACATAACATTTCCTAATCAATACTACGCTTTTTGGTAATAAACAATCCATACCAACAGTACCCAACATTAGCTAATCAGGGGTCCGCATTTTTGGTAGTCAACACGACACAACATTATCTAATCAGGGGTCCGCATTTTTGGTAGTCAACACTACACAACATTAGCTAATCAGGGGTCAAATTTTGGAGGATAAATATTGGACCATATATAGCTGGGGGGTATTTGTACATGTTTGTATGTGTTATTTTTATGCTTTGTTGTCTTACTAAAAGTTGTAGCCACTAATTATACAAATCCAGTAGTGGTCTTACCTAAGCAATTGGTGAAGATTTACTAGTGTTATGATCAAAACAAAAAACTGTGATGCGAAAAGTTTTTTGCTAGGCTACATCTAACCTTGGATTGGAGATTCTCCATTCCTTCCTTGAGGAGTCTTGGCAGCACCATGAAGATTCTCCACACTGTCATGGAGATTCTCTGCACCATCATGGAGATTCTCCACACCACCCTGGCAATTCTCCTCACCAACAAGGTGATTCTCCATACCACCTTGGGAGTTCTCCATTAACTCAGAGGAAGTCCCATTTGTGCTCAGAAAAGATCCTATTTAGTGTGGAGAAAGTCCCTTTTGCACTTCAAAATGGTCCCATTATTCCTGAAGAAAGTCTTATTTGCACACAGAAAAAGGCCCACTTAACCCCAGAGAAAGTCCTATTGATGCTCAGAAAATGGCTCAATTACTCTGGAGAATGCCTCTATTTGCACACAAAGAAATGCCTATTTAACCCAGGAGAAAGCCCCATCTATACCCACAGAAAGGCCAATTTAGCCCTGGAGAAAGTCCCATATGCACCCAAAGTAACACTCATATAACCCTGGAGAAGATCTCATATTTACTCAATGAAAGGCCTATTTAGCCCTGAAGAAAGTCCCCTTTACATCCAGAGAAAGGCCTGTTTAGCCTGGAGAAAGTCCCATATGCACCCAAAGTAAGGCCTTTTTAGCCTTGGAGAAAGTCCCATATGCACCCAAAGTAAGGCCTATTTAGCCTTGGAGAAAGTCCCATATGTACCCAAAGTAAGGCCCATTTAATCCTGGAGAAAGTCCCATATGCACTCAAAGAAAGGCCTATTTAGCCCTGGAGAAAGTCCAATTTGGACCCCAGCCACCTGCTAAATAATTAATTAAGCATAATAATTATGGAGAAATACATTTCTCCAATGATGTAAAATAGGGCTATGGAGAATCTCCAAGCATAGTGCTGGAGAATTATAATAGGGCTCTGGAGAATCCCCATGCTGGAGAATGGAGAATCCCCATGGGCAGCTGGGAATTTCCAACCTGTCAGGACCTCATAGGTAGATACATCTGTAGAAATATACAAACCTAATAGGTCCTAAATGAGGGTTGACTGAAGTGCTCCTGTATATCATTTTGTAGTTAACATTCTGCCGGGCAATCATATCTACGTTTACTAACCTTGAAACTGCTATGTAGTGCTCATGAATTAAAAGGCCAATCATCTCACACACACCAGCATCAGGATACATATTCTGCATCTCAAGCATGATGTTTCAGATACTATCGAGAGTATGCCCTTGCTGGCGGGTACGATGCAACCCGAGTCCTTTTCAGATGGTCACAAATTTGGTCAGACTGGAAAGATAAGTCAGGCTCCATTCACAAAAGGTACACACACTCACCCTAAGCCATACTCATTAGTATTGATATGTTTATGGATCTCTGCAAGGATCTGCCGGTCAGTCAGTCAGGCTTTCCACAAGCGCCAGATATGGGGCTCAATCTGATCGAGTGGAGCTGAATGGAGAGATAATTGATTAGTGTTGAAGTTGCACATGCACCCAGTGTAAACCATTGACGAAGTGCGCACAAGACTGCGACCCATATTAGTGTAGACTTAGTAATAGTCCTCTTTAGAGTAGATGTTACATGTCACACGTCACAGTCACATATCACACTATTTGTTGTATATAAACAGCAGACATTGCTTTTATAATATAACAGCTTTTGACCAGCTACCACTATCATCTCAGGTTGTGCACTCCACCAAACAGGTGAGTTGGAGTAGCAGTTCCTCTACATATATAGGTATTGCTTCAACAGGTTATGAGCCCTGTGAGCGCACTGTGTGCAGCAATGCACCAGACAGCGCTCCAGCTCCCTGTAGCATCGCTTTAACTAGCTTGATGCTGTGGAGGACAGTGAGCTCCTAGTGAGCCTCTGCACAGCCACAAGGCAAAGTCCGTCAATGACTTGTGCCAGACAGTGAGCTCCCAGTTGAGCACCTGCACTGCCACAGGTGAAGATCGTCAATGACTTGCACTGGCATGACCTAGTCATGAGTTAGCTGTTGACAGAAGTGCTTTCACTAGCACTCAGGTGTTTCTTCTCTTCTTGCTTGTCTGTTGTCGCATTCATTTGCTGACTCCGTTGACTCCCAACAGAATTCACCATGTCCAGTGCTCTCAACAAGATGGTCCCTGTGTTCACTGGCTCCAACTGGCAGCAGTGGCACACCTCTATGCAGGCCTACCTTTGGGCACAGGGCCAGTGGTTTGTTTATTCAACTACCCAACCTGCCGACGGTCACAATGACCAAAACAACTGGGATGACAACACCAAGAAAGCACTCAGTAACATCACCCTGTGCCTTGCTCCCTCCATCCAGGTCGCTATCGCTGACCTTACTACTGTCAAGGAGGTCTGGGACTACCTCAAGAAGAGTTTTGGCACCCCCAGTATCGGTTCTGCCTATGCTGAGCTTAGCAAGCTCCTCTTGACTACCATCCCCGCTGGCTCCCATCCTGCTCCTGCGATTACAAAGATGCTGAGCCACTTCACGTACCTCAAGGATGCTGGTTTTGACTTCCCTGCCCCCATGCAGACAATGATTATTCTATGTAAGCTCCCTCCTACCATGGAGGTCGTAGCACAGATTCTCAGCCAGATGTCCCCTGATGAGATTAAAAACTTGAAGCCAGAAGGTATCATCAAAGCCACCATGCTCTCTTTCGAGCAGAAAGGCACTACTCATGGCGGTGGTAAGGGCCCCCAGGCCAATAAGCTTAGTGCTGTAAAGCGCAAGCCAGCGGACCCAAAGTTCACCCAGCAGCAGCAGCAGCCTCAGAGGCAGCAGAAGCAGCAGCAAGGCAGGTCTAACAGCAGTGCAAGCGGAAATGCTCCTGCCCAAGGACAAGGAGGCTGAACTTGCTGAGGCAGCAAGAAAGCTCACGCTCGACGCAAAGCTGCCCAGCAGGCCACTTTTGCCACTTAGGTCCACTATGATGGACCTGAGCCGACTGTTGACCCTTGTGCCCTGGCTCACACCCCCAGTGCTACCAACTATGGCCCCCCCACTTTTGATAATACTATTAAGGCCTTTGATTTGGCACACCATCTGGGGGTAGAGCCCTCCTGCCAAACCATCCACACCCTCGACCATATCGTGTCGATGGCTAGTGTGAGCCTGGACCAGCCCAAGGCTGGTCCATCGTCACTGAAGTGCCCTTGTCTTGAGGAGCACATCACAATGTACAAGGAGGATGCCATCTCCCTTGGGGATGATGAACCTATAGCCCACAAACTGTTCACTGATGATGAGTTCAATGAGATCGACGCAATGGTCCTTGACTGTTACAACACGACATTGATGGCGATGGATGCGGAGGCCAGCCTCTTCAGGCAAGTACCTTCTGCACGCATGCTGACCAATGCTGACACGCTCCCTTTACATGTGTGCTACATGCCGTCACTGTATATAGCGAGTAGTATCTATAATATGTCATGTTGTTGCTTGAGGAATGCATATACTTGTTCATGCTCGGATTCATGTGTCGCTTGTAAGGGAAAAATGGTTGACGATAGTGAACTATCTGGAGCCTTCTGGCTACTAGACTCAGGTGCATCCCGCCACTTTACCGGTGACATAGGCGATTTTGCCTCCTATAATGCACTAAAAAGAGTGCACTATGCCAAAACAGCAAATGGTGTAGCACTGATTGGTGGCATTGGCACGGTTTTACTCTGGTGCCTAGACCACAACTCTGGGGATGAGAAAGTGATTACACTCACCCAAGTGTTCCATATGCCAGGCGCTACTGCACACCTTATTTCTATGGGTGAAATGCTCCAGCGCAATTACAGAGTCACTGGAGATAAGAGAGGCATTAGCCTTATTGGCAAAGCCGACTGCCTATGGTTTGGGCCAGACCCAGAAGATGATTGCAACATCATTTTTGGGATTAGATCTATCCCAATAATTAGATCTAACTATATTGCCTCCATGAGCAAAGTTGATTATGACATTATGCACCGGAGATTCGGGCACCCCTCGAAGGAAGTACTCCAATGCGTGCAAAAACATATGCAGCATTTCCCAGAGATTCACTTTCCTACTGAGGACTATGTTTGCCCTGGATGTGCTCTTGGCAAGGTGCCCAATTGAGCTTTCCCAGAGAACAAAAGATGTGCTTCCAAGCCCTTTGAGCTGGTGCACTCTGATCTCAAATCCTTCCTGGTTACGTCATACCAGAAGTTCAAATATGTTATTACCTTCTATGACAATTTCACTTCTCATGCCTGGACCATGCCTCTTCGCTCCAAAGCCACAGCAATTACGGCTGCCAAAGATTTCCTTGAGATGGTGTGCATTCAACACAAAGCGCACGTCATTGGCTGGATGTCCGATGGCATCAGCAAAACTACAGCTGTCTTGGAACAACTTAATTACTTGGCATTTGGTGACCAAGTCAAAATAAGATATTAAGTCACCTAAGTGACATAAGCCATTACTGCTGAAATGCTTGGTGACTTGCTCAGCTTATAGGTGTAGGCTTAATTCACAAAGCATTCAAAGTTCACAAGTATTCAAGTCACAAAGTTCACAAAGTTCACCAAGTATCAAAGTACATTAGGTACAATACTGTATTAAAAATGGGTGGATGCAAAGAGAAATTGACAGCACGAAACATGATTAAAAATGATGGTAAGGGAAAATCAGTGACAAGAAACAGATTAAAAGCAGATGGCACGAAGCATGATAAAAAAAAGGCAGGACAGCACTGCAAGTACTAGAGCAGAGTTCGGCAAGAGGAAGCGTTGTGCGGCTGTGTGAGGGGACAGCCGGAGGGACAGAGTGGTAAGAAGCGTGTGTGCAGAACAGCGGGCATATGCAGGAGAGGAGAAACGAAATGTCAACAGTCAGTCCAGAATAGCTATGAGATCACGAATGGCCAGCACACCAGTCAACGAAAATCGTAGAAATCCATGGCACTGTCCTCCTCATCCGAGATGCTGATAGCAGTTTTATCTTTCCCCTTTGCACTGATTTTCACGTAGCACTCCGTTTCCTTGACGATTTTCATGAAATTTTCATCTGAAAGTTCCGTAATCAGCCACAGATATTTCCTTGACGTGTCGCCCCATGTTTGAACATTGAATCCGCATCCCTCGCCATCTGGAATGATGGCCTCCCATGTTGAAAGCATGTCGGGTTTCAAAACGATTCCACGCTTCTGTGGCTTCATTCCGGGTTGGATTTGATTGAGCTGTAGGTGGCCATGCACGGCTAAGGACAAGGCTCGATAAACCTAAACAAGTTAGTTGATCAGCAACAATGCAACAGGATCAACTTACGGCGGTGACAGAAAGAGCAAGCCCTACTCATGCTGTAATGCTTTCGCTATCTAACGCGGGGATCTGCACACTGCCGGCCACAAAGTTGAAGTGTGAGGCAAATGTCTGTAAAATAAAAGGGTTTTGCCAAATCCCTGTCCATTCCTACAAAACATTAGATCAGATAGCGACAGTATTATACAACATACCCTGTAGTCGTCACCATCATTGTGGTTGAATAAGAAACGGTTGCGGTGGAGCATGGCCCCTGCAAATTCTTCGTGCTCTTCCTTGTCACGAAGCTCGGGGCTCTGGATGAAGAACATTGAAACGACCATCAATGCAGTCGCCGCAAAGCCACTTCGCCATTCGTTTATGCGTTGTTTCGCCTACAGTCCAAAGAATAGAATTGTTGGCAATGGCATGACAATCAAGACATTAAGCTGACTTACCACATGATATACTGCACCCTTCAGAGTGATCTCATGCTTGATTTTGTTGCGGTAAACCTTGTTCCAAATCAGTTGCATCGCATTTTGGAATTCGGTTGGCTCAATACTCCATGGGTCCACATAGCCCCCACACCAGTGCACAAGCATAGGTATGTAGACGCCACGCCAGGTGTTTCTGTCTTGGCATCCAGGTGGAAGGTGTTGGTTATTAAACTTACTGCTGGAACCTTTTCCTGAAAGAACTACTGCCCCATCTTGCTTCGTTTTAAGCCGTTTGGATGGGGGGGCACTGGTTGCCGGAAGAGTTTCCACATTCGACTGCTGTTGTCGGAATCAATCACTCAAATTTATGTAGTATTAATAACATACCTTGGAGAGAGAAGACCGTTTACTGCCTCTTGGTTGAGAGGGTTGGACATCCTGATGCCTGTGCTCACCACCCTTGTCGATTGCTTCATCATCTGGGCTGAACCACAATGATACCTCGCTTTTCAGAGGCCTCGCCGCTACTGAAGACCTCGCGGGAATACGTGGTTGGGAGGGTGGCGGCGGGGTGACAGAAGAGGATTGGGTGTCATCGAGATCGACAACTTCTACGGATACCTGTTCAACCGAGTCATACGAGACACTCCAGTATCAGTGATCAAGGAATAACTTACACCCCATTCTTTTATGGTCCCTTCCTGAGCAGGGTTGGTAAATTCTGTCGTATCATCATCTTCATTGAGGTAGGAAACAGGTTGATCTGGGCCAACGTCACTTGCAGGTGTGGCCGGTGGCTGGGTCGCAATGGAACGAGATGATCTGGTACTGCCCTTGACCTTGACCCCAAGGGACTTAGAGTGTGCAAACGAATTTGGTGCACTTGTAACACGGGAAGCGCTTGTTCGTACGCTACCTGTACCACTTGTCACATTGTTCTGCGCCCAGTCCCTTACTCTGCCAAAGCCAGCAGCACCTTCTTTCGCAGAGCTAGATGCATCAAACAGATCCCAGTAAAAAAGGACAGTTTCCATGAGTAACAGCATCTGAGATGATGAGTATAGATGGAAAAATAACTAACACCGTGCTATTCCCAGGGAATTGATGCAAAGAAGTCCGAGCAGCCTCAACAAGATCGCGTGTTGTCATCTTTTGGACACTCCGCTTCTTCGTTTTGACAGCCTTATCAGGGACTTCTTCATCTTCCTCTCTGTCGTTTCTCCCCATGTCGTCCATGCCATCGCCCAGAGAAAATTGAGCGTCCAGCTCACTGGCATCTAGAAAATGGCTCTGGTAAGTCCTATTGGCTAACCTATTTGCATCTGACTACATACCATTTGTTGTACTAGGCTGTGCTTGGGCTGAGTGAGGCCTCGGGTGCCAACGTTTTGTCAGTAAGTTTTTCTCTGCTTCGGTTTCACTGATAAGGGTATCAGCAACTCGTTTGATGGCACAAGCTTGGGCAGCATCCTGCTTGTTTTTTTCCTGCTCAATGCGAGCATCATCCTGACACTTCTGCTCTGAGGTACGGTGCCTTTGTTTCATGTCCAGGACAATTCTTCCCGGATGCTGATTAGCGTTTTTGGCACGGGTGACAGGACGTGACATGAGTGAGAAAAGCTGGTAATGCTTGAATAGTGAGGGAGTCAGGTAATGTTGACTTTCCGTGTGCCTTTTCGATTCACAACCGAGCTCTCTTCCCACCCACTGTCAGCTTCCTTCAAGGTTCTATCCACGCCACCCTTCTTTTATCCCTCGCTCCAGCAGTCAAATGCAGCCCACCAGACGCGGATATACTGCCCGTCGGATTCCCTGTTGATATGCCAGCTGTGGTCGCTGGTTTAAGTCAGCCACAGGCCTAAAGACACACTTACATTCCGTCCACAGTCATGACTTCAACGTACGCAATGACACTGAACAGCCACTTCCGCCAGATGTGGTGCGGGAATACCACGAGAAATTAACTGGTTTGTCCTCTCCATTAGTACTTTCTGTCATTAAATCACACCCCACAGGAAAGATTTGCGATGCAAATGGCATGGATTTGCCTGAAGGCACACCGCCTCTTCCCCACACTCCGCAGGGTCAAGATGACTGGACCCCATATCGGAACCGACTTGAGTTTGAGACCGCCAAGCACCTCTTTTCCGATGCGCAGATATCGGCAGGTAAAATCGACAACTTACTTTACTTATGGGGATTGTCTCTTGCAGTACATCAGGATAAACCACCATTTGCCGATCACAAGGACCTCTATGAAACCATCGACTCAACCCCAATAGGTGATGCGCCATGGAAAAGCTTTGGAGTCAGGTATAATGATAGCCGTCCACTGGGAGATCTGCCCTCATGGATGGATCAGACTTATGACGTCTGGTACCGCGATCCTCATGCGGTTATCAAGAACATTTTTTCGAACGCGGATTTTGATGGAGAAATAGACTACGTGCCATATCGTGATTTTTTGGAAGATGGCTCACGTAGATATAAGGACTTTATGTCAGGCGATTGGGCCTGGGAGCAGGCGGTGAGTAACATTCATTAATCATTAATCATTATGGTAGCCGTGGTTACTGTCACATCCATGCCAACTCCAACACATCTCCTACTTGCTCCGACACATCTCCTACTTGCTCTGATGCATCTCCTCTTTGCTCTGACGTCTCTCCTATTAACTCCGACGTATCTCCTATTAACTCCGACGTATCTCCTATTAGCTCCGACATATCTCCTACCAACTCCGACGTTTCTCCTCCGAACTCCTACTCTGTTCCTCCAGTCCATCCGGCCCGCTTCTGTCATACCTTCAGGTACATACCCTGTTTCCTTCCTGTCACTTACTTGTCACCCTGTTGCTACTTACTCCTTCCATGTGTTTACCCCTTTCATGTGTTTCCTCCTCTCGTGTGT
>Ga0307518_10003803_pt1 | contig 10856 bp, 3 predicted proteins | sample 25_EM_MG_FD_203889 | JGI IMG/M metagenome (GOLD analysis project Ga0307518, IMG submission 203889) | Populus trichocarpa ectomycorrhiza microbial communities from riparian zone in the Pacific Northwest, United States - 25_EM | ecosystem: Host-associated > Plants > Roots > Unclassified | place... | reverse complement strand
CCTGCACTACAAAGAAAAGTAGTGATGATGATGATGATGGTGGTGGTGGTGGTGGTGTCGTGGTACTGAAAAACCAAGTGAGTGTAACATCAATAGAAGACAAAAGCAAACATACATGGCTGCCCAATATGTATAGCAACAAATTATATGCAACCCTAGCCCAAGTTGTCCTAGTAACCATTCCAAATGCTTTAATAAGTTTCAAGCTTAATGAAAAACAAGATATAATTTGGGGATATATTGCAAAATAACAATCAAAGTAAGGGCATTACTCTTATGATCAATTCGAGAGCTTATTATTGTTGATATAACAAACTAGATGACAATCTGCAAAAAATTTCAATCAATTGTAATTTTCTTTTTTATAAGTTGAAATCATGAAACAGAGACAACTAAAATATTCAATGTTTATCGACTAATTGAAACTAGCAGATAGTACAGAAGTGGAGCAAAGCATGTTTGTTTTTCTAAAGTGAATTGAAATCTAGAACTAAATTTGATAAAGATTATACATTACCTGTTAGCTATGTGATTTTTATCAAACCAATTTAAGATTTATTTTCATGCATGGGTTCCTCGACAATAGCAAATGATTCACTATTTACTACAATAAGTAAGATTGAGATATAAGGTTTCTAATAGAAGTGGTGATTAAGATCCTAGCCATATCAAAATTTAAATTCTTATAGGATGAAGAGTCTATTATAATGTACTTTCCCAAAACTTCATTAATCCTCATCGACCACACATAAAAAGTTATAAACATGGTGGGGGAAAGAAGATGTAAGTTAGGGTTTTTAAAAGGAAATAAAAAGAGGTTATTTTTAAAAATTAATTTTCAATATCAATTAGAATTGAATTCCTTGAGCAAATCAATTGGTCTCCCATATGATTTACATTAATTGATTTAACCCTTTAAATTGAATTCAATTCTAAAAGTTCTAAATAGTATATAAAACAATGGTTGAGATAAATCTTTAATATATTTATAAAATACTTTTATAAAATTGCAGCATGTTAGAATTAAATTTGTTAAACAAATGGTTGTTAATGAGAATGGAGTTGTATCATGTAGGCATTTGGTATTGTTAAACACAACTATTTTTGTTTGCTTTAGTCTAAAAATAATATTTGATGAGGTTATATTTTGCTTTGAGAATAAAACACATGAAAAAGCTTTATATATATATATATATATTAGGATATCCTAGATTTTAACCAAAAACTAAAAACTAAAAACTAAAAACTAAAGTAGTTTATTGTAAAAGTATATTTTTATAAAATTGAATTGCTATGTTAATTTCATCTAAAACGCAAGTGAAACATAGTTGAAGCATAATATAATATATTATAAATTATTTTTGACCCCTCATAAAAAAAGAAAAAAATTCTTGCCCAGAAAAAAATTGCAAAAGAAAAGTATATTTAAAAAAATCACATTTTATTCTGATTTTGGTAATGTTCTCAATTTTTTATTTTATTTTGAGTGTTATTATTTTTCATAGTTTTTGTATATATCTTTTTTTGGGCATGGAAGCAAACATAATAACAAAATAATAAAGAAAATAAGAAATGTGCAATTAGGGGAAAAATTGAAATAAATAATGAGAAAAGGGTACCATTAGCCAAAAATGAAAAAAAAAATACAAATCCAAAGACTAAACTAAAGAAAGCAGAGGAATGAGAGGACTACAAAAATACATAATTAGGGACTAAATTGAAAGAAATTTTGAGAAAAAGGTTCAATTGGTTAAGAAAATAAGAAAATATATAAATTCGATGACTAAACTGAAAAAAATAAAAAATTTAGAGGACCTATTAAGATAAACTAAACTTTTCCTTTAAGCGAAATAACATTGTTTCACCCGAATAAAAAAAGCAAGCACAAAAAATAATATTATTTTGATGCATGCCCTACACCATCTTTCTTCTTGCCACCTATCTATAGCCTATGAAATGATTGCATTTTATCCTAATGCTCAAACTCTTTAACACAACCAAAACACATATATTCCTTTCATTGGCATCCTTTATCTTATCACCACCCCTCCCCATATCAAAAAGATCTTTGAAACCATTGCAAAAAAGAGACTAAATGAGGCTAGTTAGTCATGCTTTTTCACACATAACAACTAACATTTAGGGTTGGGATTTGTCCCAATAGACCAAAGGTCCTGATCAAGCCACCCAGAGGAGTTTCTAGAAGGTCGTTTGCTTCTATAAATAGAGGAATAAGAGGAGAAAAAAACCAAAGGTAGAGAAAGAAATTTTCAAGAGAGAGAGAAAGAAAAAAGAAGAGAGTTTGAGCTGAGAGAATGATGGTTATTTGAGCCAATAGATAAGAAATGAGAAAGAAAAAAAAGAGAGAAAAGAAATGGCAATTTTCTCGTAGATCTAATGAGGAAAACTCTCCAAAAACCCCCTCACCACTAACATCATTGTCATCTCCGCTACCATAAGCAACCCCAATATCTCATTGTTTAAAACTAGCTTTTATATAAACTCGATCCCTTTTCCTTTATTTTCTTTTCTTTTCTTTTCAACTGGTGTATAATTTTCCTATTCAAAATACAAAATAATGTACATTTCACTTTTGACTTTTCTTTCATGCTTTTTTATTTTATTCATATGTGCTTTTTAAATTTTATTAACTTTTTATTCACGGTAACTTTGTTTTGTAGAACTATATTTTTATCTTTTTATATGTGTATAAAAATTCATTTTTAGAAGCAGATTACTATTTAAAAATGCAAAAAATGTACATTTCACTATACTATTCACCTATATATTTTTATTTGCTGCATGTTAACATCAGTTTCAATTTGAAAACCATGTTTTCGTCTTTTTACGTATGCATGTGCGCGTAAACATAGTGTCGTCAAAGTATAACGAAACGCCGTCGTCCCTGCCTTATCCCTGAAATGTTATTTAACCAAACAAAACAAACCTTGGGGAAAAAAACAGCCCCTCGCCGTACTGAACGCCCTCTCTCTTTCAACAGAAAAGAATCCCTATATTTTCTTTCATTTCTCTCTGTCATTATGCTTTCTTCCTCTCAAAATAAGTAAAAATGCAAGAAAACTCCAAAGATGCTCGAAACGGCGGCGACTCGTTGTCGACAACGCCAACGCAGGTCTCCAAAAAACCACGCGTCAGCTTCTCCATAACAGAACACGAAATCCACCATGAATTCTCTCACCACAACCCTAATGTAGCCCGAATTAACAACGGTAGCTTCGGTAGCTGCCCCGGATCCGTACTTGCTGCTCAAAAGAACTGGCAGCTCCAGTTCCTTCAACAACCTGACGACTTCTACTTCAACACTCTCCGTAAAGGAATTCTCCACTCACGTACTGTCATCAAAGACCTCATCAATGCTGACGACGTCGACGAGATCTCCCTTGTCGATAACGCCACCACTGCCGCCGCCATCGTCCTTCAACAAATTGGCCGTGCCTTCGCTGAAGGTAATTTTGCTAAAAACGATACCGTTTTAATGCTCCACTGTGCTTATCAAGCTGTTAAAAAATCGATTCAAGCTTACGTCACGCGTGCTGGGGGTTCTGTTATCGAGATTCAGTTACCGTTTCCGGTTACTTCGAATGAGGAGATAATTTCGGAGTTTAAGAGAGGAATAGAGAAAGGCAAAGCTAACGGTAAAAAAATTAGGTTAGCGATAATTGATCATATAACGTCGATGCCGTGTGTTGTTATTCCGGTAAAAGAGTTGGTTAAAATTTGCAGAGAAGAAGGTGTGGATCAGGTTTTTGTTGATGCAGCTCATGCTATTGGTAGTGTTGAAATAAATGTTAAAGAAATCGGGGCTGATTTTTATGTCAGTAATTTGCATAAGTGGTTCTTTTGCCCCCCATCGGTTGCTTTTCTGTATTGTAAGAAAGCAGCGAGTTTGGAATTTGATGTACACCATCCGGTTGTTTCACATGAGTATGGAAATGGATTGCCGATAGAGAGTGCGTGGATTGGGACTAGGGATTATAGCTCACAATTAGTGGTGCCGGCAGCTTTGGAGTTTGTTAATCGATTTGAGGATGGGATTCAGGGGATAATGAAGAGGAACCATGAGGAGGTTGTTAAGATGGGGAAAATGCTGGCCGAATCATGGGGGACAAATCTTGGTTCTTCACCGGAGATGTGTGCGGGAATGATCATGGTTGGTCTGCCTTCGAGATTGCGTGTTTCAAGTGAAGATGATGCTTTGAGGTTAAGATCGCATTTGCGTGAGTGTCATGGGGTTGAGGTTCCGATACATTATCAGGGTTTAAAAGATGGTGAGGAGGGAGTGAAAGATAAGGATGGGGTTATAACAGCGTATGCTAGGATTTCTCATCAGGTTTATAATAAGTCTGAGGATTATTGCAAGCTTAGGGATGCTGTAAATCGTCTTTCTGAGAATCTACTGATTCGCAAAACGTTTTATCCAGAGTGAGAAGGTATGCCTTGAAACAGTAATGGAGCATGTTATTTCTACCATAACGTGGAAATTTGGGCCAGCTAAATTTATAATAGTTGCATTGCCTGATAGTTTCTTTAAAACATAGCCATGAGACATTTAAATTGGATTTACTATTGATAACTGTTTTTCAGAAAAAAGAAGAAAAAATCTTGAGGCAGTCCAATGTATTATCCCAGAACTTTTTTTTTTGTCTATTCTACTGATGCACTTTGTTATTAATAAACCCTATACATAGTCTTTTATCAGTTCATGTGGCATAAGAATACTTTGATTCTTGTTTCGCATCCAACACTTATTCATTTGAATGCTTTAAGTTGCTATGAAATTTGGAATAGATCTCCTGAAATGACTTCTAACAGTGTTGGATTTATTTACTTGATATGTCATCTGAACCAGAAGGTGGACCCCAGACCACAAAATTCTTGATGAGAATTTTTTTATTGGTTCAAGTTTCAGAATGAATGAGCTTGTTTGTATTATGTTGAGTTTAATTTCTTGCGCTTGCTGATGGATGAATTCTGAAACAACTCTTGACATGCTTGTAAAGTAAATCAAAATAAAAAACCATCAGAGTTCTGTTAGGAAAAAAACCCATTAGAGTGGTTGGGCAGTTGAGAACTAAGACCATGAGAAGATAGAAGCTAACCAAGAAAGTTATGAATCATTAGTTAAACTATATGTTTTCATTTATGTCCGTGGCTAAGGATTAGTTTGGGGAAAGGTCTAGCAGACTGCTGCAGTAGATATAACAAGTGAATAGTGATCACATAGTTCTTGCTGTGAATCTAGCTACCACCTCTGTCCTTGGACAGTATTAGAGTTTATTTTTGTTTTGAAAGAGGCCTGTTTGGCAGGCTCTACTCTAGGGAGCAATAACTATATTTGATGTCTAACACCTCTACCTGGATTCAAAGAACCAGACAAAGGATAAATTTTAGGGATGGGATGGGATTACTCAAGCTGCATGAATTTGTGCCTTAGATGAGACGATGAGATGCATCTACAGAGAGACAAAGTAATCTCAACTTTTATTGAGTTAAATTTGGGATCTTTAAAGGAAAAGGTTTTCTCATGTTGTGTGCATTTTCAGACCAGGAGGCTTCTGTGGACCACCCTTGCTTTAAGTTTTGGGGTTAGGTGTATTTTACTTCTTGAATTTCTTATTCTTTCTCAACTATTTTTGTTTATTTCTTTTCCCTTTTGGTGCTTCCCAGTATACTTCCTGTGTAGATGGAGTCCATTATATTTGTTTTTAGCCTTCTCTGTGTCCTTCTTGGACTAGGAAGACACATTGTCCTAGTGATGAATCCATGCGTAGATTAATTTAGATTTGGACTTGTGATTTGTTGACTCATTCCTTGTAGTTCATTTTCAGATACTGGGAGAAAGGTCTTGAGTTCTTATAGACCTCTCTTATACAGTATAACATATTTATCTTGATGCAAAACTCATAAATATCTTTCTTTAATTCTTCTATGTTCTCTTTTGGCAATTGGTTGTTATCATCGGAGCTGCCTTGATTGCCTAAAACTCATGTCTCCCTGGTTAATTGATGCCCATGGATGGTCACAGTGATAGACTTATTCTGGATCCTTGGTGTATCAATCACTGTAGCTATGGCAATAACCTGTGAATGTCAGCATTCTCTTAGCAAGGTTTCTGCTTTCAACCAAATTTACCTATATTTTTTCATTTTTCTGCCAACTCAGTCATGACTTGTGTTGTTGTTTCACATATATTTGTAGGTATGAGGTAAATGTTAAAAATTCGTGTAAGCATATTTGTACTCCATTGTGTTGAACTGAAGAGATGCATTTCCAATATGAACAACATAGATTGCAGGGGCATGTCAACTTCACAACTCAATCTTTTGAAAGAGGTGCTTGATTGCAACCTAGAATGATTATATGACCTCTCAACTTTCTTTCCACAGTTAAATTGATCAAAGTGAAGTGGTACAAACCATAATCTTCTATCGCTTTGTTTGTTAATAATTTGTTTTTTAAAAAAAGTTGCAATGTACGTAATTCCATAAATATATTTTTAGCACTCAAGTCGTTCAGCCAAAGGTAGTAGGATGTTGTAGTAGGCACAAGTATGCTGATGCATTGCCAGGAATGCGGTTCTTCCCCTGAGATGGCCATTCATTTCTTGGCTTGAAGCCTGGGCAAAGGACCAGTGCTGGTTCAGGCAAATTTCAAGATTTTGCTTGCTGGATGATGCTCCCGCAGTTGCCCCTCCCACTGATAAACGGGCAGAAACCAGGTAACCCCAACCTAGAAGCTCATTGCTGTTGTATTTAATAGAATATGAATTTGCATGCAAGGAAAGAAAAAAAGAAAATAAGAGAAGAGAGAAACTTCTGATTTTCATGCTGCTAATTAAATTTCAATCAGTGCTCATCGTTCTCATTACATGAAGGCGTGAAGCCTGCCTGGTTTTCTTATTCCTCCTCTCATTTTTTTTTTTTTAAACTATGCAGATAGTCAGCAGCCCAATTGCAGTTAGACGCCAAAAATGAACTAAACAAATTAATTCACAAGGAAAAAAGGTAAATATGTCTCCTCATGAAGGTGCCATCAGACATGCATGATTCCTGTCTTTGCCATCATTGCCCAGAAGTTGACGACTAATGATACCCACATCCTTCAAACCAACTCCGATGCATAGAAGATTAAGTGGGGGTTTAATAGAATCCTCCACTCTCATGTCTTCATTTTCAACAGTACAGTTGAAAACCCGGACATTAGGACCTTTCATGCATTTCCCCATGCACTTGCAACCAACAACAGCACTCTCCATTCCGATCTTCCTTTCAAATTCTTCCAACAGAGCAGCTGCTCCCAATTTCCTACACTTACCACCCATGCATATCTCAATCTTCCTCCCAGACGCTCCGATCTGAACGCCATCACTGAGATTTTGAGGACTTGAATCATTAGATTTAGCCCCTGATACTGTATCCCTGTGCTGATCTTCTTGAGTTGCTTCTTTAATTGCTTTTGCCGATTCAATCTCTATAAAAGGGTTCAAAGCTTTGCTTCTCATCTGTTTCATGGAAACTACCTCTCTACTACAATCACTATCACTTGACTCAGGTGAAGATGACCCGGAAGAGGAAGAGCTCGACGACGACGAAGATCCAGAGTCACACCTGGGCCTATTTTTAATCAGCGTTGCCCTCTCGTCTCTTCTCTTTCTCTTCTGTTCCTTTCGCTCTAACCTCCGATTTTGCAATTCCGCTAGTAAAATCTCTGTTGCTTCCTGCATTCAATGAGGGCTACATCAGCATTCAATATCCACTCCAGACAGATGGGAGTAAATTAACAACAAATAATAATAAAGTAAAAAACCCAAGGCATGAATGGCTTGCTAAAATCATCACATTGACAACAACAAAAAAGAAGATAAGGAGACTTGTCTGACACTCACCGAAATCATCTTCTCCTTGACTTCACCAATCAAACTACCGTTACCCTCTTCGCCACAGACCGCGTAGGAAAAAATGGGCAAGTCCCTGGACAATCTTCTCATCAACTTGAGCTGCTTCTTTTTACTCTTCTCTTTCTTTCCACTACACCTCGCTGGCGACACATAGTATTTTAAATGCCCAGAATCGGAAAATCCACGACTCAAAATACGATGATCATAGCGTTTGCTTCTAAATGGGACTCCACATTTTCCAGTACCTAGACCATTAGGAGGCAAGCTCAAACGGTGAGTAGCAATTCTGGTGCCAGGGAAGCAAAGAACAGGCCGAGGAATAATATTGCGAGCAGTCTCCATGAAAAAAAAAAAAAAACAGAGGTATGCACCAAAATTCAAAAAATTGAATTTGAAGAAGTTTGTAGTGTTTATGTCTTGGATTTGGATTTCAGTTACTATCTTGACGGTTACGTGTTGGGGAAACTCGAAACGTCGTGGCAATTTCTTATTGGTTAGAAAACTTCGGATGCTAACGTGTATGGCGGGTGTTGGCGCGCTCGTGCTGTTTGAGTTTGCCACACTTTTGCGTGAGAGTTGGATATGGAATGTTTTCAACACTGACGGTGGGATTAACTTTATTGAATTTTGGATGGTGTAGATTGTGCCAGTTGAAGTACTGATGTAGCCAGGGATTTGATGATTTGTTTTTGGGTTAACTAAAATCGTGCACCTTCACTCCGAAATCTTGCCATTGCAATTTTATCACTCATTGAGCCACCAACACATGACATCATCTAAGGGCAGTTTTTATCCTTTTGTATTATTAAATCTTGGCTAAATTACTAAAAAAACCTTTAAATTAAACTTAATTTCTTTTTATTTAAATTTTTTAACTTTCCTAACGTGTTCAATAACACTTCTTTTACTTCGACACCAATTTATATATTACATGCTGTAACTTGCACTCTCATGTATCTTGATCAATGAATTATGTATTCTTATATTCTCCTTTTCATCAATCATTTATTATCATATTTCTGTTAAAAGCATCTTTCTTATTTTCCACGTGTATTTTATATTTGGAGAAATATGAATTAACCCTTGTGTCCTTTTACTATAAATATTTCTACACATTTCAGCACTTGATTGCTTTCACAACATTATCAAATCCTCACTTTTATATTTCATTTATAGAATAACATCCATTTCATAATTTACAATATATCTAATTAACCAATTAAAAAATTTATCAGATTTGATAAAATTTTGATACAATCTTCTTTATACGAGATCCTATCTAAAATTTTATCTTATCACATTCTTAGGGGTGATCATTTTTTGTTCGGTTTGATTTTTATTAAAAAAAATAACCAAATCAATTTTTTTTTCCAAAAAAAGAACCGAAACTGGTTCAAATTGACCGATTTCGGTTCGGTTTTTAGGACAAAATCGGTTCAAACCGGTTTGACTCGGTTTGGGTTCGGTTCGATTCGGTTTTTTTGGTTTTAGACTTATAAAACCGAACCGAACCAGCCGGTTTTTTTAAAATTTTAATCGGTTTAATTGGTTTTTTTTCACGGTTCGGTTTTTTCGGTTATTTGTTTTCCAATTTTCTCGGTTTTCTCGATTTTTTTTGTTTTTTTCTCACCCCTACACATCCTACATAAAACACAATCTCATAATCATCACACCTCAAGCATACTAATTTATTTATTAATACTTTAAAATCTCTCACAATTCATTCATAGTCAATTATATTGATACTTGTTTTTCTTTCTTTATTATACTATAAGATTGACCTAATGGATGCAGGGAAGAATTTAACACAAGTGTTTGATTTTCAAAATTTAAGTAAGGTTACATAATTAAGCATGTCTCAAAAGGAAATTATTATAATGACATAATACTTAAATTACATAGTTTCTATACATAGCATAATAAAAACTAATGACCAATATCATCGTGGCCTCATGGAATGAGATGGACCTGCAAGAAATATAGTATTTTAAAAGTAAAATTAGATATCAAGTTATTATTTCATAATCGTATTTCCTGAAGCTAACACAATCAACTAAATAGCTATAATGATTCTAAATTTTTGTCACCACATTAAAAATTTATTAATTCATATATATTCATCAAATCAGTCACTACTAAATTATCCAAATCAAGATTTGTATTAGTTTTCTTAACCATCATTCGTAAAAGTGACTAAATATCTTATTCACCATTATAATCATCATCTACATAATTCATTGAATAATTCTAATTCATCTATTTAGTCATCATCCTTAAAAGTGACTAAATATCTCATTCACCATTATAAATCACTGTCTATGTAATTCACTTGATAATTCTAATTCATCACTTTAGTCATCATCCGTAAAAATGACTGAATATCTCATTCATTATTATAATAATTGTCTATGTAATTCATCTCCTTAGTCATCATTTGTTAAAGTAACTAAATATCTTATTCACCCTACTGAATAATCTTAATTCATCTCCTCAGTCATCATCCATAAAAATAATTAAATATCTTATATCTTATTCCTTATTATAATCATCATCTATGTAATTAATTGAATAATTATAATTCATCTCCTTAGTCATTGTCAACATAGTTAACCAAGTCCCAGGACATTTCTTTACATATCTATCAACATATATCACCTAATATCATATCATTTTCTTAGCTACTATCAATACGGTAAACTAAGTTTCAAAACATTTGACATATATATATATATATAACATTTCTTGACATGTCTGTTAGCATATATCGCCTAATATTGATATTGTTTCCTTAGCTACCGTTAACAAAGTAAACTAAGTTTCAGAATATTTTACATGTTTGTCTATACATATTGATTTTATTTTCTTAGCTACCATCAACACGATAGGCTAAGTCTCAAAACATTTGTTGACATGTTTTTCAACATATATCATCTAATAT
>Ga0307518_10003802_pt1 | contig 10856 bp, 5 predicted proteins | sample 25_EM_MG_FD_203889 | JGI IMG/M metagenome (GOLD analysis project Ga0307518, IMG submission 203889) | Populus trichocarpa ectomycorrhiza microbial communities from riparian zone in the Pacific Northwest, United States - 25_EM | ecosystem: Host-associated > Plants > Roots > Unclassified | place... | reverse complement strand
GTCTAATCGAGGAAGCAAAATCCATTTCAGCTGATTATCTTCTTCTTCGTCGCTTGAGAAACCAATCAAATAGGTAAGGAAACCAGATTAGGTTAGAGAATCCCTATTATGCTTTGATATTATAACTTATAAATGACAACTGTTCTCTTTTTTTGTATGCCTATATTAGAACTTGGCATCGAGTTATAAGGTTTTGTTTCGAGCATGCCTCAGAAACCTGCACAGTACTTTCATTAGGGAAATGTGAAAGACGGCCGGATTCGGCAACTACAAGAGGTTAGTTTCATTGTAAAGGAAAATGCATGCAGATAGAATGTAACTTCCTCTAGTGTTAAGTGTTAACCTATCCAGTCATTCACTTATGGCAGAGACTCATCAACCAAGTTCAAAGTGGTTGAGCAAGAACGATGATGGTAACACTCGTAGCGGCAGGACTTCCTCCTCTGTTGAAAAGCATATAAACTCAGAAACAAAGAGACTGAACTCTTCACCAAGAACTGTTTTATATGAAATTGAAACAGAATCTCACAGTACAGAAGATGATACCTTCAGTTTCGGAGGCTCAAGCACTACAGAGTCCCCTCCTCTGGCTACCAATTTCAATGGCCAATCAAAGACAAAGAAGCAGACGTCTACCTGTAAACTTATCTCCTCAATTTTTGCTTCACCAATGAGAAAAATAAATAGGAGTGTTTCCAACAAACAAAAGCAACAGTCTTTGTTAAAATGCTTCACCTATGAGGAAATTGCCAATGCCACAAACAACTTCCACCCAGGTAAACTACCACTAAGCTTATGTGGTGTATGTGCTAGCTTTCTGATTCAGTGACTAATAAATCAAATTAATTCAGAAGTCTTATGCCTCTCTTTTTTTTCTTTCTTTGAGTATCATCAGACAATATAGTAGGTCGAGGAGGGTATTCAGAAGTATATAGAGGTGATCTTTCTGATGGCAGAACTATTGCGGTAAAGATGCTAACCAAGGACAACAAGGATGTTACTAAAGAGAAAGAGTTCCTGCTGGAATTGGGAATTATTGGACATGTCAGCCATCCCAATACTGCAAACTTACTTGGCTGCTGCATTGAAAATGGACTCTACCTGATTTTCAATTTCTCTCAGAATGGAAATTTGGCATCTGCATTGCACAGTAAGAAGTTACTTCACTTATTCTTCTCAATGACTCTGGAATGCTACTCAATAAAGATTTGAACATGTTGGTTATAGCAAAGGATATGTTAACATTCTACAGAAATGGAACAGTTTTATTTCTTAGTTCAGAAATCATTCATGATTTGAAGATGATGAAATAAACGATTGTTGTTTATTTAACAGATTGTTTTACGGATGATCAACAGGTAAAACAGGTGAGTCACTTCAGTGGCCAGTAAGACACAAGATTGCCCTTGGAGTGGCTAGGGGTCTGCATTATCTCCACAAATGCTGCAAGCACCGAATAATACATCGTGACATAAAAGCCTCTAATGTTCTTCTAGGACCTGATTATGAGCCACAGGTGAATGAACTTTGCAAGCAAACTCTTCCACTATTCTAATCTTAAAAGCTGATGAAGGGTTAAAGGGATGATTAGCTGGCATTTCGTTTTTCTGTAGATAACTGATTTTGGGCTTGCGAAATGGCTTCCTAACAAGTGGACTCACCACGCTGTGATTCCAATTGAGGGTACATTTGGATACATAGCACCGGAGTACTTCATGCACGGAATTGTGGATGAGAAAACTGATGTTTACGCATTTGGAGTTCTTCTTTTGGAGATCATAACCGGCCGGAGGCCTGTGGACTCATCGAAGCAAAACCTTCTTTTATGGGTATGTGATAATTGGATTCTGCCCTTGATCGATTACCAATACCTATACTACTTCAAATTTCAACAATTTAAACAACTGTAATGGGAGTCCCAGCTACATAATGTTACCAGGAGATAACCTCAATGGCTAGTTAGGAGTTCTGACTTGTAAATTCAAGTCTGTCAAAAACTGAACTGGAAGTTCTTGTTCTCTCCAAGTCATTCCAATTCATTTCATTTAAATGGTTTGCATGTGTAGGCAAAGCCTCTGATGGAATCTGGAAACATCATGGAACTAGCAGATCCGGAATTGAAAGGAAAATTTGATCCAGACCAAATGCATAGAGTTGTGCTAACAGCTTCATATTGTGTGAGACAATCCTCACCATGGCGTCCATCAATGAGTGAGGTGAACATACATTATTATGTGCTAGGTGATGCACTTATAGTCCATATGAGATGGCAACCAACTAACCTGATTGAACCCATCTCCTGTTTTCTTTGCTTTCTTCGTAGGTGTTAGAGCTTCTAACCGGCGGCCATGACTCTGAAGTTGCAAGAAGCTGGAGGATGCCAAAGTTTACATCTGATGAGTTGGATGATTACTCCGTGACTTTTGGATATGATGTTGCAGTTGATATTGCTTCGGAGGATTATTTGTAAGCAGATAATCTTTTTGTTTCCCTTTTTATTTAATGTCTTAGGCTTTTTCCTGGCATGAAAGGAATATAGTTCTTCAGACTACAAGTCTGTAACAGGCTAAAAAAACAGGTTTTTCTTCCAGTTCTATGTAACTTATGCGTTCCTATATACTTTGGGATTATTTTTTAGTGCTGTCAAGAGTGGAAATGTTTCTTAACCTTTTTATTTTCCATTTTGTTGCAACACTTCCATTAATTCCACTTAGCTAGGGATTACCTTATTAGTAGTAAGAGTATTGGATCAAGTGAACTGTATCAGCAGTCACAAAAAGACATGGAATCTTATAGGAAGGAACAATTAAATAGTAAAAAACACTATAATCAAACCCATTAATGCCTCAAAATAGATTAATTAACAGTAATTGAGTATTAAATTACTAACCTGATAACTTTGTTAATTAATCCTCTCGAACTTCAATACTAATTCCCCTTGTCAATGCTTCTTAATTGCAAAAGGAGGAAGGAGAGAGAATTCTTCCCGTTAATGAAGAGAGAGAACCTCATTTGTAATTACCTTTATAGTCTTGTTTAAATTGTTAAAATGAGAAAATGTTGAAGTATATCGTTGCCTAAATAAAATTGAACTCAATATTAACCTCTCAAAAATTAGGAAGGTCAACAACTCTTTAAAAAAAAATTATATTTTTTAATTGGTGATGTGCTAATATTAAAAATAATTTTAAATAAATAAATAAAATATATTATTTTAATACATTTCCGAGCAAAAATCACTTTTAAAAATAATCACTACCACACTTCCAAACACCCCAAACAAGAAAACATCGGTGACTATTATGTTACATGAATTAAATTTATCTGCATTAAAGTTTTAAGGAGTTGAAGAAGGAAATATCCACCCAATAAAGAAAATCATCAATCTAATTTCTTCATTGTATTTTTTTCCTGAGTGATCTTCCAATAAATCAATAATTGACTTGATCTTCCTAAAAGCTTCATAAACTTGGAGTATATTTATGGACATTTAACATTAATAACATTTCAACAACACTTTGGTTTTTCTAAAGAACAAAAAAACACTTTTATTTGCAGAATATTATTTTTCTCTTATAATAAATTTGAGATTTATATATATATACACACACACACATTAACATTGAAAATCTAACAGCAAGACCAAATAAAAGAACCCATTACCTATATTAGCAAGTGTATCGTAGGAGCATCAAAAATTCAAAATCCCTATTTGGGCATCACTCAAAAAATTGCTGGCTGCCTTCAAGAATCATGTTGAAAAGTATAAAAAAAAAAAAAAAAAAAAAAGGGGTCCCGGATCGATTGCATCCTCTACTTTTTGATCCGAGAGTCTCCCAGCAATAATAGTGCCTGCCTAATGGGCAACTCAGAAGGGCACAGGTACTAAAGATGCACCACATGTATGAGCCTGATGGGCAGATGCAGAACAGCACATGTGATATATGTATCAACTTGTTTGGCAACACGGTTGGGCCACGTATTAGTTAAAAATTTAATTATTATTTTTTTGAGTTTTTTATTGTTTTTACGTGTTGAATTCTAAAATAAATCTTAAAAATAAAAGAAATATTATTTTGATGTATTTCAAAGTAAAAGATATTTTAAAAAACAAATATTATCATAATGTCCATACCAAATCAAATAAGACACCTTTATGCCTCAAAATACATGGTATTGCTATCCAATCTTTGATCCCTGTTTTTCTAAAAAAATTTAAAAAATAAAAAAAATAAAGAGCAATAAAAAAATAATAATGAAAGTGAAAGTGAAAAAACATACCAGCAAGAGCAAGCTGGGAAGGATTTCACGCACATGGAGGAATTAAACTAGGGTTTTGGATATAATTAAGAGCCCAATTGAACCCCATTAAATTCAAGACTAAGAGACAATACAAATTCAAGGCCAAATTAAATGGCTATTACATGAATTTGCATAAAAATTAAGTCTGAAGACTTTAATTAGATTTTTGATAGATCAATTTGATTTAATCATGGTTCCAATTAAAAGTTTAATTAAATTTAAGAATTAATTTGGGTCAAATTAAAAGATTTAATTAAGTACAAAGACTTAATTAGACTTTTAATTAGTCAAATTAATTTTATTAGAGGCTTAACTGGCGAAAGATTAAGATTGAAAGTGTAATTTGGGATTTATTGAAAAAATTAAAATTTTAGAGGACCAAATTTAATTTCTACAAAGTCAATTAGGTGAAAACAAGGACAAGATTGCAAGAAAAATAAAGTTTTTGGGTCAATCAAGGGAAAAATTGAAGAATTTCAAGACCATAGGCTGACTTATAAGACACATGAGACTTTAGGAGCTGAAATTGAAGAAAATCAAAGGTTGAATGATCAATTGAAGATCAATTTGTATAAATCCAAAACCAAAGACTTCGGTGGATGTTTTTGGAACTGTGCAAGGGTAAAATTGAATTGATTTTTAAAATTCAATCAAGGACTTAATTAAATAAATTAAAAGATTGAAGATTGAAATTGAGAAAGAAGAAACCTAATTCAAACCTTAAGCACCAAAACGACATCGTTTTCTTATATATATATAAGGAAACGATGTCGTTTTGGGAAGCATTGTGAATTGTCTTCAATGTCTCGTGAGACAGAATGAATGGGCAACTGATTTTCTCTTTTTGCAAAGATGAAAACTCCCTTCTCTCTCTTTTACACAAGACAAAAAACACCTTTATTTACACCTTATCACTTGTACTCTCGCCTAGACGATATAACAACCATTTTGCAGCACTGAACATGCTGCTATATAGAGCCAAAAACCCACACCCAAACCAGTTTCAGACCAGTTGTTCTTGTACTATAACAACATCAAATGAGGAGATGTAATGGAGGCATATCAATGGCTAAAAAAAGAACATAATAATCTTTCAAGACCATTATAAGAAAAGGGAGATAGAGATGAAGAAAGGAGGATTTTTTTTTCCCATAGAAAAAATTGAAGCAAAAATACACCTTCACCAGTTCTCTCTTAGCTTCCTCAAACACCATCTAAAATAAAAGCACCCTTATACCATATTTAAAAAAAAAAATTAACCCAGAAAACAAACCCTTCCCCCTCCTACAATCCTCATCGTTTTTCTTCCCTCTTTTTTTCTTTCCATGGTAACATTAAGCAACCCTTCCATCTTCAACCAACAGCTTCTTCTCACAGCAGACCCACAACTAGTACCAATAACATTGCCTCCGCGAGAACCCGCAACAAGTTCTAGTAGCTCCTTGCAACGTGACCAGCTTCAGTAGCTTTGGTTCAACCATGAACAAACAACAAGTGTCTCTCCCAATCCAACAACGACAGTAACTCAACCATCCACTAGAATCTTCATCATGAGCCATCATCTTCACGACAGACTAGTAAAGGCAACAAGTAATCCTCCTCCCCTTTCTTTTGTTATTGTATGATTTAGCTTGCAAAATGTGAAATAATTCACATTCTGCATAGGCTAATGACTTGGTGATTGGGTTGGACCATTGACCAAGTGTTTATGAGCTGGACTTAAACCCGACCTGTATGATTGGTTGAGTCCAACCTAATTGTATAAAAAGAAAAATGGGCTTATTGGGTCATTTGTTGACCCAACAAAACAAGTGGGCTAGGCCTAATCCCAGACCGTACACGCGGCTAGACCTAGCCCAAACCCATCCTTAATGGCGTGTCTGACACCCCACTTTTTTCTTAAGATATAAGGACTTGTTTGGTTATTTAGGATGTATTTGCCAAACATGCGCTTAAGATATTTTTAATGCCTCAGACCTTAAGTTAAGGGTATATTTGTCAAACACACCCTAAGCCTTTGTCTCTTAGTTTCTAATATGCCTTTATTTTATTTTTTTTATGTATGGCAAATGGACCTTTAAAATTATTTTTTTTTTCAATTTCATCCTTTAATATTTTATTTCTGAGAATTGTTCTTTATGCTTATTATCTCACTTTTATTTTTATGGGTTTATCTCAATCATTTAGTAATGGTCAAGAGGTTAGCGGATTAACACGGGCTAACTCGGATCTTTATTTTTTTCATTTTATTGAAAATCTTGCTTTGTTGTTTTTGTGGGTTTACCTTCTACGCAGTTAGTCTCGGCCTTATGACTACGATCACAAGTTTCAAGGGTTAACACAAGTTGACTTTAATCTTTTTTAGATCTTTTTTTAAAATTTTTTTTTTTTTCAATTCTATCTTTCAATATTTAATTTCTTGAGGGATTGGTCTTCATGCTTTTTTTTTCACTTTCCTTTCTATGAGGTTATCTCAATTATGTGCCTATGGCTGTGGGGTTCGCTGGTTAACACAAGTTGACCTAATTTTTTTTGTTTTTTTAATTTATTTTTAATTTTATCATTCAGCATTGAGTTGTTTTATAATTGAGCTTTATATTTTGATTTAGTTTTCTTTTTTTTATGACTTTTTTTTTACTTTTTAAAACACATTGATAAAGTCTGTATATTTATTTTTTTTACTTAAAAAAAATAACCAACCCATGGCAAATCAAGGTGCAAAACTAGTATGAAAAATGATATGTTTTTCCATAGAGAAAAGTACGAAATGTCCACAAAATTTAATTGGTTACACGTAAATGTATTCGACGTGTATCCATTTTCTTGAATTCGAAAAAGACTGATATACCTTAGACATAAAGAAATAGAAGTCCATTTTTCTTTTCTATTTTTTTTTTTAAATGATTTGACCTATAGGCATCATCTTCTTCATAAATGAAAAGTTATTTGCACATGTCTTTTAGGAATTTTAACTTATGTCCGTGATAATTCAAAAAAATACCTTTCACGTTTTTAATTAAGAAGTCTGTGTTTGAAAGTGCACACACATCTTTTCGATAAAAACGACGTCGGGATGATAGTTTCGAGAGAGTATGGACAGTGAGAAAGTCTATTGTCGACCGTTCAAGCATGAAAAAAAATGGCCATTTGAAATTACGTTACAAACAGTAATTTTTAAAATTTTAATTTTTTATTTGAAATTATTTTTTTATATTTTTTTATATTATTATGATGTACTGTATAAAAAATAATTTTTAAAAAATAAAAAAAATATTATTTTAAAATATTGCTAAATAAAAAAATATTTTCAAAAATAGCATTACTAAACTCCCACACACCTCACTTAAATACTCATTTTTATTGAGCATAAATATGCTACGAAGCATCGTGTGGGATTGCTTTTCTAATGTATTTTGCCTCGAATATATTTAAGATTATGATGTATAAAATAATTTTTAATATTAGTATATTAAAATAATTTTAAATTTTAAATAAAATTTAAAAAGACACGGTTTATACGCGTTTCTAAACGGTGCTCAAAAGTCATTAGTACAAAAATCACCCTTCCATCAAAGTCCTGATTCTGATATCCATGATTTTTACAGTAAGAAAGGCCAATTTCTCTGTTTAGATAGAGAAGGCAGTTGTCAAACATCTGGTCAAAGATAGGTGTTGAATGCCCTGATTTGCCCTTTCCTGTCACAGCCTGTCCGGCTGCTTGCCCCGTAAAACGCGAAAACTCTCAGGAAAAAAAAAAAAAAGGTTATAGAAACTAGTATACTTTCAAAAAGTTTTGGGATGGGTTAACCAACAGATTGCGGTAAGAAAATAAATTTTTTAAACATACAGAATTTTTAAATGATTAACGTGATCTTATTCTTAATATGTTTAAATTTTAATAGGAAACTTATTAGGTTAATTAATAATTATGATAATTATCATTGAAAATAATTAGTTATAGGCAGATTAAAATTTAATAGGATTCTTTAATAGATTAGTTATAATAAATTTAAATTTCAATAGGATTTATTTAATTAATAATTATGAATAAAATTGACTACAACTAGTCTATTACATAGTGTTTGGTTACTGTCTAAAAGCATTAAAAACAAAAACAAAAACAAAATTGAAGACGGAATTGTGTTTGGTAGTAGTATATAAGACATGATGACTATATTTTTATCTTGTTTGGTTATAGTGAACAAGAAATAATAAAAAACAATTTACTTTTAATATGTATTATTGTCAAACTTATATATTTTTAAAAAATAATTATATATTATTTTTATTTACTTTAGTTTTAGTTTTATAGTGAGTGTTAAAATTAATAATATTATAATAATCTTAATTATAAAACCCGGACTAGCCTAACAGGTCGACCCGAGACCTAGTTGACCTGCGGCCTGGATCGTCTCGAGTTTAAAAAAAAATAGAAGAATGATTTTACTTAACTACACCCGATCAAAAACTTGGATCGATTCGAGATAAAACACAGGTAAAAACTCATAGACCTTTTTCTAATTTTCTTTTGTCAAAAAAATGTTGCTTTGATTTTTAAAAAAAAATAAATTTTGTCAAACCGAGTCAACCTTCTAAACTCGTGACTTGGTCCTGCATTGGGTTGATTCTCGAGTCGATTTAAAACTATGATAATAATCATTTTTATCCATAAGTTACCCTCCTAACACTTGACTTGGGCCTTGCATCAGATCAACCTCCAATTTAAGTTTTAAAACTGTGATAATAATGATTTTATCCTGATATTGACCTGTAAATTTAGTCTTACCCTAGATTGACTTACGAGTTTGGTTTTAAATTTATAATAATAATCACTTTTATCTTTACGTTGATCTAAGTCAATGATCAAACTTACCATTGATCAAGGTCTTGCCCCGAGTCAACCTCTAAGTTGGGTTTTAAGACTATAATAATAAATATTTTTATTTTTATTTTTAAGCTGACTCGAGTCAACCCGACCAGTGAACCAGGTCTTGTCCTGAGTCGACCTCGTGGTTGAGTTTTTAAAATTATGATAATAATCTCTTTAATCCTTATATATCTTAATTGTATAATTTTGAAACTGAGAGTTTTTTACTAAAATGTTTCGGAAATAAAAAATAAAATTGTATTTTCTATTTTAGAAGTACAAAAACTCATTGTTCTAGAGACAGATTTGTTTTCATGTCTTTGTTTCTATTTCTTTAACTAAATATTTTGTTATCTTTCGTGTTTCTGTCACTCCTATTTTTCAACAGTAATTGAGCATTATCTTAAAATTTTTTATTAAATTTTAAATTGTTCGTAACGAATCATTTTCATTAATAATTTTATATATAATTATCATAATTTTCAATTAACTAAATTTGAGAGGTTATATTTTTATTTGGTCCCTCAATTTTTATATTTTTATTATGATAATTTCATTCATTATTTTTGTGAAAAAAATAACTAAATTTAATATTTATTTTTAATGCAATTGCTAGAACAATAGTTAATTTTTGTCCAACTTAAATAAAATTAAGTTTAATTCATGAAGTAATCTTACTAATAGAACTAAAATTAAGATTATATATGCACTTGAGGGTCTAGCTGCTGTGGTCAACCGTGTGACTTGTTCCGCCCCCGTCCCGGGTTCGACCCTCTATGTGCACGCCTGTCACCCCCGTGGTGCCTTACCTGCTCCTGGGCTTGCAGGATGTTCAGTGGGCCGTGGGGAATAGTCGTGGTGCGCGTAAGCTGGCCCGGACACCCCACGTAAATCAAAAAAAAAAAATTAAGATTATATATAAATTGAGGGACCAAATAAGAGTTTGAGTAGAGATGAAAGTAAAAGAAATAAGACGACACAATATAGCCCAAGTAGGAAAGAGAGAGAGAAAGAAAGAATAAGAGATTAAAGCCACACAGAAATTCTTATCATTACATATAAATATCATTAGAAAGTTATTGATGAGATGAAATTAAAAAAACACTAAAAAAAATTACTTATAAAGCTTACGGTGAGCTATTATTAAGTAATATACTAAAACGCGTAGGAAATTCACTGTAGTTAAAGTTTTTTGTTTTTTTTTGTTTTTTTTTTAGGGACAGTTTTTTTCGTTTTTTTTTCAGTTTTTTTTTTTCATTTTTTTTTAATTTTTTTTTTTTTCGTTTTTTTTTTATTTTTTTTTTTTTTTTTTTTTTTTATTTTTTTTTTTTTTTTTTTTTTTTTTTTAAATTTTTTTTCTTTTTTTTTTCTTTTTTTTTTTTTATTTTTTTTTTCAGTTTTTTTTTTTTCGTTTTTTTTTCAGTTTTTTTTCGTTGTTTTTTCTTCCTTTTTTTTTTGTTTTTGGTTTTGTTTTTCTATAGCAGTTTTTATCTTTTTGTTTTTTTTACAATTTTTTTTTAATGCATAGGTTTTTCACTGTAGCAGTTTTGTTTTTTTTTCCTTGCTTTCTATATTAAGTTGGTTGAGAACTTAACTTTGTAGCTTTTTTCAAAAAGAAAAAAAAATACTATGGATTACTACAGTGTTTCCCTTGCATGATTTTTGTTTGACTGCAGTGTTTCCCCCA
>Ga0307518_10003801_pt1 | contig 10856 bp, 11 predicted proteins | sample 25_EM_MG_FD_203889 | JGI IMG/M metagenome (GOLD analysis project Ga0307518, IMG submission 203889) | Populus trichocarpa ectomycorrhiza microbial communities from riparian zone in the Pacific Northwest, United States - 25_EM | ecosystem: Host-associated > Plants > Roots > Unclassified | place... | reverse complement strand
ATTAAAATATTTTTTTAAATTTTTTTAAGTATGATATCAAAATGATAAAATATATTAAATTAATATTTTTTTATTTTATTTTAAAATACAGGATTGAATCACAATAACAAATATGCCTTTAGAGCATCTCGGAGGCAAAAAAAAAATAAAAAAATCAATTTTTAAAAAAGTATTCTTTTTAACTTTTTTTTTCTAATGATAAAAGAGAAGTCAAAATGATTTTTTTTATTTAAAAAAAAATACTATTCATGCATATTTCTTAAAAAAACAAAAACTAATAAAGTGGTATCAATCAAACAATAAATTAATTAAATACAACTATGTGAAAAAAATATAATTTCAAACCCCAAGACAAAGTGAAGCAATTCTTTCTTTTTTTTTCAATACAAAAAAGAACCATGTTTATACCATTTAAAATGCCATATTAATATTTATATTGTTTTGGAGATGCTCTTAGTCAATTTGCCTAATTTAAGGGATCTTCTTGTCAATTTGCGCACTCCTTTCCAAGATCAGGGGTCTTCGCTAATATAAAACAATATTTTATATTTTATATTTAAAAAAACAAAAACATGTTCATTTATTTTGTTTTATAAAAAATAAATATTACAATTATTTTTTATAAAAAATTAAAAACCATAATATATAAAAATCATCTTCATATTTTTTATTCCATACATGATATTCATCTTATTTTATTTAAATCTGAAATTATTATGAAAAAATAATATTATTAACTTAAAAAAATATTTATATTATGTTCATAATAATAAAAAAAATTAAAATACTAACTAAATATAAAAATATAAATAAAAAAATTAATCTTTTACATGGCTTGCTAAATAGTGTTTTTATATTAAAGAAAAAAAATACTATTAATTTATAAAAAAAGCTTTAAAATACAGTTTTCATATTTAGTATAGATTTAAAAAATTTTAAAAGTAATTTTTTATAATGTTTTTCTACTTTCATGGACAAAAAAGATATTGTATTTAAGCAAAAATATAATCTTTTTTCTTACTAAAAGTTTTCAAAATTGAAATATTATTTCATTTTTTAACAGTTTTATTTCCATTTTTAAATTCAAATGCTTCTATTACGGAGCACCTTAGTAAAAGTATTAAAATTCTCCTATAGAAAAGGAGAAAAAAAAAGTATAAATAAGTTTGTTTAAAGTGATTATTGTAAAAAAATATTTTTTTTTATTTTAACTAATCTTTTTGTATTTTAAAATTATTTTGATATGTTGATATCAAAAATAAATTTTTAAAAATTAAAAAATATTATTTAAATATATTTTTAAATAAAAAATATTTTAAAAAATAAAAAATATTAAACATGCTTTGTAGTTTTGACATGATACTTTAAATTTTTATTTATTTCCCGATAAACACAGTCAGGAACATTCTAAGAATAAGCTTATGGTAAATGGGTTCACGCAATAACTTCTCCTCAACTGCATCATGAGATCCTGAGCTGGATTTTTTTTATTGTTTAAAAATATAATGAATGTTTTTTTAAATATTTTTTAGAAGTAATTTATTTCTAATATTAATATATTAAAATAATAAAAAATATAAAAAATTAATTTTAAGCTATTTTTTTTTAATAAATAATTTTTAAAACACGGATGGACAGTTGTAAAAAGAAAGAAATGAAAGTAAAAAAATGCGGTCTCGTGATCCATCATCCACGTGGGTCCCGAGAGTTCTGATTGATCAAAGCAACGGTTGGAGTTCCAATTTGTGCTTTTGTCGTCTGTTCACGAAACGCAACAGCGAATGATTAATGGATGTCCATGATCTTGGTCAACAATGCCTCCTGTTTATTTACATACATTACTGTTTTTATCACTCTGCCTTGCACACTGGCTAGTGTGGAAATCATTTACCGGCAACACCACGTCTTTCCAAATTCCAATTACAGAAATTTGTCGCTTCATTCAGTGTAGGAATCACAATGGCTACTTAGTCGAGTTCTCGCAATCTACTAACATGCTTTTCCATTTTACAGGTTACAACTGCCCTGAGGGAAGCTGGCCTAGAATCATCAAATCTCATTGTTGGAATTGATTTCACTAAAAGCAATGAATGGACAGGTATGTGCAAGTGAAGTGATCATATTGCCCACGATTTTGCACTACAAACATTGTGTATTACTTTATCAGTTATTGAGGAATTTGGAATCGAGAGTTCCATGAAGTGGAACTAAGAGTGAAAAGATGAAAAACCGACCTTTAGAAACTTTAGGAATGGAACGGTTATAACATGGCTATTTAAAGCACACGCTGTTGCTTGTATTCCTTTGAACTGGTTTATGTCTTGATTCATCTCTCATGGATGCCACTGTGTTGATTTTCATTTTAAAGGCAAGGTCTCGTTCAATAATCGTTGTCTTCATGTCATTGGAGACACACCTAATCCATATGAGAAAGCCATCTCTATTATTGGAAACACTATGTCTCCTTTTGATGAAGACAACTTGGTTCCCTGTTTTGGCTTTGGTGATGGTAAGTCCCGTCCCTGGAACTTGAATTCTAACAATGTCGTTCCAGTTTTGCTCCTAATGGTTCAACTGTTGAATTGATTTTTTTCTATTTGTTCACATAGCCACCACTCATGATCAAGAGGTGTTTAGCTTTCACGGTGATCATTCACCTTGCCATGGTTTTGAGGAAGTATTGACATGCTACAAAAAGATTGTTCCAAACTTGCGACTTGCAGGTTTGTTCTTTGTTTATTTGAAGCTGGAATTTGGTTTTCTTAAGGAGAGTCATAGTTAAACATTACACCTATAAAGATTTTTGTCTTTTGTTTATTTCAAGACTCACATAAATCTTCACAGATGTATGTTATTGTTTCAAGGGCCAACTTCGTACGGACCAGTGATTGAGGCTGCCATAGACATTGTTCAAAAAAGTAAAGGCCAATATCATGTATTGATCATCATTGCAGATGGCCAGGTTTGAGTTCAAAGATCTCTCTGCGTGCTTGCATTTGTTTGTTTCTGTATGTCTGGATGCATTTATAATTTAAGTAATTATTGTGAAGGTCACAAGAAGTGACAATTCAAGTGATAGAGAACTGAGTCCACAAGAAGAGCAAACAATCAAGGCAATTGTTGACGCAAGGTTGAGCCTTAAAGATATATGCATATTATTTAATCACATGCTTAGACTTGTTTGAATTTAGCGGGTTGGGTGCCAGCCTTTTCACGTTTATTGTTATGGTGGTTCTGAAAAAGCTTGTTAGCCATTGGATTTTAACAATGCCTGAAAATGGTGTTTATACTGAAATGTATACCCTTTTTTATTCTTTATGAAAAGCGATTACTATGCATTACTATATGTGACCTCATGATATTCTTAACCAGTTCATATCCACTGTCAATAATTCTTGTTGGAGTTGGTGATGGACCTTGGGAAGACATGAAGAGATTTGATGATAAAATCCCAGATCGTAAATTTGACAATTTTCAGGTATTCTGATAACAGTATTAATGTTTGGTTTGATGCAGTTTGATATTCTTCTTTAATCCAACATGCATTCTAGCACTTTATGTTATGAACATGTTTTCTTATTGTCTACAGTTCGTTAATTTCACTGAAATTATGGCAAAAAAGGCAACGCTCTCAGAGAAAGAAGCGGCTTTTGCTTTAACTGCCCTGATGGAGATTCCTTTCCAGTATAAAGCAGCCGTTGAGTTTGGTGTCATTGGGTAGGTTTTGTAAACTTCTTAGTTCACTGTTCCATTTTTTACCAGAACTGCATTGCCAGCATTCGAAAATGCTTTGAGAATTTAAAAACAAAGAAGTGCATTCTAGCAGTGAAGCTAGCTCTAACACTGGTCAGCAATGATTAGTTTTGAATACGGGAAAGGATTAAAATGGCTGGTTTAAACAGATATAGAAGGATTTCCATATTTCTATGTTTCCCGGCATTGTTATTGCATAGACCGCTTTGTTCTGCATGCCATCCATTTGGGTTTTACGTGTTTGCTCATTTATACTAATGGCTTTTGGAGAAAAGATGTTCCACGGGAAGAGCAAAGAAAATAGTACCACGCCCTCCTCCAGTGCCGTATTCAAGTCGTTCAGTACGATGTCGTGAACCAACCAATGTTTCTTCTCCAGTCTTGGATGAAAGAACCCAGGTTTGACAATAATTTTTTGTGTAATTTTGTCTTTCTTTCTGGAATGCTATTTCTCGTCAATAATTTATAGCTTTCTAAATAATTGTTTTTCTATCTTCCAATTTGAACACAGGCCTGCCCTATTTGCCTGACTGATGGAAAGGACTTGGCCTTTGGCTGTGGGCACATGGTGAGTTGCTCCCTAAACATTGCCTGCTTTGGTTTTCTTAACCCTTTTGCTATGATACTAATAGAAATGGTTGGTTGTAGACTTGTAGAGACTGTGGATCAAGAGTATCTAACTGTCCCATATGCCGCCAGCCAATCACCAGCAGAATGAAGCTGTTTTCTTAACGACAGGATGAAGGAAAATTGTATTTTGAACCTTACATATGTGGCTCTCTTGCTCTCTTGTCTTGACTGTTTGTGTATGTTCCAGTGTGAAGTCAGACAGATTTCTGTTTCTTAAATTGATGTACAATGCTTGTTAGAACTTCTGTTTACCGATTAATTTAGAGTTTAAGACGTGCAATAATCTTGCTCAGCAATAATGATTAGCATATATTATGTCTGGATAAATTGTTAATTGAACTAGGTATATAGCGTCAATTAATATCATGGTTCGGCGTTATCTGGGAAGCGATTTGCCAGTCAAAAGCCACCACTGCACTGCTTTTAACCTCCTCAAGTCCAATCCTGGGGTTGGGATAGCGCCCGGTCATACTAACCAACCGCAAGTTCAAGGGGTCCCTAGGGCTTTGAAAAATCCAGCCTAAGTTATGAATGTGCCCAAATGCTTTTAGTCTAGGTTATATGAATTTCTGTTTCAATCTGCATGCTTGCCAGCATCAAACCAAAAAATTGACAGGAACAGGTAGAAGCAATGTGAGAAATCCATCAATGAGTTTACTTTTGTTCCGATGCAATTTACTGCACCCTGGCTGCTTGAATACAAGTTATCCGCCAATAAAAACTTAAAAATGATGTTCTCGTGCATAAACATGTCACTTCCTTCCAAATCTCGTATGCCAGGCCCGAAATCAAGCCCAGGCACTAACACCATCATCCTCCATGAACTACCAAGAAATTGCTAATTGCAGAGAAGCATTTGGAGTGAAGAAGCAAATCCAAAGCAAATTAGAGACAATATGATATGAAATTCGTTGTCATTTCCAGCAGGTATAAGAAAAACCTACTTACCCAGAAATATTCCAAATAAAACACAGGCCAAAAGCTTTTGCGTAGTAAGACAAAAAAACAATGCTTTCCATTTCTTGTCCAGCCATGACATTAACATACCAAATATAGAAAGTGCTCCATCAGCAAGAACCATCAACTAATCTACTTCTTTTGTTTGTTATCAAGTTTCTGCTCGTCAGCTTGGGTGTTATCCAGCTTGGGTATTGGCTGAATTCTCAAATGTGGGTTTCTTGTCAATGTCTCCCCTCTTAAAGCAGCTACATAGCGATCGTTTGTATCCTCTTTCCGCTGCAGCTCCCCAAGGTATTCTGCCAGTCTCTCCCGATTAACTTTACCCATCATCTGATCGAGAAATTCAAGCAAGAAAAATCTGTCAGCATGCATTTCCATTCGAAGATGGAAAATGCTTTCAACATTGACTGTAGAATTGAATCCCCGTTAATTAACATTATACGAACTAGTTCAATACTGAAACCAGTTAAAATCAAGTCCGAACATACAAATTTATATCTGAAAAGAATAAGTCTAACATAGCTTAAATCAAAGAAAACGTTTAAGATTGTTTAACCATGATCCAAGATTGCAGGGCAATAAACCTCTAGAACACAAGACAGAGATTAAAGAGGAACAAACCTACGCATATATGACAGTTACCATGCACTTATATTCCTGTGATTTCCAAAAGGTGATCTGCGCTAAAGAATTTACCATAGAATATCAGAGAAGGAAATGGGATTTTTGTGCCCTTGGTTTCAACATTCATTTATAGTGAAATCCATTTGCCAAGATGAAAGGTTGGGCATCTGTCAACTATTAGTTACCTCCCCAATCCAATGACTATTTTGCAACTTTATGCTAATTGGAGTAGGCAGGTACCCTGAGAAGCTTTACCCTTCCGTTCTTCTTCTTGTTGTCTACAAAAAAAAGGTTATCATGCTTTTCTTAATACCTAAGAACACACTCCACGTCCTTCGGTATACGCATTTCCAGTGGATTCTCCTCTATTTTTCGTCACTAATATGCTTATAAACACTACAATCATGTGTCTGGGCATCAGAATCAAATTCTAGAATTTTTTTTTTAAAGAGTTCCAATCACAGAAGGTAGGCAATTCCTAAAAATCTTTAGATCAAAGGAAAAAATACATGTGGTTTACACTAATATTAAAAAAAAAAAACGTACAAGGGAATCGGGACGGGCGTTCTGGCGGAGGCGAGCTTCAAGCTCAGGGTTGCGGGAGTTGGTGGTCTGCATCACGAAATACCCGATCACACCTGGAACGACACCGCATACTGTAGCGAATGCAAAGAAGAATGGCTTTGAGTCTCTTGTCTTCCTCACTATCCACCTCCATGCCTCGCTCTTCTCCCACAGGATCGACATCTTTGATCTTCCCTCAACGACCTGAACAGGGTGAAGCAAAGATTAACAATAACAGCCGATTCTATCTAGCGCTGGCTGGCCCTTGCAGTTAGCCGCAAGTATAGAGAGGCCCAAACATTAATGAAGCCCAATGTATTTTGGGCCAATGGTATCTCGAGACCTTTTCTCGGTATTGTCGGGCACTGTGGAATGGCCATCAAATTTAGGGCCAAGATTGTTGGAAGGTAAAAACGCTTTTGGGCTAACCCATGTGTTGAAAACTGCTTAAATAAAAGACATTGGTGGAAAATGATGAGAATAAAAGGTTTGGGATATTGTTCAAGAAAAGAAAAGGGAAATATATATATGAGACCGAAATTAATTAGCCAGTCTGCTCCATTGTTGGCTTCCCGGCACGCATGTTGAATCCAAACATCCCATTCTCTAGATATATATTCTCTTGCCTTGGTGATTAAGGCAGAGTTTGCATCTGCTTTCACATGATCTTTTGAGATTAGTGCAGCAACCAATGCAGAATCCGTCTCTCCCATTGACCATGCCAGCTCTAGACCAGTAACTACTGCCCACAGTTCTGCTTTGAAAGAAGTGCGCAAGCCAGCGTTGATCGCAAAACCCTTGAGTCAAGAGCCAAGGCTATCTCTAATCAGACCTCCTGCTCCTGCCACACCCGGATTACCTTTACCACACCCATCCTCGTTTAACTTCATCCACTCTATTGGAGGACATTACTCCCAGCCCACCAGTTTAACTTCCTTAATTAGGTTTATATATGTGAACTACAATCCGCGAAGTCAATTGTCCTCTGTGAGTAACCAGCCAAGCTATGGATATGCTTTATATATGGTGTTCGCAGCTGTGGTGCTGCCTTCCCCTGATTACGTTTTCGTTTCCAGATGTTCCATAAAGCACACCCAATTAATAACAATGCCCATGCATAACCATTCCTATCAATCCCACTGTCAGCTAGGTTATATATTAATCAACCACGGTATCAGACCTGAGTCAAAGAAACTCCTATTCACGTTCCCAAGCAAAGCTCTCCAAACCTCCTGGATTCGTCTACTCTTCTGGGTATTGGGCTGGAAGTTGGATATCTAGCTAAAATCCAAGAATTAGGGGATATATATTTTGATCAGCTTCTAATTATTACCAGAGATTCTTACATTGACTAGACGTTAGATACGCTAGCGAGAGTGCTTGCCATATATATTCCCTGTCAAAATACCTCCCTAGCTAATGCAAATACTGTCCCTTTTGAACCCCAGTCGTACGTGACGTGAGATTGATGGTTCAGGTTTGGCAAAGGGTCACGATGAAGAAAAGGATAGACGAGGCCACTATGATGTACACAAAAATTATAAATTACTGTCCAAATGACATTTGTGCCCTGAGGAGCCACGGCAGCTATAAAGCCACGCCTCAAATGCATTACGTGAAACGGAAGAAGAATCTGAGCATTTTGTCTTTGTATGCACAAACTAATTAAAATGCATGGCAGCTAGATATCGCGCCGACGTTTTGGAATCTCTCTCTTTATTCTTTATGGATCGATATCTACCACTACCTCCACCGTTACAAATGATCAGTTCACCACCCAGGCATCGATCCTCTCTCTCTCTGCCCCTGTGTTTTCCTTTGCTTTATTTCACATAGCTAGATCCTGTGAAAGGTTGGTTTTAGAGTCCATTTAGCATAATAGCACTACTATCATTCTCGATAAAGGAAGAAAAGAACAAACAAAAGAAACATAACTCTAATAAAGAATGAATCGAACCCATGTGGCATATGGCAGGCTATGTAAGTAGTACGTACTGTATACGAGAATCAAAATGTGGGTACTACTTGCTTGACGGATCAAGTTGCTTTTTTCTTTTCTCTTACATGTAGGAGCGTCTAGCTAGCTAGCTACCGTTTTGCAATCCTATTGGTGAAAAAGAAGAGTTCGGAATCTCTTTTATGCAGATCAAATGCTCCTCCTTCATGCATCATTCATTCACACAGTTGATAAGGGTTAATTTTCAAGTGAGGCGACCACATATATATTTACGTGTTTGTGATTGATGAATATTGTGGAGTACGGCTAGTAAAAATGGCAAAAGAATCTTTCGGCAAGAGACTCTCGAAGCCCTTATGGCTCGCACAATTTAATTCAAGTACTTATATTCACTTTTGAGGCGTAAAAACCATAAAGACCCATCCAAACAAATTAAAGAAAGGAACTCGTAACAAAGGTGATAGTGACTTCCGTACGTTTGGATTGATAAAAATATATGTTTTCTATTCCACTCTGGTTGTTCTGGTCAATTAGCTAGCTAGTACGTATACATGCCGTGATGTTTTTACCAATCATGTTTCGTTTCTGTCATGATGGCCGAATTAAGAAGTAGATTTTAGCCTTGATAAAATCACTCAAACGCTGAGCCAAGAGTACATAAATATGCATGCAAAACCCTTGCTGATCAATATATTTTGATCATTCTTCTCTCCATCAATGGGGGAGAGCTAGTAATGATTAGAACCATATCATGAGAGAAAAAGGCGAGGGCCTGAGAGAGACAGCAGTCAAGGATCTGAGGCTTGTAATCATTAAAGTTGCTAGGATGTCTTTACTCGCATGAAAATGATATTTTAAGGAAAGGAAACCAAAGGGGAGGGAGGGGGGTAGATAACAGTAAAGGAAAAGTAGCTTGGATGGCCGGAGAAGAAAGAGAAAGGGAAAAATAACAAAAAGAAAAAGCGAGTGGGGGCTGTGACGGAGTGTCAGGTAGATTTGTCCAGACGATGATTATAGGCCCCCTTCAAGTCATCAACTGTTGAACGATAAAAGTGTTCCTTTCTATCTGGGAATAAAAGAATGCCAGAAAACTTTCACATGGACCCATCGCATTGCCCATCAATCTCCTAGATTGTTTACGTTAAATTGAAGGCACGCACACATATTTTGGACCCATAAAAGTAAATAAAAAAAGCACGCCGATTGAGTCGTGTTTGCTCCACCCTGAAGATCCAAACCATTGTTATTAACCATGGCGCTTGAAGGAAAGCACGATTAATCATTTAATTATGTTTTATTTTTTACTATCTGTGTGAATTCACTCTTTATATAACGCCTATTTGCAATCAGATCCTCCACACGATTGGTTTTAATAACATAACGGTTCATTATATGTATATTAATTTATAGAATATTCATTACTTCTCGAGACAGGCCACTAAAGATTGTACGTAATCATTCACTCACTCCATTAAAATGTTGAAAATTAGAAATTCAAATGTAGGATTACAATGTTTAGGGTTTCATGGCACCTTATCCCTGTTAAATAGTGGTTGGGAACGTAATTGAAACTATTTAAAAAAAATTAAAAATTATTCTTTATTTTTTTGTTTAAACTTATTTATTTTATATTTTTAGATCGTTTTGATGTGCTGCTATTAAAAATAAATTTAAAAAAATAAAAAAATATTATTTTAATATATTTTTAAACAAAAAATATTTTAAATCGTAATCCCTACCATATTCTTAAACATCGTAAAACTTATTTTATACTAAATGTAATGTCATGTCACGATGATTTGCGGGCATAAGGTGAAACCACACCATAAATAGAGCATCTATATATATATATATTTTGTGTTGATGGTTGGGTTTTTTTTTATTTAGAGAAGTCGCACGGCTGAATCTCTCATGATTTCTAGCTATACCTCTCAGGAGATTGAGAATTAACACTGGAGAAATCATTTTCCAATTAATAAAAGTGAAAGAAATCAACAGCCGAGGAATTAAACTCACAGAAAACTACACCATCTCACTGCAGCAGAGAACATGCGTTGTTAATCACGTTGCTTTCTGTAAATGGCACATGATCATCATCCAATTCATGATCCAGATCCTCCAATCTCTGTGCCACAAGCTGATTGCTCGGCCTTTCTTTTATCCAGCTAAGTCACCCCCGCATGATAATATGCTAAGAGTAGAAGGGCGGGAGATTACAAAATACACCCGCTAGTATTAACATACTATACCGATCATTTGTTATACACATAATACAGCAATACTCCTATATTATTTACCATGTTATATCACAATTTTTTTTTTATTACCCGGGGTATCCGGGCCAGCTTACGCGCACCACGACTAATCC
>Ga0307518_10003800_pt1 | contig 10856 bp, 14 predicted proteins | sample 25_EM_MG_FD_203889 | JGI IMG/M metagenome (GOLD analysis project Ga0307518, IMG submission 203889) | Populus trichocarpa ectomycorrhiza microbial communities from riparian zone in the Pacific Northwest, United States - 25_EM | ecosystem: Host-associated > Plants > Roots > Unclassified | place... | reverse complement strand
AACCACTGTGGTAGGCTGAAGAGGAGTCAATACCATCATCAATCGCATTCCTTCCCCATCAGAAGCCCTTCCCTTCCCTCCTGCACCTTACCTGAAGGCTTGCAGCACATCCCCCTGTGGAGATCATCTACCAGAACCGCAGAGGAATACCACCACTCGCTTTTTGTTGTCATTTGGTGTTGGTTGTTGGTTGTTCTGACCTCTTCCCTCACTTAGGCGCACACCGGTTCGACATCTGAGTCATCAATCCCTCCACCCAAGCTTCCGTGAATGGCGTCCTTGCTTGCAGGCTTCTTAAGCTGTCTCCAGGCATGGTAAGCAGTCCTGTGATGGATAGCCTCTTGGTGTTGAAGCCACAAGGCCATTTGTTCGACATAATCCCGTTTGTTGCTGGCGCGGTAGGCATCCTTAGTGTAGTCAATGTGAAGGCATTCGGGGTATTCCATGTTGTATCCGTCAGCGCTGCCAAGCGCCCAGATTGATGATATGTAGTGGATGAGGGAGTGGATCTTGGGGACGTTGAAATGATTGTGTATACCAAGCTCGGTGAGGATGTCCTTATGCGCATAGAACAGACTCAGGCTGTCCTGCATCGCTTTGAGAGTTTGGTCCATGTGTTGTTGGAATTGCGCATAGGAGATGAAGTCCAGAAGCGAGCGAGCCATGAGGAGGACGTTGTCTTCGGCCACACCTGAAAGTAAACCTACGAAAACCCTCTGCATCTCCCTGTGTTCCGTGCCTGTCCATTGTGAGACCGCAGAAATGCCTTTCTTGAAGTGGTGAAGGCCTGGGTATTGGCCCACAGCCTGAAAGCAGGCATCCATCTCCTTCCCACCGATAACACCCAAGCACCACTGCACCAGGTGGTCATGGAAGATACCTTTATGGAGTTGATGGAGGATATTGGGTGTGATGCAGGCGAAGATATCGGTGAAGGGAAGGTCTTTCCAAAAAGGTTCGAAGACCGGTCGCAAACCTTCTTTATCGAACTTCTTCGATTGCTTGTTTCTTCGCTTCTGCCTCAAGGTCTTCAACGTGTCCTCCATGCTGCAGCTGGCACTTTCCTCGAGGTCGCCACGATCTTGCGATTGAACCAGACAGCGAGGGCAATGGCTCTCCTTGTTGCATCCCACAAGACATTGCTCAGGAAAGTCGGCAATGTACGCTGCGAGGATTGGATGTACTCGACACACAAAGCCGTCAGTGCAAATCATGGCCTTTCCCTGTCGACCAGCCTCGGCCAGCGGACGCATCAACAAAGACATTGCATAGTGGAATAGACAGTACCCTGCAACAGATTGTGTTTTCTTTTGAAAACACTCCAGCTTTGACACAGGTAAGTAACTGATTAGGATCGTTGCATGCGCTGACACCCGTCTTCTGACATCTTTCGAGATGTTCCCAATCATAAGATATACGGGCCAAGCTTTCTTGTCCCCACTGAACACAGACAGCGCTGTCTTATCGGAGGACAAGATCACTGGCACAACCACGGCACCATCAAGCAGTTTCCCCTATGCATCATCATCAGCTCAGTCGCATCTTTTGCAATCAATGGTGAGTACTTACTTGGGTTTCCCACCACCAGTCGCCCGTCCACAACTCATCATATATCCGATTATCTCCCTTTGCATCTGCATATGCACGCTCTGGAGCATATGCATATGCCATCATATCTTGCAATGCAGGATTCCCAATCAGCTCCTCCACACATTCCACCAGATCCCTTCGCCACAGTTCTACCATTTCCTGTTTCATGGCCCCATCCTCGCCCACGATGTCTCCCTTGACATCGATCATTTCACATGTCCAAGCCGGGCCGGTGTATAAAGAATCGATACGTTTGAGGAAGGAGCATGCATTATCGAATGAGACACCGCTCTTCCGCACCTACAACTCATGGGTTGCGATCAGCATCGAGTAGGTGAGCTGTTTTTGTTTCGCTTACTTGGGCAAGCTTTAATAGCTCATCTATCTTTGTTTGGCCAAGGTTCTTCATCAAAAAACAGGCAAATTCCCATTCATCTTCATCGCAGAAAGGCGCCCAATCGCCCTTGCCTTTTTCAAGTTCTGCGGCTTCCAAAGACTCGAAGACTGTCTGCTTCCTGCCTAGGGCTGTAGCAGTGGTGCCCGTGTACTGTTCAGTGAAGCAGCCAGAGGCCGGCCAGGGAGGCAAGGCCTCATTTTCTTCCTCCACTCGTGTGCGCTTCAATGGCCACTTGCAGAGATCAGGTGGGCCAGGTTCCCTAACCGCATTAGACTGATGAACTAGGTGTCCATCTGGTGCATCAAGTGCATCATCAGGACCGTCCATACCATCAAATTGGTTCATCCATTTGTACGGTGCGTCATCATTCATCACCTCTGGCAGCTGATTGCCTTCCCCATTCGATGCAGCGAATGCCATCCGTTCAAGCTGCTTTGTCCATTGATCGCCGCACGTAGGTCACTGTGCAATGTGCCACTTGATGCCCGCCTCTGTCGCTATAGGTCTCAAGCAATAGTTGCAGCAGTGGGGGGCATGATATGGTAGGTCAGTCTGAGTATCTCTCCCAGTGTCTCCTCGTATCTGTGCCCAATGTTTCATTAATTGATGGCTTTGACAATTTGCAATTTACCGGATCATATCAGACGCAATCTACGGTGGATAGGTGGCACCCCATGTCAACGTTGACAAACTCCAGACCTGGATTTTCTAGGCTATCCCGTGACCATGTCGCGATGCACGTTCGTGTCGCGAATGTCTGTTGATATCTCCAAACAAGACACACATCAACAGAAGATATAAGCCCGCTAAGTGAGTAGTGTGTCCCACCATAGATCGTTCCAACACAAGCCAACACATTGTTCTAGCTGTACGCTCCCAGCTTCAATTACATGCAAGCTTCAACTATCGCAGGTTATCGCACCACTGACAAAGAGAATTATAAAGGTTAGTCTACCCACACAACTGTGCAGATCACCAGATCGCCACTGACAACGATATTTAAATAAATAAAAAAAGATTCTGGTGGTTGGGTGCGTTGACCATCAGAAAAAGTGAGGCAGGCAGAGTATGAATGAGAGGAGACAGCCCACCGCCGTGATGCGAGGGCCCAGAAGGACCGTGAATGCCATTGCTGCCGCCTATGACTGGAGGAAGGGAGTGAGAACGAAGATGAGGGGAACAGTGATGAAGGGCGGGGCATTGAGGAGGATGACCTTGATGAAGACGAGGATGGTGGCACTCAGGTAGGTTGTCCCCTCAATTTTTGTGACCTCTCTGACAGAAGATTGTTCAGTTTAGCAGCCGGCCTGTCCCCACGAGGCTTAGTATGTTGCTTAAGTAGCGCCTCATGTATAGCAACAGCAAAGTACCCAAGGTCGTGACCGGTAACATTCCTAACCTCAACACTGAAGTGAGTAACATGTATGATTATAGCAAAGTGCTATTCTCAACAGGGACAGGGAGACATGTTCTTCTCCAACGATGAAGGCGCAGGGCCGACCGTGCACGAACGTTCGTCGGAACGACAGATCGTCAAACAGAAGAACAGGCGCGTTGAACATGGGAGCACAGAAGGTACAGTGACAGACTCCATGAACCGGTGAGTCAGTCATGCCATCATCCAAACAAAATACCTCACTGGAATTAGGAGTGATGTTTGCGCCAAGAGGCGAAGGGAACCCATCAAAGAAGATGGTCCAGAGATCACCGTCATCAAGGCACAAAAACTCACGGAGCACGAAGGTCGCCCACACGCCAGGGACTACGACGATGTCACGCAAGAGTTTGTCATCGCGGCCATTGAAGACTACCGGGCATGCCTCTGTGCCAAGTGTCCTATGCCTGATCATGTACAGGAGACTGCGCTCATGAACGCGTCTTGGGCCAAGGCGTTTCAGATCACAGGCATTAATCTTGTGTGGACGCCCCAGCTCTCCAAGCTCGTAAGTTCCTTACTGGCTGTCTCGCTATGCTACTTCTATGTTATATAGATTACCATCTGTGGCTCGCAAGTTCACGGTGAGCTCAAGGCCAAGCTCCGCCCCCTAGTTGAGGTTATGTTTAATTTCCACAGCAGCCAGACCAAATCAGCAATCAAGAAGAATCACACGTTAGCAGAGGAATTGAAAGAGGGTGCAAGCTTTGCATTCAAGGTTTGGTAGTCTCCTGTTGGGCGCGCTGGGTGCAACTACTGAAATGTGGTGATTAGCATAGGGCACCCCTGCAAGATGACCATCGTGGGTTTCTGAAGGCGCCGATCATCCAGAAGGTTATCAACATGATGTGGTTCACGAACAAGAACGATGAAGGCATCAAACATCCCACATGGTTTAAACCATTTCCTCTCCCTGCACTGGCGTTAGTGCTGACAGCCATAAGTCGGATTCTTCTGTATGAGTACTAAGTTGACCGTCACTTATTGTGGCTTAGATCGAGTGCTGTGTCGACGAATGGATGACTGGCACGTGCATGGATCTGGCTTTTATGGTCCAAGACTACCGTGTCACATATGGTGCCCACCTCAAGTGTCTCCAAGATTTTGATGAGGCGACAAAGGAATTTGGGGTGTTGAAGGGCATTTGTGCCAAGATTTACAAGGAGGGACGGTGAGTATCTTGTCTGCATTCGTTGCAATTACCAACTGTCAAGTTAGGATCCATTCTGGAGTGCCTGCGCCTGCTGCAGAGCCTCAGAACGTAGTGTCAGCACAAATTATCACAGCTGCAATTAAGGAACACCAGGAGGGATCGATGACTGAGGATGAGTCAGATTGATTTAAGTTATCTAGCTCTGTGTCAAGCACTATTAGTGTGAAATGGATATTCTATTGTGCCACATACTGCCTGATTCAGGTATTGAGACTATGTTGTGCTATACTGTTGTGATAGCAAGTGGCAATGGAAGTCAAGATAGTAGTTGAAGGGTCTATGTCACAATATATAGTCTTGGTAGCCTCCATAGCAGCCCTGCTACATTGTACATATATTTACATGTCAAACTATGGCTACTATAGAGTGCTATAGATTTCTTGCAGGGTGCTATATTGCCTTTATATTGGGGACTTGTCTATGGAACTTTGAGCACTATAGAGGCTATATAGTACTATATTGCCATGTGTTTTTTTCCTGATGAGGGCTTGCTGTGTGGCAGAAAGATGGAGGTCATTTACTGCACCTGCTTCTTCAGCGAGTGCGGCAGCAGTATGAGCGCGAGAGTGCATAGTCATGGTCATGAGGAAATGGAAACTAGTTTGCATACGAAGTTTTGTATAGTGAACCCACACAAGTGTGAGTCTGAAATACTGTCAAGTCCGGGTCTACTCCGGTAGGGGGTCCAGTCAAGTCCGGACGAAAGCAGACAAAGGACAAAGCCAGAGGGCTGGACAACAAGTTAGTCCGGCTAGAGTTGGTGACCACTTGGATTCAACAACTAAGGACAACGAGTGTTGATCCCTTGTGTAGGTTCCGGTCAGGGTTGGAGACAGAAACAGAGACAGAGACAGAGACAGACAGAAACTGGAGTAGTGACTAAGTTGATTTCAGACTGAAGAATACAGGATAATCTACAGAGTACTTATACTAAGTAAGAACTAGGGACGAGTACTTACAGTGACAAGTAAACAGCCTAAAAAGCGGACAAGGGATAACTGGAGAAAGTACTAGGTCAGGTCCGGGTAAAATAAACCAGGTCCAGTGAAAATGATACAAGGTGCAGGATATATCGAGAACACGGAGAACTCACGAACGGGCAGGGTAGACGGCGAGGTGTGGTAAAGAGCGAATGGAGTATAGACCAAGGGTCATATTTAATGGAAGTATAACTGTGCGACTGTGACCAGAGTAAGCGATGAGCGACCAGAGTTGAGCTGTAGAGCTGCGATGTGGCCGGAGTGACCAGATAGGGCCCGGAGTTGGACATGGTTGTAACAGGTGACAAGTAAACAACCTAATAGTGGACAAGGAATGACTGGAGTAAGGACTAGGTCAGGTCCGGTGAAAATGCTACAAGGTATAGGATATATTGAGTTCATCCAGAACTCACATCAAGGCAGGGCAGATGGCGAGGTGTGGTAACGAGTGAACAGAGTATAGACCAAGGGTCATACTCAATGGAAGGTTATCTGCGCGAGCACGACCGGAGTAACTGTGAGCGACTGGAATTGGGCTAGAGTACTGCAATGTGACTGAAGTGACCAGATAAGACCTGGAGTTGGACATGGTCATAACATGGAGACAGTAAGTTCAGAGCCATGGTGGATGAACTTGCACAAGTTTTGGTGAGATCAAATCTACTGTCATGATCAGTTCTCCTCAATGATCTTACTAGAAGGTCCAGGGTTGCAGGGGACTAATGAGGAGGTAAGTCCAGACACTAGTAGGTGCTAGTTAGTGCAGAGAGTCAAGTCTGGGTCATACAAATGAAGTCCAGGCACTAGAGGAGCACTGGGAGTAAGTCCAGGGTTTTGCGGAGTAAGTCTGGACTGCAGGAAAGTAGTCCAGAGTTGAGTGCAGCTTGTCCGGAGTGAAGGACATCCCAGAGGTGGGATAAGTCCTAAGAGGTCTAGCGTCAAGTCTGGGACAGAGGTGGCTTTTGCCCTTGTGCAAGTAGGAGACTTGCTAGGAGTGGACATAGGACCAAGGGGACGAGATAGGATGGAGGCCAGAGTTGGCCGGAGTTCAGGAGAACAAGGTGGAATTAGGAGAGCATGGTGGGTAGTACAGACTGAGGAGTATCTTAGTTGAGATTTGATCTAAGGATCTACTAGGCCGGAGTTTGGTAGTTTATATAGTAAAGAGAACTAGAGGTGAGTATATACAGTGACAAGGAAACACCTTAGTCGGGACAAGGGATGGAGCAGAAACAGACAAGAAAATAAACTAGGTACAGGAAAATAAACTGGAGCAGAAGCAAAAATGGGGAACTAGTTTTACAGGGACAATGGAGCAGATGCAGGGTGAAGGGAACTAAGTTGGAACAGGACAAGTAAGGGTCAGGGTTGGACTTAACTAATGTTAAGTCCGGAGCGATGTCCAGGACTGGAGGAAGTGGGACCAGAGGAAGTGGGACCAGAGGAAGTGGGACCAGAGGAAGTGGGACCAGAGGAAGTGCAAGAGTGGAGGGAGTGCATGAGCAGAGGGAGTGTAAGAGTGAAGGGAGTGTGCAGGTGGAGGAAGGGCAGAGTAGCCAGAGGAAGGTCTGGAGTTGGACATAGAAATGTCCTAAGCCATTGGTGGACCTGACAGAGGAAGCAGAGCAGGAGCAGGAGCAGAACTGAGCCAGAGTTGGATATACCATCCGGAGTTGGGCTACATTGCAGACAAGGCTAAGGGAGTGGCCGGACTGAAACCAGAGTAGTGACTAGTGGTAGGTACAGGTCCGACATGGTGGAGTTAGACTGCAGATCTGTCTAGAGGAAGACAGAGGTTAGTCCTGAGGGGGAGATGGATGTAGTGACCAGAGTTGAGCTGCAGTGCAGCTATGGGGCTGGAGATGGCCGGACTAGATCCAGAGTTGCATCTATGCCTAAGGAGAGGTCAGGTGGGCCAAGGTTAGACCAGAGTTGCGACTGGGAAAAGTATGAATATGACACACTGTACGCTTGTCACCTCCTTTGAACGAAGGGCAGCCTGGTCCATTGAAAATGAAATATGGATGGATGAGCATCTGCGAGAGTTCTGAAAGCCAGACAAAGATGGTCAGCATTTCATGTGATCTTCCTGTACTGGCACGATGCCATGTGAATATGTTGGTCAGAAAGGAGACCCATGCACTAGTTGTTGCCTTGTGAGCAATGAAATGGACAACACATTGATGTTCAAGAAACTCACCTAGTGTTGAATCCAACAGTCAGCAATTGACCACCCACTTTGTTCCTAGATGGCTTGAAGCTTTTAACACTATCCACAATGGAGCTGTTAGTCCAATCAATCCAAGATGAACAACAAAAATACATTTACCTCCCACAGTTCATTCAGTCCCATGGCAGTCAATTGCAATGGGGGACTCCTTGCAGCAGAACAGGATGAAGGCCTTATATGACCAACTACATGACATGAAATGAAAATGATGCACATGGGTGGACAAGGTATGTCAGCAGACGTTGTCTGATGCCCCACTGACAAAGACATGGCCTGCATAAAAACATTGGCATGGATGACATGGGTGTGACCACTCCAGCCAAATGTGAAGCCATCACAGGAGATGGATACCAAGGTTATAAACAACCCAGGGGGAAGGGAGATGCTGGGGGGGGGAGGAAATTGTCAGATTAGTGAAGGCTGCTAATGAGTGATATATCATACCTGCATGAGAATCATAGTGTGACTCCATGTGCTGCTTCATAACCATTTTGGCAATGCCTTTACTGTTGAGTCCTTCAAATTGTCGAGCAAGGAGGTTGCCCAACCAGTGCTCGAGAACCCCACTACAGAGGTATTGAAAAGAATGTGTTGACATTTTCGAGACAATATTGGACACAGGCATCTGCAACAAGCTCAGTAAGACACAAATTTTTGTGGCCCAGGTGAAATGTGTAGCCTTTTTCTGCTCTTTCATTGTGAGAGTCTTGGCAGGCTTCAAGTTCATGCTGTAATTGAGATGGAGGTAGTTAATTCTATAGTAAACCTACTGAATATGAACCAACAATAAATGCATACCTTGCAGCCTGGAGGGCAATGTTCAATGTACCATTTCTTCACCAATGACACATCCTGCAAACGTCACATCCATCCCAAATGATGCTTGTATGGGTCAGGCGCCCAGCAGAGCATGATAGCTTCAGCCATCAGGTTGTTCCCCAATCAACCTCCTCCAGGAGCTCAAAGCTGTCATCATTGGGATCAAAGTAAGATGATGGAAGATCTGGGGCATCCATATGGATATAGACATTCTTCAGATGATGGTATGGTGATAAATGGATGGACCTTGGGAAAGAGTTAGGGGAGGGGGGGGAGTGGGGGCAAGTGCAGACAAGCAGGGCATTCTTTGCTGTCATCCTGCAGGGGGAAATGGGGTTGATCAAAGGATCAAAGCAGAATGCCAGAAGATAGGGGTTGTCCTAGACGTTCTTCAGATGATGGTATGGTGATAAATGGACCTTGGGAGAGAGTTGGGGGTGAGCAAGCAGAAACATTGGCTGATATGATCTTGGTGGAAAGGTCTCTGATGCTGGCTGGGGTGCTGCAAAGGAGGCAGGGGACGATGTAGAGTATGTCAGCAAGGGAGGGGGTGAACTGAATGAGGGTGGCAGTGTAGGCATATTTGATGGTGAGCACTGTTGGTCATTTGACAATGATGGGGTGAGGCCACAAGTAGGGGTGGCAAACAGTTTGGCGGAGGGGTGGATTTCTTCATTAGCAGAAGAATATAAGTGGGATATAATCCTTGCATACCATGTCTTCAAATTCCTTCAACATTGCCAGATCAATGTTCAGCTCCCACTCCAAATACTGGCACATCTCCCTCTCCATCTGGTTGATCTGCCTCAGGTGGAGTTGTAATCAAGATGGAGGTAGTTCAAATTCTATAGAATAGATGTGTAAGTGTACTGAATATGGAATGTCAATAAATGCATACCTTGCAGTGCATCAACAGCTTGAGCATCTTGTAGCCCTGCCTGCAAACCTGCAAATCAGCCTCAACCCAATCCAAACATGTTGTATGAAAGAATTTGGTAGCCTTCAGTTGATGGAAGAGGTTCTTGTCATACCCTTCTCTGAGTTGGTCTTGAGCTCATTCAGAACGAAGCATTTGAGAAGCTTCTGATAGGAGACCCAGGCATTGACAGGTTGGCCTGGAGGGCAATGTTCAATGTACCAGTTCTTCACCAATGGCAAGTTGTATGCATGTCACATCTGTCCCAAATGACAATTGTATGAGTCAGGCACCCACCAGAGTGCAATACCTTCAGCAGTCAGCTTGTTCTCCAAAAGATGATGATATGGCGATAAGTGGACAGACCTTGGAAGCAAGTTGTACAAGTGAGAGAAGGCAACTCTGTATTCTGTACAAATTTGTTGTTGAATGATAACCTTGTTGATGTTGTCGAACTCATTCCAGTCCTCATCAAACATATCCATGTCACAATAAAGAAGCTCCAACTTTGGTCCCCCTGGAATGGCCATGCTCAACACCTTGGCAGCAAAGAGTGACTTTTTGTCAAAAAGGTAGCTGGCATTATTGTTGAGCCTGTTGGAGAGTAGAGTGTGCCCTAGATGGTACAAGTTAGCCATGACAGAGGGGGAAGTGATCAATAGCAGTACCTGAGAAAGGTCCATTGACTGTGGGAGTGTTGATCAACGGTTTGGGGTCATAAGGTAGCTGGCATTATTGTTGAGCCTGTTGGAGAGCAGAGTGCACCCTAGGCAGTGGCTTCCAAAGGTTCAACATCCAAACGTTGCAACCATAATGAAGATTCTTTGTCATTGGATGGCAGGAAGCGCATACATATGAAACACTTCAGTCACCCCCCATTTAGGACCTATTAGGTCTATATATTTCTACAGACATATATACCTAAGAGGTCTTACCAGGTCAGGTATTCCCAGTGGGTGAATACTTTCTCCAGCACTATACCTGGAGATTCTCCAGGACCCTTATTGTATGGGGTTGGAGAAAAGTATTTCTCCATGATTAATAGATTGGGGCACTTCAGTCAACCCCCATTTAGGACCTATTAGGTTTGTATATTTCTACAGATGTATCTACCTATGAGGTCCCAGGGTTATATGAGTGTTACTTTGGGTGCATATGGGACTTTCTCCAGGGCTAAATAGGCCTTTCATTGAGTAAATATGAGATCTTCTCCAGGGTTATATGAGTGTTACTTTGGGTGCATATGGGACTTTCTCCAGGGCTAAATTGGCCTTTC
>Ga0307518_10003798_pt1 | contig 10858 bp, 5 predicted proteins | sample 25_EM_MG_FD_203889 | JGI IMG/M metagenome (GOLD analysis project Ga0307518, IMG submission 203889) | Populus trichocarpa ectomycorrhiza microbial communities from riparian zone in the Pacific Northwest, United States - 25_EM | ecosystem: Host-associated > Plants > Roots > Unclassified | place... | reverse complement strand
TGTTGTGGATCTTTTAAGAATGCTTGATAAAACAAACGAGCTTGCCAAATTGTTTCGCAAAGCTAGAGACAAAACTCAAAATATTCAATCTATTGATTATAAACTTCGCTTACTTGGAAAGCGAAACCATGATTCACGCCAATATGATGATCCTACATCAAATGACATTGGTGGATTAGTTGTTGGAGATATTGGAGATTTTTTCTCTGAACGAGATATAATTATTGAATGCTTTTCAGGTTCTTTAAAAAGAATCTCAAAATTACATCCAAAATTCATGGCATTACAGTATCCACTTTTGTTTCCTTATGGTGAAGACGGCTACTCCTGTAATATTATGTTTGCTGATCATGGACATGAAAAAACAAGGAAAAGGTCAAGAGTTCCGATGCGAACTTATTATGCTTACCTTATCAATGAAAGGCCTGGGTGCAATAATACCATCATTAAAGGAGGTCGTTTGTACCAACAATTCTTGGTCGATGCATTTGTTAATGTTAAAGAAGATCGTTTTGATTATATCAGAGCTAATCAAAAAGATTTACGTATAGAAGTTTATAGAGGTATCCATGAAGCTATGCTTAATGGGGATGTTGAAGGTTTCTCAACTGGGAAAATCATTGTTCCATCTTCTTTAACTGGTAGCCCACGTTATATGATCAATAATTACCAGGATGCAATGGCTATATGTAGAGCCTATGGAAATCCTGACCTATTTATTACATTCACATGTAATGTTAATTGGCCTGAGATACGAAGGGAGCTTACAAAAGGTCGAATTTACAAACATTAAGACAAGCCTAATATCATTACACGTGTTTTTAGATTGAAGGTTATTAATATGTTAGCCTTCATAAAATCAGGCAAGCCTTTTGGTCAGACAATTGCAGGTCCCTTATCTTTTATCTCATTTCTTCTAAACATTACAACTTTCTATTCTTATTATGATTGTTTGTCTTAGTTTTCTTTTTATTTTATAGATGTTTGTGCAATTGAATTTCAAAAGAGGGGTTTGCCACACACTCATATATTGATCTGGCTACACTCGAATTTTAAATGTCGTTCACCCGAAGATGTTGATTCCATTGTTTCAGCTGAAATCCCTGACAAATTTACAGATCCAAAATGCTATGAAATTGTTTCAAAATTCATGATGCATGGTCCATGTGGTCTTGCAAATCCAAAATCTCAGTGTATGAACGAGGGAGTTTGCTAAAAAAGATTCCCGAAAAAATTCAAGACGCAAACTGTTTTTGATGATAATGGCTTTGTTTATTACAGACATCGTGATCTTAAAGACAATTTTGTTATAAAAAATGGCATTCAGCTCAATAACAGATATGTTGTTCCATATAATAGGGAACTCTTATTACGATACAATGCCCACATAAATATTGAGATCTGTTGTCAATCAATGTTAATTAAGTATCTTTTTAAGTATGTAAGCAAGGGCTCTGACAGATGTAGAGTTGTTGTTGAAAAAGATCGTGTTGATGAGATCCATGCATATATGAATTGTCGTTTTATATGCCCATATGAAGCGGTCTGGCGTCTTCTACAATTTCCAATACATTCAAGATCACCTCCTGTTAAGCGACTTTAAATCCATTTGCCATTGCATCAAAATGTTGTTTACTCTGGAAATGAAAGTCTACCATCAATACTTAAAAAACCAGGTATTGAAAAAACAATGCTCACAGAATGGTTCACACGGAATAGAATTGATCATGAAGCACGTCAGCTTTACTACTCAGAATTTCCACATAAATATATTTGGGATCCTGGTAAAAAAGAATGGATTCCAAGATCAAAAGGTTTTAGTCTTGGTCGATTAACATATGTTCACCCTGCTTCAGGAGAACTCTATTTTCTAAGACTACTCCTTAACCATGTAAGAGGAGCGCTGACCTTTGATTATCTAAAAAATGTTTCGGGTGTTGTGCATCCAACATTTCAACTTGCTTGCAAGACCTTGGGACTTTTAGGGGATGATAAAGAATGGGAAGACGTCTTCTGTGAGGCCATGGCTACTGCACATCTCAAATTAGGAATCTCTTTGTCAGTGTTATTCTTTTCTGTGATGTTGCTGATCCAGAAGTTTTGTTCAATAAATTCTGGCGTTCAATGTATGATGATATTATCACCCGTTTCAAATCCAGCTTTGCCATGCCTAATCTTAAATTATTCGATGATGAGCTTAAAAACTATGTTCTATATAAGCTTGAGCTTCTCTTCAATGTTGCTGGCACATCTCTTGAAAAACACAAGCTTCCAATGCCTGATGGGCGTTTATTGTCAGAAATAAAGAATAAACTTTTGAGAGAAGAACTTAACTACGATGTTGCAGATCTTATATGTCAATATCCATCAACTTTCCCACAACTGAATCAATGTCAATTGAATGTTTATGATTGTGTTGTTAAATCTGTCCTTGAAAAAAGACAAGAATTAATTTTTGTTCATGGCCATGGAGGAACTGGGAAAACATTTTTGTGGCATACAATAATTAATCGGTTGAGATCAGATGGTTTAATTATCCTTGCTGTTGCATCATCGGGTATCGCATCACTTTTGCTTCCTGGTGGTCGTACAGCTCATTCAAGATTTAAGATCCCCCTTACTGTTTCTGATACTTCATCATGTGAGATTAAAAAAAAAACTGATCTTGCACGACTTCTAGAAATGACCTCTCTAATTGTATGGGATGAGGCTCCAATGAATAATCGGTGTTGCTTTGAAGCATTAGATCGTTCGCTTCGTGATGTCCTGACAAATGGTAACGACTTGCCCAATGATAAACCATTCGGTGGGAAATCAATTTTGTTAGGAGGAGATTTTAGACAAATTTTACCTGTTATTCCTGGAGGAACAAAGGAAGACATTGTTCATGCATCTCTTTGCAACTCTGTTTTGTGGTCTAAATTTAAAGTTCTCACTCTTACAAAGAATATGAGGCTATCATCCAATGGACTTTCAAATGATCAAAAAAAAGAACTTGCTATTTTTGCCAACTGGATTCTTGCAATTGGTGATGGAACTCAACAAGATGCTCTATTCCCAGATGATTATGATGCATCCATGGTTAAAATACCGCAAGATCTTTTGGTTGAAGCTGGATCTAACCTCATATTAGCAATTGTTTCAGCAGTGTATCCCTCTATTCGTGAAATCAATATTGATCCATGCTATTTTAGAGAGAGAGCAATTATAACTCTAAGAAATGCTACAGTTTCTGAAATCAATGATTTTATCTTAAACATGTTGCCAGGGATGAAGCGGATTTACCTAAGTACTGATACTGTTTGCAAAACATCGAGTGATGGTGATAATGCAGATATTTTGTATCCTGTTGAATTTATCAATCAACTTGAGTTCAATGGAGTGCCATCCCACACAATTTCCTTGAGAATTGGCACACCAATAATGCTTTTACGCAATCTTAATTTATCAGCTGGTTTATGTAATGGAATAAGACTTATTGTTACGCAACTTGCTGAGAGGGTCATAGAAGCTCAAATAACAACAGGCTCTTTTATTGGCAATCGTGTATTTATTCCAGGATTGTTTTTCCAATAAATGATGCAAAATATCCATTCACGATTAAACGAAGACAATTTCCTATAAGACCGTGTTATGCTATGACAATAAATAAAAGTCAAGGACAATCGTTGAAAGTTGTCGGGGTTTTTCTCAAGGATTAGGTTTTCACTCATGGACAATTGTATGTTGCTCTTTCACGAGTTACATCAAGACAAGGACTAAAGATTATCACATGCGATACTGAAGAAAATCATTCAATCTATGCGAAAAACATTGTGTATAAAGATGTTCTTAGCTCTCTATCAGTATCTTAATCTCTCGGAACCACATGTTATTTATTTGTCAATCTTTTGCTCCCTGTCTTTTTTTCTTTTCTAAGGTGATGCTTTTTACAAAAGAAAAAAATTATTCTATTTATCATTTTTAATATAGGCATGTTTCCATTTGTTATTTTTCCCCATTCATTTTAAATTAAATATTTGCAATACATGTCATTCTTTTGATTAATATTAGCTTTGCTGTTTTTATCATTGCTCATAATATTTTTTTTATTAATCATTTGCAGGACAATGGCTCCACCTATAAAAGAGATTAAAAAATACAACTTTTACCCTTCATTACGAGCTAGGGCCTGTCAAGTTTGGATTTCTAAATTTAATGGTCAGCCAAGTAGTTTTAATTGTGTTTTTGTTGACAATCAGGTATAATTTATCATGAAAATATAACCATTAATGAATTTTATTTTCTATATATTTAAATGTTTGAATAATAGATATCCATTCATTTCTGAATATTTTCTTTACTTTGGCAATTTAACATTTTTTTTACTTAACCAGAGGTACTTATTTGCTCTTAAAATTCCCCATGGAAAACCAAGTTTCCTTTCATTTTTAATTCGTTACTATAGTATTATAGTTAAGTTCACTACTAAACCAATAATTGCTTATTCAACTTATTAAAAAAACTTTTTCAATATTGAAATTGTTAAAACAAATTAACATAACAAATTTTTAGCATCCATTTATAATTTACAATCAACTTTGTTTTCTACTTGCTTAAAAAACCAGACAAGCCCCAAGCATTGCGTTTACTTTATATAATCCATAGAAAATTTTATACAAGTCAGACAAGTTTCATATATTCTATTACTTGACATGATTTAATATACGAGTTTGAGAAATTTTATGATGCATTCACTGTTAACTACAACAATTCACCATGAAAATTTCAGTTACAATTCCATACTAGAGCCACGGCTTACCAGGTATATTACACTCAATTATACACAAGTATTGGAAGCAACCAAGAAGTACATTTATCTTTTATTCTATGCATCTTCTATATACAGCTTTCATTTATACAATGTCTACAATAATTAATTATAATATATGTGCATCCTGCTAGAAATAATGTTTTACCTTCACCTCAAGACACTTTTGTTAACTTAGAAAATCTTCCTTCAAATTAATAGACTGTATACGTGACAACCAATTTACACATTCTAAGAAATAGTAAGACAAAATCTCTTAAATTCATTATTAAAACCAATCTTTTAACTTAATGTTCCAGTGGTAACAATACATGACTTCCAATGGCATCAAAACTCTTCTTTAAATAATTTACAAAACCTTATTACATATTGCATTCAAAATTCTAAACCTTATTGCATATTGCATTAAATATTCTAATGCATTTGGTTGTTGGCATGATGAACAATTATTTTTTTCATTCCAACATTAATCTTTTTTTTTATATATATATATATAGGGTTGAGCTATTCAAGCTTTAGCTAAAACAAGAGATCTCCCAACATTTGCAGCAACAATTATTGAAGGAAATCATTATGAAATCAAAGGATTCTATACTTATGAAAACAGAGCAGTAAACACAGTTGTTGCCCATGATGCTGTAATTGATCTCAAATCTAACACAAAAATTACAGGCATTAAAGCTATTACACCTCACGTTCCTAGATACTACTTCAATTTTGTTGACTATGCGCATATTCTGACCAAGTCAAAAGGCTCCAGAATTCTTACAGGTTTACTATCTACTTCATTCATTTCGCCTATTATAAAACATTTCTAATATTGAACTCAACTTGATAACATCGCTTAAAAACATTCATTCCTATTTTTTAAGATGTCCTTGGAAGACTTAAAGCATTGCAGCCACTCGAACAAGTTATGGTTCGTGGACAGACACTCGAAAATAAGAGAGAATTCATGCTTGAGAACATTCGGTGAGTTAAAAAATTAAATGCAAATTACCTTACTTTTATCAAGCTTATTGATCAAATTTGTTCTGTGTTTTCTTTCAAAGTGGTGAGGAGCTTCGCATAACTCTTTGGGGTGATAGTGCCAGAGATTTTGATGAACTCGCTCTTCATAACCTACCATCTCCAGTTATCATTGCATTTGCTGGATTTCGTGTCACAGAATTTAAGGGTAATTTTAACTTCCATTTAATTTTTTTTTCTATAAATAAAAAGTTTAAGATTTTAATTGTCATTCTGATCCAACTAATTCCTCTTTCATTTTATTAAAAAAAAACTCTTTTGTTCACAAGGAAAACCAAATCTTAACAGTACAGCTGTCTTTCTTTGGTACTTCAGTCCAGACATACCAGAATGCTTAGCATATAAACATTTGTAAGTTATTCCAACATCAACCATCTCTCTTATGCTTTACCATTATCAATTTTTTTCTAACTAATTATTTTTTCACCATCTTTTTGAATCAATTGTACATGGAGCTTTGCACATCTACCTGTTGAAATACAACAACTCCCTTCATCATCAAATGTTGTTTTATCAATAGAGGAACAAATGAAAGAAAATAGGAAAACAATACATGAGATTCTTTGCATGAATCCTTACGAGCATAAGGTTATTTTTTAAACCCTTTTATTATTGGCTTTGATGACATGCTTTACCTTCTTCATATAATTAGTTTTTTTAATTTCATTTAACCACACCCCAGTAACATATACTTCCTTTCTATTACCAGCATCTAAGATTCACCTGTCAAGCTTTGATTGTTGACTTTGATTTTCCCAATGGCTGGTGGTATCCAAGTTTTCTAAAATGCAACAAAAAACTTAGTGGGGGTGAAAACAATTACACATGCATGGATCATGATGCTATCACCTCTCTTCCAGTTCCATGGTAACTCATCTAATCTCACAACTAAAGCAATATTAAGTTGTTAAATAAAAAAAATTATGTTCCTCAGATACATTATCATACACTTCTTATTAATGAACATGTCATCAATTTTATATCATAGGTTTCGCTTAGAATGCATTGTTACAGATGGAGAAGATGTCACTAATTTCCTTCTATTTGGGAAAACTGTTGAGAACTTTTTTGGGTCATCAGCCCACCATTATGTCTATGATAAAAAATTTATGGATCCCTCAGTTATTCCTCCTGCCATGCCAACAAAGTTAAACAAAAGCATGATTTTTCAGCTTTGATTTGGTGCTTTCAGATCCACCACCAACAGATGTGAGATTATCATTACTAATATCTTTGACGACACCATAAATAAGAGCATCCATCCTCTAGAAACACCAACTACAGAAGCTAAATCATCTACTACATCCAAGACATCTACTCCATTAAGCTCTATGAAACAGGTTCTCATACCTCCATCAACTCCACAAAATACTGTCACACAACTCAGGATTGCTCCTGATTCCTTAGAGACACCACCTCAAAACATATCACCAAACAAGAAAACAAGCATAAACTGTGAAGCACGACGTGCACTTGATTTTGAAGCTACAACACAACAACTTAGGCAAGTTTACATTTCCCCATATTTTCTTTACACTTTTTTTTGTCCTTGACACATGCTAAATTACATGTTTCTTAACTTATGATTCTTCTGCCATGCATCTCTTCAACTCCTTTTATTATAATAGTTATGGAGATGAGCATGGCAAAGCAATTGAAGCCCAAGGAAACCTGGGAAACATAGCTACATCTGGGACATTTGATCACTCACTTCCATCTTTGAAAAAACAACGGACAACATCCTCATCATCCTCAAAGGTTTGATTTTTAACCTCATATTTTTATAAATCATTGTCCAGTTTGTCCAACATGCCTTTTATTTGTTATTTATTTTCTAATTCTATTTGTCTTTTATTATTTTGCATTTACCTATTTCTCTTCACTTCACAGCCTGTAATTCATGAGTTCTCTTCTTTACATGCTAATTTTAACATTGAATACAATTCTTAAAACAAAAAAAATCATTCCCTGGCTAATTTATGTATCAAATATTAATAATTTTCATTAAAACCAATGAATTAGTAAAGGATATATGTATATTAACAAGAATATGATGTAAAAAAAAACATAATTATTATCTGCACACAATAAATACTCAAATAAAAAAGAAACCATTACAATTATATATGTGCATATGTTATTTAAACAATTGTAGCAGATATGGTTACTTTCTTGGTGAATGCTGTAAAACTTGAAATCAAAAGGGCTTTAATAAAGGTTTTATAATGGCTACATAAACTGTTTATACAGTAATGTGAAATAAAAAACATGGTCAATTTTTATATCTTGCTTCACACATTTAACTTCATCTAATACACAAATGTTGACAAAATTTTCAACCTTCAATTGCATCTATAACACAAAACAAAAAAACAAAAAACATTTTTGTGAAAGCTACTTAACTTGTCCAAAAAATAAAGACAACAATGACTTGGATTTATTGTCTTTACATAATTTATTTTATTGTGTTTATATCGCAGGAAAACTAGCAATTTCTCTACGAATAGCTTGGATTTTGATTTCTACAGCAAGAAGATGACTGCTGCCTTTGTAATTTTGATATAATTTACAAACAACAATGTTCTTTAAGTGCTCAGCAATCTGGCAGCTTATTTCCACTTTTGATGTTGTTTATAACTTAATCTATGTTATCAAACCTTTGATGCTAGACTTGGCTTCAATTCACTTCATCATTACCTACCAATCACTTCTTTCCAACATATGTAACCCGCAGCAAAACCCAATGACTCTAAGTGTGTTCATTTTTTTTTCTTTTCTATCATTGGTTCATTATGCTTGCAAGCTTTAGTTTGGCCCATGAACATGCTGTTGATGTTGTTGCATGTGGAGCTTGCATTTTACTCTTCTCTATCAACTTTGCTTTGCTTTGACTGTACTGTTGATTTTTTTCTTGCTTGATACGCTCTTTTGGGTTATGTCAATCTGTCTTTGTTAAACTTATGCTAATTGCTGATTTGAAACTTTGTGATCTTGGATTTAAGGCTTTTTCATGTTCTGTCAATGGTTGTTATATTGTTCTTTGCTTTTTTTTTTTTCTTATCTTTATTAGTGATCATGCGATTTGATTTTCTCAACACATATTAATATAACGATAAAAATAAGATGTGTAGCAATAAGATATGTAAAAAATAAATATGCTAAATTTTTATTTTCTTACCCCATCCACGCATTTAACTTCATATAATTTATAAATGTGGACAAAATTTTCAACCTTAAATTCCATAAAAACCAAAAATATTTTTGTGCATGCTATTTAACATGTAAAAAAAAAATTAGCTAAAACATCAAATCAAATTATAACAAACTTTTTTTTTTATTTTACAAATTATTCTTATATGTTATTTTATATTACACATGCATGTAACACACACCTTTCACACATCTTTTCCTTTTTTTTTTTTTTTGACATAATTTATTTCATTGTTTTATCATCAGAGGACTAGCAATTTCTCTAAAACAATAAGATAATTGCTGCCTCTTTAATTTTAATATAATTTGTAAACAACACTGTTGCCCAACAATCTATCAATTTATTTGCATTTTGATGTTGTTTATAACTTTATGTATATTATCAGATATTTGATATTAGACCTGGCTGTAGTTCTCTTTATCATTGCCTAAAAATTATTATTTTTCATGGATGTTATTTTTATTCCGGTAAAAAAACAATACCTTATTCATAACCAAAAATCGCCCGCAGCAAAGCGCGGGCAGTCAATCTAGTAAATAACTATAACGGAGTTTAGAAACTGGAAAGCATCAAATCCGAATTCAGTCTCAAATCCAAAAAAATAAAATGGAATCGAAAGAGAAAAAATAAATAAATAAATAGAGTGTTTAATTTAAATGGGTACTGTTATTGTTGTCGTAGTAGTAAGGGTAGATCTCAGAGTTTGGAGTTAAAATGCAGCCGAATCTGTTCCCATTCGGTAGCGTATTCGGGAACCCGTTTTTGTTAAATGCTGATTTAGGAGAAGACGGTGTTCGTTTTGGATTTGAGAGTTCTAGATTGTTCTTTTTGGTCCCCTTTTTGTTGTTGCAAGGCGGAGGCGGAGGAGGAGACAGCGGCGGAATGGATTTATCAAAAGTTGGCGAGAAGATTTTGAGCTCTGTTCGCTCTGCTAGATCTCTTGGTCTTTTGCCTCCCACCGTTGATCGCCCGGAGGTATGTATATATGTAGCGTTATTATTATTATTATTATTTTTTAAATTAATGCTGTTTGCATTTGCTAATTTGATTAATTAATACTAATTCTAAGTTCAATGTTTTTGATTTAATAGCGATTTGTGAACCCTAGCAAATGCAATCTTGAACTTTGTAAAACAATAAAAAAAAGTAGGAATTTTTTTATAGGAAGAAAGCTTGTTAACCTGACACGTGTGTCCAGTTCCTCTTAGTGGAATTGAATGGGGCATTGCTAAACTTCCTATTAGTAAATTGGGGTTGGCAGGCAAATGTCTCATCCTTTTGACTGGTATTTACTGGATCCATGGTGGAGAGAGATATTGTTAGACGTGGAAGGTCATTGTTGCCAAATTTTGGGTGGAGCCTGATGTGAGTAATGGAGATTTATCAGAAATGGTTGAAAGACTTTATGCTGCCTCTGAGGCTTGATGTGAGCAGTGGAAATTTTGCTCTTTTAGGTTGATTCTTGGTGTGGCATGTCACTAGCAGAGGACTGATTCTCCAGTCTTCTTGTTTGTTAGGGATCTGAGTTATTTTTGGGTCTACTTGTTAGTTAATGATATTAATGTTTTTATAGTTAATTCTAAAAGTAGCTAGTGCTGTTCATGGGAGTACTTTCTATTCAAAATGCCAAGATTGGGATTTTGGAATTCATGCTACTTCTCTTGTCATGCTTTTGATGCATTGGAGATTCATGAAAAAGATGGTGTTCATTGGAGGTAGTCTTGAAATGGCTGTTTTAATCATGCTCTTGTCACAGGAGTTTTTTTTTATTTGGGGGGCCGGGGGGGGGGGGGGTTGGGGGGGGGTTT
>Ga0307518_10003797_pt1 | contig 10858 bp, 10 predicted proteins | sample 25_EM_MG_FD_203889 | JGI IMG/M metagenome (GOLD analysis project Ga0307518, IMG submission 203889) | Populus trichocarpa ectomycorrhiza microbial communities from riparian zone in the Pacific Northwest, United States - 25_EM | ecosystem: Host-associated > Plants > Roots > Unclassified | place... | reverse complement strand
TGAAAAGTAAGCAAAACAAGATAGAAAGGGAAGAGCTTTGCAGTCGAAAACAAGATAGAAAGAAGGAAGAAGTGAGTTCTAGGGATGGTGCTTTGGAAAGGAACGAACCAGGGCTATATATAGAGGTGTGGGGCGTCAGCGTGAAACTTTATACAATACTTAATAGTTGGCAACGTGTATTTTTCCTTTTTCATTTTCTTCCAACTTGTGTTATTTTTTTGAAGATAACAACACAGTGTATAATTTTGCCATGCAATCTTGGAGGTTTCACTCCAACTTGTACATAATTTTTTGTTCCTCATGTTGTTGAATTGTTCAACGTTTGAATCTTAGGATGATTTACAATATTTTATTGTTACTCCATCCCGAATGTGTGAAATGCTTGCTCAAGAGTTAATCATCATATAATCCAAGAACATCAAAATTACACCAAGAATGACCAACTGTTTCAAACCAGACAAAAGTTATTTTGCCATAATGTCCTAAAGCTAAATTCATTTTCTACGTGGCTTTTTTCTCATTGGAAGGTCCTAACTAAAGAAACCTAACGTAGTCAAAGCGTGTTGATTTTGTAGTTGAAATATTTTTTTAAATTAATTTTTATTTAAAAAATATTAAATTAATATTTTTCAATAAAAAATTAAAAAAATCTAAAAAATAATCATTATATATACAAATGCTCCAACCTTGAAGTTAATAATGTGAAAGATCCATTCTCAATTGAAAAAATCATTTTAAAAAACTGCATTCATTGCCTACAAATTGAAAAATGATTGGAAGTTGTGCTGGTTAAGTAAAAGATTTGCTCTTAAGTAATCATTTTAGGTCTATTTTAATACGGATATAAATAAGCAGTAATAGCGTGAATGTACTAAGAGAAAGTAAGTGGAAGAAAAGTAATGAGAAAGAAATTAATAAGTCATTTACTTTGTTAAAGGGAAAAAAAAGGGGGGGGGGGAGTTAATGGTGTTCATAATTGACAGTCTCTTTTTTTTTTTTTTCCGTTGAAGTAATTTACTAATATTTTGTAAACACTTATGAATAACCAAATAAATATAATTACAGAAAACTTAAATAAACAAGTTATTTGACTATAGAGAGAAGCTTTTAAATAACTTTTCAAAAGATAAAAAAACTCTTCGGGATAGCTAAGCCCAAGATAAACAACTTTTACTAGTTTAGAAGATTACATGAGTAGTATTTTAGACTACAAATTATTTGTATCTATACTACCTTGTTAAGACAAACACTTCATTTGGTCTTCTATCGCAATAACTTGCCTAAACACTTGATGATCTTAAAAACGTTGTTATTCTAATTGGAACATTCACTTGCTAACAGTTAACACATAAACTCTTCCTAGGAGTCTGCAGATTCTCCAACTCTTCAGTGAACAGTTTTCCTTAAGAATTTTCTTCATACTCCACTTATGTATCAAGAGTATATGCTGTGAAACTATATGTAACTTCTTAGCTGGTTGTGCACTCTTACTCCGCTGTTAGTGCTGCTCTCTCAAATGCTTCTAACTATATATCTTAACAACTTGTGTACTAGGTTCAACTAGCTTTAGTCAATTCAAAGACACCTTACTCAATTTTACTTTTGCTAATAGTTAATAAAACAACTTGAATTCCTCTTGGTGCTTAAGATAATACATTTATTTGATCTTCCAAAAGAATAGTATTTTAAAAGTGAAGACCATACTAGACAAGACTTTCCTTGATCTTAGCAAAATAAAATTTATGAGATTTAAAGGTATAAACTAGGTATACTTACAAAGTTTGCTTTTGTGCTTTAATGTTAGCAATTTATCACTTGTGTGAAAACATATAAAAACACAAACAAAACTATGTAGACATTTTTTTCATCATTATTATTATTATTTAAAAATTTTCTCTTTTAAGAATCAGGGCATGTCAAATACACTAATGACTTTCGTAAGAAATTCAAATCTTAAACCATTTAAAGATTTCGTGAATAAGTCAACCAATTGATGTTCGATGTTCACATGTTCTAATGACACAATATTTGATTCAACCATGTATGTATGTTTGGTTTTTGAATATTGCATATGATTTTTAGAGATACTAATTACATTGGGATCATCACAATAAATAGTCATAATATCTCGAGAGAAACCGTAATCCTCTAGCATCTTCTTCATCTAAAGAAGTAGTGTGCAACAACTACATACTGCAATATATTTGGCTTATACAATGAATAATGAGATTGAATTCTATTTCTTACTCATCTATATTGCCAAGTTGCCACCAACATAAAAATACCCTCTAGTAGTGTTTTTTCTATTATCAGTATTACATGTCTAGTCAATATTTGAATAGCCAACTAAACTCAAGTTTGAATCTTTTAAATATTATACATCATAATCAATTGTAGTACAAAGGTATTTTAAGATTTCTTTAAATGTTGTAACATGTGATTCTTTAAGATTAGATTAGAATCTAGCACAAACACCCACAATAAAAGTACTGTCAGGTTTACTAGTAGTAATATAAAGTAAACTTTCTATCATGCTTCTATAAAGTATAGAATATACACGCTTACTTGTAAAATCTAAACTGATTTTGACAGATGTGCTTATAGGTGTACGAGCACGACTCTTTCCTTCAATAACAAACTTTTTAACCATATCTCTATCATACTTAGATTGAGAAATAAAAATTTTATTTTTACCCTGTTTAATTTGTATGCCAAGGAAAAAGTTTAACTTACCAATCATACTAATTTCAAATTCACATTTCATTTCTTTAGAAATCTCATGAGAAAGTGAATTAGGAGTAGCTCTAAATACAATGTCATCAACGTAAATCTTAGAAATGAGTAGATGTATACCTGTTTTTCTTACAAAAAAAAATCTTGTTAGTTTGTCCTGTTTTGAAACTGTTATCTAACAGATATTTTATTAACCATTCATACCATGCTTACGATGTTTGTTTTAGACTATAGAGGGCTTTATTTAACCTATACACATTAGGAAACAAATGATTAGTAAAATATTTAGGTTGTTCTACATAGACCTTTTCTCGTAGAATTCTATTTAAGGATGTACTCTTCATATCCATCTGATACAATTTGAAATTCAAGTGATAAGCAATTGCAAGCAGTATGCAAACAAATTCCAAATGAACTATTGGTGCAAATGTTTAATCAAAATCAATTTCTTCTACTTTAGTGTATCTTTGTGCCACCAGTCTTGTTTCTAATGATTGTTTCATGCTCTTTTGATTTGTTCTTAAAGATTCACTTGGCTTCTATTATGTTGTGATTATCAGGACATGGAACCCATTCCCATACATTATTTTTTATGAACTTATTTAGTTCCTCATGCATGGAATTGATCTAACTTTTATTTTGTAGGGCTTCTTTAACCTTTTTAGGTTCAATCTATGACAAATGACACACATATAAATCTTGATTGATAACTAATTTTCTTAACCTTGTACCTAAATCTAATTTCTCAATATTATTCTCCTTTAATTATTATGTTTTACCCTTAAGAAAGGTTTGTTCTCTTATGACTATTTAGAAACGTGTGAAAAACTCTTTTCCTTGTTTTTTTCATCCTATCTTGATAAGGTTTCTTCAGTTATCTCAATGATATTATTGAGATGTTTCTAGACAGATTTCTTTAGATTGTCATCAACAATCACATTGATTGATTCCATGATAGTTTGTGTTCATAGGTTGTAGACTCTGTAGACTTTGTTGTGTAATGAGTATCCAAGAAAGATTACTTTATCACTCTAGCTATAAAGCTTACATAAGTTTTTTTTTATCTCTCAAGATGTAGAAAGAACTCCCAAACACTTTAAAGTATTTGACCATGAGCTTCTTGTTGTTTCATAAATCATAAGTAGTTAGTTTTGTTCTAGGTTTAATTACAACATGGTTCAAAATACATACATTATTGTTGACAAGTTCCCTCCAAAAGTACAGTGCAATTTTATTACTATTTAGTATAGTTTGAGTTATTTATTGTATAGCTCTATTTTTCCTCTGCACTATACCTTTCTGTTGAGGAGTGATAGGAGCAAAGAATTCTTGATATATACCTTGTTCATAAAAAATGAAAAGTTAATACTTTCAAATTCTTTCTCATGGTCACTGCGTCTTCTAAAGATGGAAATATGCCTTTTTATTTGTGGTCTTCTGAATAGTTTCCTCACAAGATCAAAAGATTCAAGCTTTTATCTAAATAAAATAGCCCAAATATATCTTGAATAGTCATCCACATTGACCATGATATACTTCTTTCCACCTAAACTTTTAGTTTGAGTTGGACCTATTAGGTTGATATGCAATAATTTAAGGGGTCTTGAGGTCAGAATGTCAATGGTCTTCTTATGTTAAGCCTTAGCTTATTTTTCTTATTGACATGCTCCACACATCATCTTGCTGACTATTCACAAATTTGATAGACCATGTACTGCTTCCCTTTTAGATATCTTTGACAAGTCTCTAAATGTGATATGACTAATATATTGATACCAAAGATTAGTATCATCTAGTGTTACCTTATGACAACCCAAAGTGGTTAAGGTTGAAACTCTATAGTAGTTATCTAATGTTCTAGTACCTTGCATAATTTATTTGCTAGCACAATTGTAGATGTTGCATTCATCTTTAAAAAACTATACACTATGATTCTCATCACAAAATTGATTTATGCTCAGTAGGTTAGCTTTAAGGCCATTTATAAACAAAACATTATGAAAAATAGGTAAACTAAGAATATCAATACTTCTCTTACCTTTTATAGTAGTTATGCTTCTATCTTCAAAGGTCACTGATCCTCCACTCGAGGATTTAAATTTATTGAACTAACCTTTATCTCCTGTCATGTGTCTAGAACAACCACTATCTAAATACCACAAATTGTTATTCATTGTTTTGAGTGTTATATGTGCTCCTAGACATATTTTTCTTTTATTAACTATCCACTGATTTTTATTATTGTTTTGTTATAATTTTCAAACTCTTGAGATTTCTTACAACCTGATAACTTACCAAGTTTTCTTTTTATAGTACATAATTAATTTAATAATAAATCAAATTTATACTCTAGATCTTGACTCTTATTAGAAAATCTATTTCCTAGATTGAAACAATTCATATTTGTATGTCCTATAATTCTATATTACTTACAAGTAAGAGTAAACTTACCTTTTAACTTACTTGTTTGGACATTGTTTGACTCGTCTATAGCATGATAATCTCTTTTGCTTTACCTTTTTTAAAGGTAATTCCTTAGAAGAGGAGGCTAGCAATGTATTGTTGATCAAATTTCCAAGCATTGTGTATCCTAAACCTATACGATCGATGTTGAGCTTTTGAGCTTTCAATATTTCATCATGTTTTTGTGTTGCTGATTGTTCCTTTTTCTATTTATACATTATCAGCTCTTTCTCAAGTGCTTTGAGCTTAGTAAGAGATCTAGATATCTTTATTTTTGATAGCTTTAGAGCCTTAGTTAGATTGTTCTTCTTGTTCTCCATAGTTTTCAGCTTGTTGAACAACTTCTTATTCAATTTCTTAACTTTCATGAATTCTTCACATAAGTCATGATAAGCTTTCTACAAGCTTAATTCATGATTGTCAATAATAAAAGTAATATTTGAATCACTAGAATAACTAATAGTTTGATTTATGTCAGAACTACTAAATTTGTTAACAATTTTGTATTTGTCAAAATCACTTAATGTATTGATAATTTGGTACGTATTAGTACAACCATCAACAAGACCAAAAAGAGAGACAAAATCAAATTCATTATTAGATGATGAATTAGAATTTTTAGAATCAAATTCATAGCTTAATGTAATATTAAGGGCTTCTCCTTTATTTTTATTTTTTAAAATTAGAACATTCATTTCTCAAGTGACCATATTCTGAGCATTCAAAACACTTAACTCTTTTCTTAGATTCAATTTTACCTTAGCTTCCATTTTCTGACTCATTTCTTTTGGCAAATTTTTTTTTTATCATTACCATTATTCTTTTTCTTAAACTTAATTTTCTGAATTTCCTAGCTATGAGAGCAATATCTTCACTATTAAAATCATTATCAGAAGAATTATCATATTCTTTATTAACAGATTTAAATGCAATGGACTTACCTTTCTTTTGATGAGGCAATGTAGATTCATAAGTTTGTAAGGAACCTACCAATTCTTCAACAAATATAGTGTTCAAATCCTTGCTTTCTTTTTTGGCTTTTACCTTTGGTCAAAATCTTTCAGGTAAGGATCTTAGAATCTTCCTTACAATTTACAAGTTCTCTATTTTTTCTCTTAGATTGAACTTGAAATTTATAATATTGTTAATTTTTGCATAAAACTCATTAAAAGATTCATCTTTCAACATTCTTATCTCCTTGAATCTTGAGGTTAACATTTATAATGTAAGACCCAAATTCTTGGACCAAGCCCAAGCCTAAGCTCAGGCCAACCCAAAAACCAATCCAAACCGACATATATAATAGTATGTGACTAGAGGTTGTTTCTTTTTTTTTTCTTCTTTTACCATGAATTTTCTCTCAAAATACCAAGGGATTCAGCTCTTTTTAAACTTAAGCTTTTAGAATTTAAGAAGTGTTGGAGAAACAAGTATTATGACTACCTTCTTTTAAGTTTTCAATTGGGATTTGATAGTTCATGGATTAAGGAAGTGTTTTAGGGTTTTAAGATGTTTAATATATATTGATTTAATATATGAATGATTTAAGGGATTTAATCTATGTATTAGGGTGTTAGTTGGACTAAAATGAATTGGGTTGATGTCTATAATATGGGTTTGTTGAAGAACAGAATGTCTATTACTTTTGGGTTCTGCAGATTTTTTATTAGCAGCTCGGGATTCTAGAAATTCCAACCAACCAGACTACCAGTTGAGCTGAACCGATCGACCGGTTCATATTTTACAACCAGCTGACCGGTTGGTTTATGTAATGGTTGACCAGTTGGTTAATCCAGTCGACTAGGTCTGCTAGGTTCGATTAGTTTGGGTTATGTTCGGAATCGATTGAGTGAATTTAGTTCGACTTTATTATTATTATTTGGTCTCTAAGTTTATGGTTTTAATATTTTATGTTATGTTGCTTTGAGTTGTTTTTTAGTGTTTTCCATATCTGTTATAAGTTCTGCTGACGTTCCTCCTAGCGAGCCTCAATAATCTCTGGTTTTGCATTCGTTTATCTTTCTTTTTTTTTTTTTCCGGGTGAGTGAGATTATTTCTATTATACATTATGTATGTGTGTGTGGCTATATATTGGTATGAAATGATGAGTATTATTGCTATTGTTGATAATATAAGTCTGATTAGTTGTTGTTCTTATTATTTTGTTTTCTTCTTAAATACTTATCATATGCTTGTTTGATTTGAACATGGTTCTTATATCCTTTATATTTGTTCAAATGTGATCATGCTTGCATTGTGAATCTTGATGATAAACCATGAAACTTATATTCATGTTATTTGTTCATTTCAGCTCATGATTCTTGTTACCTTATTTAGACCGTTGTCAAAAACTCCAGACTAACATAGGGTAGCTAGTTACTCCATTCTAATAAAGAGTTGGTAGCCTATGTGCAAAAGGTATTATGTTTCCTAGTTGGCGAGCAGGGTGTCAATACTGTGCGGATTCCACAATTATATTTGTGTGTGTGTGTGTGTGTGTGTGTGTGTGTGTGTGTTCCCTAGTTGATGAGTAGGATGTTAGTAATATGATATGTAATTCTGACATGCATAATTGTTTTTATGCATCATTTGATATGATACCTTTGATATACATGTTTCATTCGATACTTGATTTATGTAACCGAATTCACTTATCTTAAAATGTTTATTAGCATGTATTATAATTATTATCTCTCACTAAGTGTTTGGACTCACCCCTCCATTTATATTTTTCAGGTCTTTAGTTTAGTTTCGGTAGCAGGATGTTTTGGCTATGTTCTTCCTGCTTCTTGAGTCAGTATGCCTTAGTTGTTCCTCGAGGCCTCTAGTTTATTCTTTATTTGTTATTCATAGATACTGCATATAGTGATTTTAATTATGTTTTGAATTCCTGAGTTTTGAATATTTTGTTTTATGCTGCACTATTTTATGATTTTTATGATATCAAATGTGTAAGTTCTGAGGCTTAGCGCAGATGGGGCACCTTGAGGTGCTATGTTTGCATTACTAGTCATGGACCTGGAAATCAGGTCACGACATATAATTTGGAATTTGGTCACTATCTTGGTTCCCTCATAAGTAACTTCAAGAATATAACAAGCTTCCTTGGCTATTTCACACATTGAGATTCTTTTAAATTCATCAGGAAACACTGCCATGAATATAGCATTCTAGCCTTTATTATTCCAATTACAATCATTGTATTCGTCTTAGTCTAGTCACTAAAAGACGTTTAGGCTTGGTACATCAATGCTAAACTAGGTTCTAGATTTTCTTGTCTTGTAATTTGAGGAAAGCTTTCATTTTTACTTTTCAATAAGCATAGTTCTTACCATTGAATTGCATTGGTGAAGTTAGTATTGACATGTTCAACAAGAAAAATAAATCTCACTCTATAATGAGTGAACTTGCTAATCAATGCCAATAATTTTGACATTTATAATAATATCTTAAAAATTATTTTTCTCTCTCTTTACATGAATGTATCAGAAAAAATAAAACTTGATTTCCCTTGCTTTCCTTGTAACAAATAAAAAATAATAATTTTCCTTCTTTTACATTTTCTTCTTCTTCGATTTAATTTTCCTTCTATTTTATAATAGTTGTTTTTAGTGTCCACACAAATTGTAAAACGTATTTCTTTATATGAAAAAAAAATGTCCATAGCTATAAAACAAAATATATTGCATTCAAAGAATCCTTTACCTTTTGCCGACAAACATAGTTGTAAGCGCAATCCTTTACATCTTATTACCTTTCTATATAAAAAAAATAACCTTCTAGTTGAAATTGATGTTCATGTAAATAGAAATTAAATAATTTTAATATGAATTGATGAAAATATGCTTCTAAGTTAATAAAATATAAAACAACTATATGTTAGAATGAGGATTTAAACCTAGATAAACTTGGTTACATATTGATAAAAGTATCACCTATAACATGTGTGAACGTTAATAATTTATACTTTATTAGATATTTTGTATTAATATATTAATTTTAATGTGCAAAGTTCTAGCTTATTTTTGAATCCCAATTATTTTTTTCTAAATATTCTAATAAAATTTCAAAAATTAACAAAAAAATATTTTTCATAAAAAAAAATCATTACTTTTACCCAAATGTTAGTTATTTTCGAAGTTTTTTTATAAATTTTAGGAATTTAGATGTCTTTTCACATTTTTAAATTTTTAGCTATTTTTCATTTTCTCTCTCCACTACCAATGCTGTTAATCATCTCCCCTTCTAATCCTGATGGATCTAGCTCAACTGGTTAGGTTCTTGATTTGCTCCACAGAGGTTACCAGTTCGAGTGCCACAAACTTCAGGGCCACTAGAGGCTTATATGGTCGTAAACTTCAGGGTCTTGGGGAATTAGTCGAGATGCGCGTAAACTAACTCGGACACCCACGATTAACAAAAAAAAAAAACCATCCCCTCTTCTTCTTCTTCCCTTCTCCTCTTTTCCTTCTTGTCATTCACAAGCACGACAACCGTGCTTCACTCTCCTTCTCCAACATCGACCACTATTAAACAGTGAGCAACCACCATGACAACCCTTCGTCGTCTTAATTCATATCTGCTTTGCTATAACCCCTTCATGCGACCCTAGCACAATGGCAACTTGTAAGAGTTGTGGTGAGAGGAAAAGAAAAAAAACCAAGGACAGTTTATTTTACCTCGCTTTCCAGTTGGCCGTAAATTATAAGAGCTATCTTGTATTATAATTTCCTTGAATTTGAAACTTTTATAAACCTGCGTTACCTTACTCTGAAATTCTTAATTTAATTAAAAAAAATATATGTAGTAGAGATAGAAATTGTTATCATTTGGTTATAAAACCTTTTATATCATGTTAAAAAAAACTATTTCAACTAAAATATTATCTCACTTAAACAATAATTTATATTAAAAATAAATTATAAATTAATCTCTCTAGTTTTGAGAAATAAATTAATTAATCCCTCCTGCTTCAAAAACTAATTAACTATTATTTTTTGTTCATTTCACGTACTTTTCCAAATTATTCAATTTTTTTGTTTGAAAAAATGGAATAAATAAATAAATATATATTATGAAAAGGTTAATGAGAAATGAACAATTTTTAAAATAAATCAATATTAAATTAAAGGTGGTCTAAACTGATCAAAATTCTAAATAAAAGACAAATTAATTATCTGTTTCTCCAAACTAGAGAATCTAATTCATAATTTAATCTAACTTACTAACATTCATTATCATAGATATTTTTGGTTTTGTTTTTTTAAAAAAAGAATAGAAAGGAGTTTTTGATGGTTTATAAGCTCATTAATATTAATAAAAAACTAAAGGAAGAGAGAGTTTTATTGTACCCTTCCTCACATAATACTATTTACTAGAATAGTGTTTTATTTCCTTCCTTTTATATTTTTTTAATCTATATTTTTTTTTCAATTTCAATTTTATTCTTCAATATTATGTTTATTGGGATTGAGCTTCATAATTATTTTTAATTTACTTTTTGTGGGGTTATCCTAAATTCATGATCCAAATTGCAAGTTTGATGAGTTAACTTGATTGACTCGAGTTTTGTTTTTCTTTTTCCTAATTAACTTTTGTTTCTCAATCTCATTCTTTAACATTGGATTGACTCAAGTTTTTTTTTTTTCTCAATTTCATCCTT
>Ga0307518_10003796_pt1 | contig 10859 bp, 14 predicted proteins | sample 25_EM_MG_FD_203889 | JGI IMG/M metagenome (GOLD analysis project Ga0307518, IMG submission 203889) | Populus trichocarpa ectomycorrhiza microbial communities from riparian zone in the Pacific Northwest, United States - 25_EM | ecosystem: Host-associated > Plants > Roots > Unclassified | place... | reverse complement strand
ACCTTCGCCACGACAGATGTCATCAGGGTTATATGACTGTCGGGTGGTCTTCCCGAACTTCCATTTCTCAGGGGTCCTTTCTGACCCCGGTGAATGCGTATCTGAGGCCGTCCTCTGGTCTTCTGTACTTGGAGTCGATGGGGATGCCGCAGGAGGGGTATCAACCCCGGGCTTGGACCTGATTGCCCGGAATTTGATGCAGACAACACGTTGGTCAGTTACAATTGCACAAGCCCGTCTGAGTGAATCAGCGCCACGGAGTACTTGCAGAGTAGCCAGCGAAAACTGATGACGAGGAGTAGTTCCCTATTTATTGACATTGAGCATATGCATGTTCGAATTGCTTCAAAACGAAATACCGCGTTGTCTTTGGATAGCGACAGGATATCATTATGGATGACCACCCATCGATTCTTCCACTCTAATTTAGGGCTTCCATCTCAGAGCAGGTCTAGTCCACTTCTTGTGGCCGATCTCGTGTTCTGTTGAATTTCCAGGTGGTTTGAACCGACCAGACTTGTGACTCCAGACGGCTAGCAGAGCCTTGACTCTGGCATGGAAGTAGGGTTGTACATACTCCACCGCCACCTCTCTTGGCAATAAAACGACAGTCCCAGACCGATGTATCTCCAGCAGCTCATACGGACGAAGCTTGTATCGCGAAAGGCTGTAATTATCTTCGAGTATTGTACCCGTAGAGAAGGATATGAGAACGTAGTGATCAGCGAGGAAACCGCCTGTGACCGGGAAGTTGGTAGGCGACACATAGTACTTTGGACTGCGCATATGACCTGTCGGCGCTCAGCCAGTCATGTTCCGGGTTGTCGGGATATTCCTCGTCATCGCCGAGCAAGTGGTCCTCGGGGCGTCTGGGTAGTCCACTAACAGGAGAGAAGGTGATAGGGGAATCCAAACGCCGTTGGGGTAGCTCATCCCATGCTGCTTTAGGAGGTGTGTTAGCAGCCATTGGTCGTACGGAACTGGATCCAGTCGCCAAGAAGTGAGTTGAGCGCTCCACACACTCGAAATGGCTGCCACTGGTACCCACCGAATCTACAAGCAATGGGAACGAACCCATGACGCTTGCCCGGCGACATCAAGACTGTGTGTATCCTGGGATCGGGGGTGGGAGGACCTACCCTCTCCCAGGCTGATATGTAAACTGGGGCCACTTGTATGACACACCATCCTTGTGATATCCCAACCTGCTATATTTCTTCTTGACTGGTCATCCTCGGCAACCAACAAATAGCGCTCGACTAATTCGCCCCACAGATAGGCTAACCATACCACATATGAACTCCCCGTCCAAGTCAGCAAAAGGGAAAGGGAAGATAACGGACCAAGACTACGACGACCTACGGCCAGCAATTACTTACCGCCATGTTCTTTCTCAAAATCTTGGCGTGAGGGATCCTTTGCGTGTCATTGCTCTCTGCGACAGCGACGCATTCTATGCCGCCTGTGAGCGGGTCCGATTAGCACTAGATCCCAGCATACCCATCGTAGTCCAACAATGGGAAAGCCTCATCGCTGTCAGCTATCCGGCTCGTAAATACGGTATATCCCGTATGGACAAGGTCAAGGATGCGAAAAAGAAATGCCCTGACCTCGTCGCCGTTCACGTAGCTACATACAAGGAGGGGGAGAAAGAGCCTGGTTACTGGGACAACATCGACACTCGTACCCACAAGGTAACATCGTAGCGCTGCCCCCATCATTTACAAGTAAAATGACCTTTTTCCTGGAAGGTGTCGCTTGATTTATACAGACGGGAAAGCAGCAAAATTATCAACGTTTTCAAGCAGACACTTCCAAGAGGCGAAATCGGTGAGAATATCTGCAAGCTGCTTAAACATTCCGAGCTACTGCTGAAGAACACGTAAGAGAAGGCATCTATCGACGAGGCCTTTATCGACTTGACGCGCCCTGTTCGCGAGAAATTGCTTGAGAGATACCCTTACCTGGCTGCAGTCCCAGAGGACGCACCTGATGGCGCAGATAGCCCTTTGCCTCCCCCTCCTCCAATCGAAAGTTGGTGTCAGCTTGGTGTGCTAATCCCCCTGACACCGCGAGAGGACGGTTCCGAAGCTCAAGACGGGCTTCCCAACTCTGAAGATGGTTATTCGACGACGTGGCACGACGTCGCCTTATCCATAGGAGCAGAACTTATGACACAAGTTCGAGCAGAGGTGCTTAAGCAACTTGGTTATACGACATCAGCGGTATGTGCTCAGCTTGATGCTGAAAGAAAACAGCATTTGTATTATTGCTTATTAGGGGATTGCCCGCAACAAATTTCTAGCCAAGGTCTGCCTATGTTGGATGGAAACCATGGGCTACACTGATTGTAGTTTTCAGCTTTGTGCATCATACAAGAAACCTGACAGCCAGGTGAACCATCATATATACACTAGCTCGGTGATGGCTACTCACACTGGAACAGAGTATACTGCGTAACGATGCTATTCCCAATTACCTGCGCCCCATGCCTTTCCAGAAGGTACGCCCCTAAGAATTCTGTTGAAAATGGTGGCAGTGAGGAACAATACCAGATAAGATTCCTTGGAGGGAAGCTGGGAGATGCTTTGGCAAAGGAATACGATGTTTCAACAGTCGGTGATCTCTTGTGAGTTCGTCTCTGTGTACGATTGATAGACCTTTCCTACGTGTTGTCAAGAACGGTTTCACTAGGTAAGTGGCGTGGGCGCCAACCATGAACCTATTTGCTCAACATAACTAGATGAGATGCAGAATAAATTTGGTGAAAATGCACTGTGGGTCTATGAGCTTTTGCGGTAAGTGCTTCAGGTACCAAGTTCCGCTTTATTGATGGATCATCCACGATGACCAGGGGGATTGATCGAAGTGAAGGTACACATTTTTTGTTGTCAGCCCACGTGTTACTCAAGTATTCTGTCAGTCAAAGAGAAGCCTGCTCTTTTCAAGAGCATGCTTGCATCCAAAAACCTGGCAAAACCTATCATTAACGTCGCTGATGGCCAGCACTGGATCCGTGTTCTGGCGGCCGAATTAGCACTAAGACTGAAAGACGCCCGGGATGAGATTCCAACCCTGTGGCCCAAAAACATCGTCCTGCACGTACGAAAAGGTACCTGTTCCAGTCCAACATGTGCCAGTTTATTTATGAAAAACCAGGGTATGAAACATCTCGATCAAAGCAGGCAGCATTTCCCTTCACCAAGGACGTCACCGTGGATGTGATAGCTTCGGCGGGTAACAAGCTTTGGAAAGAACTCACGAGGGATGTCACCAGTATCAATATTACATGCGTGCAACTAGCATTCACAGGTATCGAAACCGCAGAGACTGGCCAACAGATGATTCAAGGTTTCTTCAAGACACGGGACGCCCAGCTACCCCCTCTCAAGCGTCCGAGGTCCGACAGTGCTTCATCACTGCACAAAGGGGCAGTCAAAAGTGACACCCAAAACGCTCCTGAGCGACAGGAGCTATCCCAAATGTCGTTCGTTTGCGGTCGGTGTCAAAAACAGTTTGCACTTGGCGAGGGCTCCAGTGGGTGGGGTGAAGAACAGCGGACAAGTGCGTTGGCGATGCTGCGACAGGAGCATGAGGATTTCCACTTTGCGAAAGACCTGGCAGGTGATTCACTTCCAATAAAACCACATTCATCAAAACCAGTTTCGATGCGGAGTCGAGGGACGGAGCCGAAGGGAATAACTAAATTCTTCAACAAGAAATGAGGACGCCATAGCGTTAGTAGTGTTGTTAGTCTGTATCGAATTAAAAATTCTTCTGTGCTGCTATGAAGTACTATCGTATGGCAGTGCAGTGACAATTTCCTGATTCAAATCGATCGCGGGCACACTGCCGCATCAACCTTTACGCTTGTCAACTGACCTGCACAGGATGCTAATGGATCACATAGCTGTCAATCTGGCATTGCCTATAAATCATTTACAAGCAATGGCAGTACAACCGTCTTGGCACAAGTGTTTTGGGATCTAGGTTTCGTCTTCCTTCTCGTTTCAGCTGGCTGGTCCGCCTTTACCTCTGGGAGGTATATTTTCTTGACGGCTAGCCCGTGAACTTCCTTTTTTTTCGTTATTCGCTGCTTCTGTCCGGTACAGGAAGCAGATTTCATTTACTGGTCGTGTATCCAGGAGGGACAATACTTGCGCCTAACGGAATGTCTGCCATCCTGGATTTCACTCCTCTGCATCCTGCGCTGGCCCATGGGACCATTGTGAGTGTTCCTATAAACAAATCTTTTCCCTATTTTTTGATCATATCATAGGCCATTGGGATGTTTTCTCTTTTGTCCGCTCTGGCCTTTGTCTTCGTAGCGTCTCGGTGTATTCGTTTGGTTGTTCTGCCATTCCTTCGCCGTGAGCAAGGCGTATACACAGCTCCCGAGAATTTGCTGTTCCGCACGCATATCGGGCACTATGTCGGAAATCTCATTCTTGCCAGTGTATTTGTTACTGTGGCTGGATTGATGGAGTTCAACTGGGGTGCCCAGTCAGGAATTTCTCGAGGTGGGTCTCTCGGTGTTATGACTATAGCGTACTCATGAAGTTGTCAAGGTTCATCATGCTCTGCACAGGGTAAGATCACATCACCCCTCTTAGACTGCTCCCCCTTGATACATTAGAACAGCCATCATGATGCAAATCGGGTTATGGAGCAGTAGTTATTTCACCATTGCAACAGGAGCGCACACCTGCACTTCCCTTGTCTTCCGCGCTCGCCAGGTCCCTTGGGTAAACTCGGTGTGCATTGCTCTAGGATGGATAATTTCTCTGGTTGTTGGTGAGCATGTTTGGCTGAGATCATTGAACATGCTCACTGGTAATTGTTTAGCCCTAGTACCCCATGTCAAAGATAATATATACGGACCGGATGGGATATCCTGCGGCGTCATAAGACAGTACCATGTCGAATACCTCCTCCTCCAGTCACTTCCAGTACGTCCTTTTGGGTTGTCCGCTCGCGGAAACTGCTCTAAAACAACCTTTGCAGATCTTCTTGGGCATTGCGTTCTCTGGGGCAATATACTGTCTGATCTTCTTCGTTCTCTACGGGAAGCTCGGTCACAGGAAAGGTGTCCTTAAAGTGAACCAAGGGTCTCCTCATAGGTGGAGCCTGATGTACGACTCATCCGAGTATATTCGGTTTATTGCAGTTCTGGCACAGATCATGTTTTGGTACCCTTTCGGTAAGTAACCGGATCAATAACTTGAGCTCGTTCATCTACTAATGCACGCAACCTAGCGTTTACCGTGCTCTTGCTTCCTTTCTGCATAGTCCACTTGTTGGTTTACTCTGGATATTCGGTCTCTGGCGCCGGGGATATATTTGCAAATATCTGTTGTTCGATGCTAGGTAAGTCGCTGTGTAATAACCCAGAAAATGGACCTGGTGTATCCCCACAGGTCTCGTCAATGTCGGGTTGCTGTACAATACCTTCCGCGTCGTAAGCCCATTGTTCCGTGCCTCTTCTCCTGTCGTCAAGGTTGCGGTGGAGGCCGAAAAGTCCTTTGGACACACCGCATCCAAGGAGTCGCTCCTCTTTCCTCGGACGACACCCATGGCAAGTGTACTGGATCTGGCACCGGACAGAGATGACTTGGGACCATCGTTCCACCCCACTCATTGTCGCTCGACATCCGAATCCAGCACGGATTCAACGGCGCAGCTACTTGGCGTGAAGAGGAAGTCTTCCAAATATAATGCGATGAGAGTGAGGCAGGGAGCTCACCACTTGGTACCACCACCACCTGTGCTGAACAAGGAGATGACCGAGCAAAAGATTGGCCTTACCATCATCATTCCAGAACCTCCACTGGCTGCTTCCCCAAGTCCGCCATTGGTCACTGTCCGCCTTTCCGATGCTCCTCGTCTGCCATCCCCTACTAGTGTTGAATCCGAAAGCGATGATAGTCCATACAGACAATCTGTTGACCCTCAAACGAAGAACCGCAGTTTCAAAGCCAGGGCGCCTTCTCCTTTGAATCTCAGTGAAGAGTTGGAACAGTTTCCTCCAGTCCCATTGTCAGCATACCTTGTATCCAACAAGTCTGCTACTTTGGCATCAAACTTGGGATTGCCTTCGGCTACACAATCGCCTGCTCCACGGTTTGTTGTACCTTTACCAACGGATATTGGCACGCCACCGCAGTTTCCCCATATCAGACTTGACAAGGGCAAGGGGAAAGCTCCACCGCCACCTGAAACACCTGTTCCACGTATTGATACCACTGCATCAGATCCAGGAAGCTCTCTGGGTCGCTCAAGCACTCGACCTCTTCCTCGCCTTCCTGAGGGTCTCGACTCTGATGGTTCGAATAACTACGTTGGTTCGAGGGCGTCATATCTCTCCCCAGGTTCTTCCTCCAGCGACCTCGAGCACGAGTATGGTTACTTTCCTGGAGCACCGCCTTCACACTGTGCACGACCACTACCCACGGTGCCTGCATCAGCAACCTGGGAAGAGGACGTTACGGACGGTGAGCTCCCACCTACGCCTTTGCCCGTGTCACGCTCGACGACTCCAGCGTCCGTTGAGCGCCGGTGCCCACCAAGCCGTCGGACGACCACGACGTCGGTGTGGTCGCAAGAAAGCGCCTGGTCGAGGAGTCAGCCGCCTGATGTGGAATATGTATTGGAATACAGGCGTCTCATTCCGAATGCGCTGATTCCTGGTCTCATGCAGGGTGATCGGGCGAGCGTCGGGGCTGTGCCATTTGCAGAGAGACGGATAATGTTGCCTGCAGGGGCACGGCCATTCATTGCCCGACCGCTGCGCCCAGGCAAGATTGCTTCGCGGTTTGCCCAGGCAATCAAGAGCCCGATAACACCGCAGGGCTTTACGATGGTGAATGTGCCGAATGACAGTGCTGTATGAAAGACGATGGTTATGGTGGACTTTTTTCTACGTTGGAACTTCATACCCCTACTGTTGACTGTACCCTCAAACTATAGTATACATAGGCGAGAATGTGTTCTCTTAGCATCTAATTATAAATTTGCAATCACTGATGACGTCGTGATGCGCTTGTATTTTGCATCCGCATGCACCTAGTCAACTGAAAGCCATTCCACCGACACACGACTCGACGTACAACTTGGATCATGGCACTCTCCAATCTATCCGGCTATCTAAACAGGTCTACAAAATATGTCCTAGACAACACCGCCAAAAGCATGTCTCCCACCACCGACCATGTCGAACACACTGACCTACCTTCCCGTCCCTACCAGTTCTTCGCATGGAAGGCGCCAAGGAACTCGCACGCGCGCCCATCACGCTCTTCCCCTTGCACACCCGGGAGGACCTCAGCCACTTCGCGACAGGGTGCGACGCCGATATCGGGGGTACTTCGACGCTGAATTTTGAGCTCGACGAGTGTCCTGCGCGGAACAAGGGCAGCGGGGGCCCTGCGTCGGCAAGGTTCTGCGGAGAGATGCGGCTCGACGTGCAGCCTGAGTTGCAGGGGAAGATACGGGGTGGGTACGCAGGGTTCCGGTCCAAGGTGAGTCCCTTCCCTCGCTGCTACGGCAGTCAATCCATGTAACGACTGCATTGCAGCCGCGCACGTCGTTGTTCGGAGAGCTTTGCGACGATGTGGCTAATCACCAGTTCCTTGCGCTGCGTCTGCGCCTCGGTGGTGATCACCGTTTGCGGAACTCGTATTTCGTGAATCTTCAGACGGACGGGCCTGTGACGACGGATTTGTGGCAGCACCGGCTGTACTTTAAGCGGAACGACGGGGGATGGGAGGATATATTCGTTGGTGGACTACTGGGTGCTTGTCCCGGCTGATGCTCATGCTCCGACAGATCCCGTTCGACAACTTCATACTCACAAACACGGGAGAATTGGTGCAGCACCAAATAACCATGTACCGGGAACGTGTTCGGACGGTAGGGATCTCACTATTGGGTGGAAATAGTGGCGTGTCAGGTCCGTATGACCTCGGCATTCATTCGATACGAGCAGTGAACGAGGAAGATGTAACAAAACCGCCTTGTGAGTGTGTGCACGACTGTCCCTGCATGGCACGACTAACACATTTCAGCTCCAGAGAAGAATCCATCGCTTGGTGTATGACGTCTTCCATCCTTATCACACGTTACTCTTCAGTGGATCGGCACATACGCATAACCTATATATACAAAGGTACCTATGAATGGCCCACGAAACGCAAAAGAAAAAAGCGGATAAATCAAGAAAAAGCTCCAGAAGTTCCAGTCAATCCAACTACTAAACAACGACACAACCAGAGCAGCATCCCCCATGGTCACCACTGTTTAATTCTTTGGAGCCACCGTATACGCCAGGTGCGCTGCCTGAGCTGGCCATAACCGGTCTACCTGTTTGTTGTTCCTGTGCGGTGTTTTCAGTACGGAGCGATCAAAATGCCGCAAGAGACGCACCTTGTTATACTTTCTGATCTCGCGGACAAGGTTTGTGAAAGCTTCGTCGACGTTGATGCGCTGTTTGGCGGATGTTTCGATAAATTTGCAGCCAAAGTGTTTTGCGAGGTCACGGCCCTCTGAAGCGAGAAGGTGGTGAATAGTGCGTGATTGATATCAATAGATGGCCTACCGTTCATGCCAACCTGTCGCTCGTATTCGAGGTCACATTTGTTGGCTACGACGATGACGGGGAAGGAGTCCTGGTCTTTGACACGGAGGATTTGCTGGTGGAACGTGCTTATTTCCTCGAAAGAGTTGCGTGATGTGATGGAGTAGACGAGCAGGAATCCCTCGCCTGTGCGCATGTATTGCTCGCGCATAGCACTGCAGGCAACGTCAGCCAAAGCACACGAACCAACGCCGTGGCATACCCGTATTCTTCCTGACCGGCCGTATCCAGGACATCGAGCAGAGCCACTTCTTCATCAATTACGCATTGCTTTCGGTACGAATCTGAGTGCTGTGGTGTGAGCGAAAGTGGTTGTGGTGCTATGGTGGGACACACCCTCGATGGTCGGGTCGTACTCGTCTACGAAGTGGCTTTGGATGAACTGGATTGTAAGAGCGGATTTTCCAACGCCTTGTGTGGTGTAAAGAGCATTGCGAGGAGAGAAACATGACTGAGGACGTACCACCACCGCCAACGACCACGAGCTTGTACTCCCTCAAGAATTGAGCCTGGACAACAAGATCAGAACGACGGAGTGGGTCTGGCTGGCTGTCCGTACCCTCGACATGGTATCTCAGAACGAAACAGCAAACGTGGAGTCCGGGAAGAACAAAGCGGGGAGATAATGAAGCGAGCTGTGATCTTATAAATGGGCTGCCACGCGCCGGGGACACGACAAATAAACAACAGGAACGACATTATCACCGCAGCCATGCCAGCTTGTCCCCAACCATGTCCGAGCCATCCCCTGCCATCGTCCACATCATCTCGCAGACGAGGCAGAACATCGAACTTCTCATCGCTCATAGACAGATCTCTGAACCAGATGGCCAAGTTATCTTGGCAAGACTTCCCAGTATCGACAAGGGCACGTCCATCGTCGCCTTGACGAAACAGGCGTCCCGTCTTAGCGTGTCCTCCAGCCCAAATCGATGTGTCCTGCCAAAATGCAAAGCACTCTGGGACTGGTCAGGCGAGGTGCGGCCCTTATCGTTCAGCATCGCCATCCTCACCTTCACACCCGCTGCGCTAGGATCCAAACGATCTTCCATTCCACGCAGGTGAAATCATCGAGATCATCGCAGAGACAAACGCAGAGTGGTGGACAGGACGGAATCGTGACGGAAAGCAGGGTATCTTTCCTGCTGCATACGTCGAAAAGCTCAGATCTAGCTCGATCCTCCACGAGAAATCACCAGTGTCATCTCCCGACATTATCAGGGCAGATGCATCGTCTCCACACACAGGATCTGTGAAAAGGTACCCCTCCCCTGCTCCACCGCAATACGGACTTCCTGGTGCAGGGCAGAGATACCCGTCCCCTACACCCCCGCAGCAGTACCCTTCTCTTGGCCCAGTCCAGCAATACGCCCCACCCCCATCTCGTCCGCCCCCGCAGTATGGTCCCCCAGGTGGCCCGCCCCCACAACTGCATGCCCCACCTCCCGGTCCTCCACAGCTATATGGTCCACCGCAGCCATACGGCCCACCTGCTGGCCCACCTCACCCGTACGGTCCACCTTCTGGCCCAGGCTACTATGCTCCGCCCGAGAACAACAAACCATCCCCTCAACTAGCGCCCGCTCCCCAACAAGGAAAACTTAACGGGCTGGGTGCAACAGTGAGCATTTGGCGTGAATGTATGTGTTGTCTAGTTGCTGATCCTTTGCCTAGATGGCCCATTCGGCCGCGGGCGGTGTTGGATTCGGAGCAGGTGGGTCGTCTGGATCTGGAGATGTGATTGTGACTGATGATCCGTCTAGGCTCCGCAGTTGGAAGCGGTATCATCCATGCTCTCTTCTAGATTTTGTTTGGGGAATCATTCTGTAAATGCAAGGTTTGCCAAGGGCCAGTATTGTAACATACCCGCGCAAGATGTCAGTTTTACACATGATAGAGACCACAACATTCAAGGTGGACATAGAACGTGCATGATCATGACGCGACGACCACTACAAGGAGCTTGGGTGCTGACTATCGCCAGAATCGGTTCGCCCTTCTGCAGGCTCGCACATTCTCGTCACCGACTTCCGCAATTTAAGCCAGTTGGTGCGTCCAAGACTGATAGCAGCGCATCGATGAATCGCTGTCCCATAGCATTGCAGTACTTACTATGTTGTGTGCAACAAGAGCCCCAATGGGTTTTGTAGATATCAGTGGAGGCTATCACCCTGGTTACGAAACTAATGCATCTGTCTTCTCAGCCATGCACCTCCGCAACATTATG
>Ga0307518_10003795_pt1 | contig 10859 bp, 15 predicted proteins | sample 25_EM_MG_FD_203889 | JGI IMG/M metagenome (GOLD analysis project Ga0307518, IMG submission 203889) | Populus trichocarpa ectomycorrhiza microbial communities from riparian zone in the Pacific Northwest, United States - 25_EM | ecosystem: Host-associated > Plants > Roots > Unclassified | place... | reverse complement strand
GAACCTTTGCATGACTGCTACTCAGTGGCGGAACACTTTGAAATACTATAAGGAGACCAGAAAGATTATTGCTGCCAATCGGCAGTCAGCTGAGGGTTGGCTTAATGGTGCTCTTAGAAATTAGTCTCGTGTTAATGCAATATATGTGAAACTGAATCTTCATATGTAAGTGCTTAGGTGGGCATTGCTCGCGCACCTAACCTGAGGTGAGTGCCCAGTGAGCACCTGGTGAGCAGGTGATCACTTTTCTTGTTCGCAAAAGTTCAGATCTTTCATATGTGCAAAATGGCAATTTATATTTGAAACTCTGCCAACAACACAAAATATCTTGTTTCCTCGGTCATTTTTGCGGTCATAAAATTTGAGATTTTCGGCCAATCAAAAGGGCTTTCTAACACTTCAAATAGTGAATTGGCTTTTATGTACAATAAAACTTCTTATTTATTTGCCGTTTTATCAAGTATTTACACACCAAATTACATGTCTTATTTCGAGCAATATTTTATTGACAATGATGATTTCAAATTTCAATGGCACTAAAATGTGAAAATAAAATTTAAAACTGTTGTTTGACATTTTCAATGCACTATAAATGGCGGGAAAATGTCGAAATGCCCGGTGTGTCAGCCGTAATCTCAGTTCGTTTCATTTCTAACCAAACTAGTCACGTATTCCTATGTCCAACCTCCAGTCCGATGTAAGTATGCACCAGTGCAGAATGGTTTAGATCTCATGGTTGTTACTTACATGAACTTAGGGCACTAGTCAAGGACTAACAAAGAACAGATCAAGGCTTAGGATCTCACCAAAATTTACTAGCCGTGGTGGGCACTTGGCATTTGCCATTTGTCAGGGAAAATGGGGATTTTGCAGGGTGATAAGTGCAATTGTAGCCCAATCATTCTGCACTCTTAACTCTAACTTCCTGATGCCCTGACAGTTTCCTCCAGGCTGGAACTTTCATGACTTGCGCGTGTCAGCACCCATCGAAATACAATCTGGTGCCCTTCTGAAGGGTGACTCACAATCAGATTCACATACCACTGGTGGTAGTTACAGCTCTGATTACTCATGCTCATTGGCACATGTGGCCAGTGACGCACAATCTGATGCACCATCCGATGCACAGTCACATACCAGTGGTAGCTACAGCTCTGATCATAGTTCACACCCATCAACACAGAACAATGCACAATATGCCATTCTTATAAAGCACCAATCACGTGTGAGACGTGGTTCTGATCATGAATCGCGCTCGTCATCATGCAATGATGCACAATCTGCCCTTCTTCTGAAAGACAACGGTGTTGGACAAGCTACTGCTCTCACCGAGCATGGCCAGTACATCCATTCCAAAGCTGGAATGCCCGTAGTTTCATCCCCATCTCACTCATCAAGTGCAAATGCAGTCCGAACAGTGACATATTCCAATTCACTTCTGCAAAGCCAAAGAATGTACTGATAATCAATCAAACGAAGAACCTTTTGGATATGAAAAATATTGCCACAAAGACCGTGTGTTTGAAATGACAATGATCAGAAGAAACTGGTCTTCAACCACAGGTAAGCCAGCATACGATTTATAGTACGAATGAATGAGTACTGAACATTTACAAGACTCCACAACGTCGGTTTGGAAGCAGCTCTACTAATTCACCCCCAGTAAACACTGATCTGTGAATCAAGCGCTGTTGACTCCTTCGCCCATTTGAACTTAGGACAGAGTCAGAGAAATCTCGCACAGAAATGCTGAAAGAGGTTATTACGGGTCTACAAGAGATAAAGTACTCGTTGGATAAACAGGCAGAGGTGTTGTTAGCGATACTTGAGGTTATGAAAAGTAGCAAGTAATACTAAGTGTGCATACAAAGTATGAATACCTTCATGTCACGCATGATCAGAATCCCAGCATTAAGGGAGAGTTCGGAGTCCCCTACAATGGCATCTGGCGAGGACTGACCTGGTGACCTTGATGGGGACCAACAGTGTAGTCTGACCCTGAGTTATGATAGAGTTCGTGATCATACAGCAATTGATCGAATGGAGGCATGGTAATACAATCAAAGCACAGCTAATGAACAAAAGGAGTATTTTGTGTATTCGCTCTGCTTGACAGGAAGACCGGAAAGACTGCGTCACCCCTGAGTCAGGGATGTCTACATGAAGCACTCATGAAGCACTAACCAAATGGAAATAGGTGAGGGCGTTCAGCGATTCGCCACACCTTCCCTCCGTCTGATCAATTGAAAGTATTCAAAAAGGTTGCACTGAGTCATAGAGCCTAAGGCTACCAACACCGCAGCTAATATTCCATTTGAAAAGGTGAAAATTTTGAGAGCCCTCGCTAGGGGACAAACTAGCATACATACATGACACTGGGTTCTTAATCATACACTAATGCTAGGCATCAGCAAATATGGACCTTCGGCCTTTCGAATTCTCTTTCATGATTTGAAGTATTTCAATGAGTACTTCAGTCTGCTTTCCAAGTGACTCCTGGAGTTCTTTAATGGCATCTTCAAGTCTCTCTGTACGAGATTTGGAGTCTGTCTTGAGCTCAAATGGTGCAAGGAGTCGAGGGCACTTGACCTGAGGTGACACTGGAACAGAATTTCCTCATACATTAGTATGACTCTCTCCAAACTTACGACGCGGTGTCTTGTAGATAGATTGACTCAGTGTTTCACCTATTATGTAATTATGGACCGACCTACCTGCGGCTGACTTAGAGGATCGTTTTCATCCGACCTCTGTCTTTGCAGACCAATGCTCAGTTCTCCAGTAGCCTGTTTGATCATATCAGTACAGATTGAAATGGTTTATAGGTGTTAGTACATCACCTGTGCATCTCCCAATTGCTGAGATGGAGATGGAGCTGTGGGTTCCGGCGGGAATTCTACATTGGCATGGTGAAGGTATGCACACCACATTCCTTCTCCTCTTTGACTTGGCGAATCCAAGGGACTACCAGAGCATGGATCTTGACAGCCATTGGAGTGTTCGTTGGCCTCTCTGTCCCTTCTACCAGCAAAGTCACCTTTGGCATTACGACCCTGCTGCAAGCTCATTAGTAATGTAAGTCACTCAGCTACAGCACCGACTTGATCACTAATACCTACCTCCAGAGAACTGCTAGTATCATCATTGTATGTAAGGAAGCGAGAGTTATTATTGTAGCCAGAAGGGGGCTTTGGAGGCATTGAGCTGGAACAGGTGGGACCGTCAGCATTGGTCTTTGAAGTCTCCACTTTTCACCACTCAGAACTCACAGATCAGGCCCATTTTGTACTACCATTGTATCGGATCGGAACTTTACAAACCTTCGCCGTTCACTGATCCGGGCATGACAATGTTGAGTCCCCACATTGAACATTAATGCCGGTGACCATACCATTTTAGCAGTACCATTGATGACATTCCTACGTAGATGACCCTGACTTGGGCGACTCAGGTCCTGATTATCACTAATTTGACCAGCTGTGTACATGCACTGTAATGAAGGTGTAACTCAAATAGGATAGCACAAAAAAGGACACAATTAGTGGGCACATTGGCATCAATACGCCAGGTGTGGGGGGCTGGTTGTGGTGCTGGTGGCCAATACGTGAGGAAATGGTCATCGTCAGCGCTACGCTGAGGGTGCTGGTGACTATCGGCGTCTTCAATGTTAGGGAAAGTGGTGTGCTCCATCGACGGTGACTGCTGCCGTCGTTGTCAAGACACTGTGGGTGTAAAGAAGAAAAAAACTTACTTACTGTTGCTCATCGTCATCGCTGGTGGTGCCGGCTGTAGCCGTTGTTGTTGTTGGGGTGGTGCTGGTGGCCACCGCCATTGCTGCTGCTGTCGTCATTTCTGTTGTCAGCGTTTGAGGTATTGCTGGCCACCACCACCGCTGTCGATGCTGAGGGTGGTGGTGGTTGGCATTGTCAGTGGCAGGCTGTGGACAACGTGGTGAGGGGGTGCTTACCGCTGCCGTTGTTGACACTGGGGGTGGTGGTGGTTGGGAGCGTCAGTGGTGGACTGTGGACAACGTGATGTGGGGGTGCCTACTGCTTCCATTTCCATCGCTGTCGTTGTCGTCGCTAGGAGTGGGGGTGGTCATCTTGCATTGAGAATCACAACACTTCAAGAATTTTCCAAGTCCAACTTCCTCTCAATGCAAGATGACCACCCCCAGCATCGCCGTCAATGCAACGACAGGTAAGTACCCTGTCAGGTCATCCACCACCCCAGCAACCATGACAATGGCAATGGCAACGGCAGTGGTAAGCACCCCCTCACCACGTCGTCCACAATCACTGATGATCCCAACCACCACCACCCCCAGCATCGTTGGCAACAGCTCCTGATGAAGTATTACGAAATGGCAGTGGAACACTTTGTGAGACACTCCTGATGGTGGGTTATGTGTCTTTCTTTCCCCACACATCTTCAAGATATCAAATAGGTTGAAGCATACCGCAGGCATATCATAATGCCAAACAGACATGAGGACCCCCATTGGAACATGTACGAGGGACATTTACTCGCATCAGAGGCCTACGTTGGAGGCCACGTCGAAGCCCTGGAGGCAGGTGTATCCGAAGCAACATTCTGACTGACTTCAAGATCATGCCTGCAGCCATTCAACAGGTATGTTCCAATTCCATCACTCTTCTCGGGACGACCACTGAGGAGTGTTATGGTGCCGTTGCCTGTGTTGCAAACCAATGACTCGACATCCTCTTCAGCTACGCTGAAACATTAAGTGACCAGGAACTCATTGATCTTATCGCCGAGAACAGGAGCATGTCGAAAACACTCGCTGAATACCTCAGCCAAAAATCTACTTCCATTAGCACTGCTCGATGACTTGCTGACTTCTTAGGTGATCAAATGGTGAAGGACAAGGGTTTGGCATGCAAGTTCATCACCTCTGCCAAACCACATGGTGCTCTTGTCACAGACCACACAATTCCCGTCATCATTTTCTCTGCAGAAAATTCCGTGGGGCGCACTTATCTGCACAAGTGGCTTAGAGATCCAGGCCTGGCAAACTTTGATCTTCGCGCCATATTGGACTGGGAGTACTATATCGAGCGCCTTGGCTCAGTGGTTCAGAAGCTGATCACTATTCTGGCTGCAATGCAGGGAGTCTCGGATCCCGTATCAAGGATGAAGCACTCAGACTGGTTGCATGGCAGGGCAGCAGGAGCTGTGGACAAGTTCAAGCAGAATAAATTAAAAGCCCTTTCCCAATAGTTCACGTGTTTACTCCTTGCACGTTTTTCATTTGAACCAATGCTGTCCTACTAGTAGTAGCTCAGTAGTACTAATATGTATAGCAATAAAACTTTGGTTTTCAATTTCAAGTTGCTGAGATAAGTGGTCCTTCTTCACAAGTGCCTATTGCTCACCAACAAGTGGACAATGGGTTTGTGCTGGTGATCATGGATGATTATACATGGCTGTCACTCTTATTGGTGGAGTTGCATGTTTGGATCTGTCAGCCTGGTGAGTCTGAGATCAATTTAAACCGTTCAAATGGCGATAGTTATGCCGTCGGGGTAAGTCGCCTTACTCCATTTATTGTGTAAAATGCTAACAACCATTCATTCTCGCTGATCAGACGCTTTATCCCAGCATCGATCTCAGTGACATGAATAAGGTATTCGCATGTGGAATTGAACTTACTAAGGAAGCAGTTGTTCTCGAACTCATGGCTAGTGGTGCGGACAACGGTTTATTAGACGGTGTGGAGAAATGGTCTCCCCCTCCTTTTCTCATGGATGCGGATCTCCTTAGGGAAAAGGTCGAGAGGGCTGCGGTGGAGACATTATATCAACAATATTACAGGTGGCGTACCAAGCTAAACAAGAGGATATGGTTATCACTTCGTTTTGGATGGCATTACTAGCAAATTTTATCGCTTATTTGATTTTTTCTTTTCATGTATTCAAAATCTTTCGCATTAGCTATGTAAAATCGTCTCGTTTCTGCTCTCGACTCGTCCAAAGACGATTCTTTGACCTGTGGTGTTCAGCACCTCGTTTGGCGCGTTCGTCAGTACGTACATCTCAACATCACTTGCGCTGACCCTTCTCCATCGAACGGTAGGGTCGCTTCATCTCGAGCGCGTTAGGTGAGTGTTCCACTTCGTTTCTAGTCATTCTTGCATCGCCTCCAATGCTTTGAGTGGCAGTGCACTCCCTCGACCCATCCGTATGGTCCAACGCCATTCTGACCGTATGAGTGCTGTTCTGCAGCCTCTATAGGTATTAGGTTTCTCGTTTTCTTGTTTGTTTGGAGCATTCTGATGTTCTGACATTCACTGTTGCATTTGTAGGTGTATCCATGTTGATTGAAATGCCTGGCATGTCCATGTGCCCGTTCAACGTGTCCACATGGTGTCTGAAGCCATCCATGACATCTGCACGTCCTCTCTTGCCTCCAGCACCCAGGTAGGCCCCTGTGTTGTCACCGTCACTCATACCATCCGTTTCAGCATCAGGTGACACATTCAGAGTGTCAGTCCATCCACTTGACTCATCCGCCTGGCTTATTGACTTGTCCATTCCGCACCTAGGACTGGTTGCATCGCTGCATGTCAATCCGTGCTGCTAAGGTTTGCACACAGTATTCCACTGCTGCCTGGGTCCTCCGACTCAATTGGGGTGTCCGTGGCCTTGACTCCATGCTGGATCGCCGCCCATGCCCACTAACTGCTGGGGTACGGACGACCATTTCCGCCTCGTCAACAAGAGGATAGAGAGTGCATGCGAGATGGGGGATTCCTGGGGGATACCATTCACAACTGGGAGGGTATCTGATTGCTCGCCGTTAGTGTTTTAAGGTCCGGTCCAGTCCAGTCTTTTTCCTAATTTGGAAAGGACCGAGACCACAACCGGTCCTAAATTTTTTCCTTTGCATCAAAGACCGAACCGAACCAACCAGGACCGGTCTTGATTGGTCCTGCGCTTTTCTGCAACCGGTCTGAAACCGCAAAGGACCAACCAGGACCGATGAAATATGACAAAACATAAATTGACATACAAACAAAGCAGTGTATTTCATGCAGCAGCAAGTACATAGAGATGGACGATTCCTGGTCTAACTCTCAGCTCTCTTCTGTCATGTCCGAAGCTCGAAAGTCCTCTCGAAAAAAGTCGCGACTGCAAAGGGGCGTGAGCTGGAAAGTCAGAAAGAGAAACGGACAAACGCACGGTCTCGTGCACCAAAGTGCTGGACATCCTCAAAAAGAAAGTTGGGGAAATGAAGGGCCAGCTCAGGCCACAGTGAGTCAGACAATGATGAAGATGTTCCACAGAGCTCAAAGAGGCAAAGCAAGAAGAGACGAGAGCACCACAGCAGCTCCACTTTGGTTGAGGAAGTGGAGGATAGAGACGAGGAATCTGGCATTGAGGAGGTCGAGGACAAGGAACATGAGGGTATCAGCGAGGGCCAGGGAAATGATGAGGTATGTACTAGCACAATAACTTGCAATCTTGCTTGACTGGATTGATGCGAAGGACGACTTGTTGCATGAACATCGCACTACAGTACCTGACGTGAAGCACACAAAGAGAGGGGAGACAAAGGATTTACTTATGATCTTTTCCGATCGGGTGCATGTCAAGTTCATCAAGCCCGATGGGAGCGTTGAGGAGGTCGCAGGGCACTGGTGCAATGTATGCAAGTAAGTGAATGCAAAAGGCAGCTTATCTTGCTTGGACTTATGACAATACAGATCAGATGAGGACTTGATAGCGAAACGTGGAAAGCGCAAGGCATTTTTCACGGGGGGAACTCCACGTGCCACCAACACATTCGCTGCCACTACGAAGTATATCACGAACACTGTGAAGCTCAGAAGATTAAGGAAAACCACCACGCAATTCCACGCAACGTACTGGCTGAAAGAAGAGGGGTTAAGAAAAAAGTGCCTGGGCAGATGACTCTTGACGGTCAGTTTTCAAAGGTGACAGGCGCTAGTGCATGGACGTTCTCATGTGAGGATGTCTTGAAATCAATTGCAGAGTTTGTAGTGTGCAATAATCAGGTGAGTTGGTTTGCAAAGCTATGTGAACGGTAATCAACTAGACACACAAAAGTCACTAGCAGTGGCTGACAAAGTCTCATTTCGGAACTGCCTTGTTTCCATGCGACCCTCTGCAACTAAGATAGACATTCCTTCAACTCACGACATCACTGTTTACCTGCACAATGCATTCTCTTCGTTTTTTAAGAAGATCCAGGAAGAAATCAAGGTAATTGGGTGTTTTATGTAGCTCTATCCATCATGTACTGAAGCCAAACTGTTACAGTCAACATCAGCTGGGTGTGTATCAACAACCATGGACCTTTGGTCTGTGGATCAAACAAAGGCATCTTTCCTTGGCATCACCGTGCATTGGATCCATATCGACAGTATGTCCTCAAAGTGGACTTTACGAGCTGAAGTCATTGCATTCTGGGGGATTTTGGGATTGCACACTGGAGACAATGTTGGACGTTATTTTGTGGGGCTTTGCGAGCAGGCTGGGCTCATTTCTGTGGGAGCCAGCAAGGTTAGACCAAGATTTCTTTTGTGTTGAATTTGACTTGACGAATATGCAACAGCTTTACTGTATCACTGCCGACAATGCCAGTAACAACGACACGACTTGTGAAACCGTCAAGCGGCTTCTACATGCACACAGGATCTATTCATTTGACCCATTCACTTGTCGCCTGTTCTGCCTTGTGCATGTCGTCAACCTAGGTGTCACCGATCTCATGGCTGCCATCACCAAAACTGCAACTGTCGAGACCACGTCAGCCATCTGGGAATATGACCCTATGCTCCCTGACAATCGTGTACTTGGAGACTCTCTTGATGTGATCACTGCTGTGCGTACATTGGCCATCAAGGTTTGTTTATCTTTTCTGTGGCTGCCTTGTTGATCAATGATTAAGTTTACCTATCAAATAGATTCAGTGCTCAGGCCAGCAGATTGAATATTTCAGAACACTTCAAGGAAGGTGTGGAATTGATCCTCCATGCACGATACCACTGCATAGCAATGTTCAATGGGCACAGCAGACAAGATGCTTGCCCATGCATATGATCTTCGTCAGGTAAGTCTTTAGTCTTACCAATACTAATGTAGGAACTTATACAGATTATTCTAGCCAATCAACTTATTCATCACCTCTGCAGACGAGCTATTCAGTCCCATTACAACTATTCGACGTTCTAGGGATGGCCGTGTTGATAAACAAATCCCATGGACGGTGTTCACGCTCAAAGCCGCTGATTGGAAGCACATCAACAATATGCAGGCCATCATCTCAGATGCCAATGCAATCCAACAATATTTTTCAGCAGAGCAACATCCGACCCTCTGGCATGTCATTCCAGCGCTCAAAGAACTTCAAACAAGTTGGGAAGTGAAGCAGAATGATCTGAAGTATCGCCCATACCACTCTGCCATTGGCCGTGGTCTTGCCAAGATTGGAAAGTATTATAATAAACTTGATGATAAGCTGGTCTACGTTTTGGCACTTAGTAGGTTCAACTTGATTCTGATGCACTTTTATTTTGATCGTCTTGACAGTTCTCCATCCATACTACAAGTTGGATTACATTAAGATAGCTTGGGGAGGAGCTGAAGAACAAGAACAGCAACAAGCGGCAGGTGATCCAAATGCAAAGAACTGGCATGACAAGGCGTTGAAGATCATTGAGAATGCTATGCGTGATTATTGGAAAGAAGCTCAGGAGGAATCCCACTGCCAACTTGTCACCCATGAACAATCAACATCTGCATCTCAGTCATCTCCCACTACAGGCTCTGCCACCCTTGATTCCACATTTGATCGGCATCGCCGTGAGCTCCTGGAGAAAGCCGCTCGTGAGAACAGCGCCTTGCTGGGTTGGGCCACTGAATTATGCCGCTATCTCAGTGTGGTCATTGAAGGTGCTTTGAAGGATATGGACATTATTGCATGGTGGGCAGTAAGTATCACTATGCTATTTCATGCCTCATATACTGACATAACTTGCAGAAACATGCTCATGTGTATTCAACTCTTTCACGTATCACACAAGATGTTTGTGCAGTCCCTGGATCATCTGTCCCCTGTGAGCGGCTTTTTTCGGCTGGTGCCGAAATAGCTACAGATCGATGTTCCCGCCTTGGATCTAGTCACTTCGAAGAACTTCAAATCATGAAGCACATGTGGAATTCCTCTCTCATTGACCGTGCTCGAGCTAATTCTTGTGAAGTCGAAGATATTCTCCAAGACATCAAGGAGTTGTACGAGCGCGATGAAGAATTGTCCAGGGACGATCAGATGGGTGATGTCGATGATGTCATCATGGTTTAGTTTGGGTATTGTATCATACTCCGTCTGTGTGCCTTTCGTATGGTCAGTGAAATGTTATGCATGCACTATATCAAAAAAGACTGGTTTGGACTGGTCCGCAACTGGTCCTTGATTTCAATCTCAATGGTAAGGACTGAGACCGCAAGTTGGCCAACCAGTGCAGGACCAAGACCACAGTCCAGTCCTAAATGTGATCAGTCTGGTCCAGTCCTCGGTCTTTCATCGGTCCTAGGACTGGACCTTAAAACACTACTCGCCGTCCACGGCCTCATGATCATTAAGGATCCTACTCATTTGACAAAGGGGGTAGTCATTTGTGGTGAAGCGTTGTGTTTGACGAAGTCAAAGTACCTCTTAATATCAATTGGTCTCCCGGTTCCATGTCGCGATGTGAGTCAAAGTGTGGATTTGGGTCAGAACAATAACCCAAACACAACACCAACAAAGGACTATGAAAAAGTGCGAGTGGTGGTTTACCTCCGCGGTGTCCAGAGAGGATGTGCTGAGGAGGG
>Ga0307518_10003794_pt1 | contig 10860 bp, 5 predicted proteins | sample 25_EM_MG_FD_203889 | JGI IMG/M metagenome (GOLD analysis project Ga0307518, IMG submission 203889) | Populus trichocarpa ectomycorrhiza microbial communities from riparian zone in the Pacific Northwest, United States - 25_EM | ecosystem: Host-associated > Plants > Roots > Unclassified | place... | reverse complement strand
AAAAGTACAATGAAATAGGCCCAAATGGACTTAGGCCTCCAACCAAAGCGTGATGGGCTGGGCCATCCCACGTCGCCTCCGTCCATATACTCGTGTAGTTTGTGGTGTGGGTCTGGTGTCCCCACCAGTTAAGTTGCATTGTTGGTTTTGTTTTAAATTGTTAAGGGTTTGTTGTATTATACTACTGATGGCTTGCATGCAATATTTCTAACTCAAGCACCAGTGAATATTCAGCTGCGAATACTTCCAACTCTGGTGTTGGTAAATATTACGTAACACAAAAAAATGGTATTCCTAACTTTAGCGCCAGTGAATAAACCAATAAAATTTGAATTGAAAGCATATCATATATATAATTTTTGTTATTTCTTTATATATATATATATAAAAGACATGTATGTATCATATACTATATTCACATTTCACAATCAAAATCAAAATCCACAAATCAAATATACAGTGAAATCATCGAGGGAAAAAAAGCGCGAGGAACCTACAAATAAATTCAAAAGAGTCCACAATTTTTTTTGAAATTTTCTAATATCATGAAGGAACTCATTTAGACAAATATCAAAACAAGAAACAATAAAATAAAGGGAATCACATAAGGGTGTGTTTTACTAAACACACCCAAGACCCAAAACAAATTGGAGCTGGTTGGACTTGAGGCTTAGGCCTATTCTCTATTTTTTTGGGGGTTGGGTAGCCCAACCATATAGGCTGGGCTGGATTCATCCAGGCTAGCCTAGTTACTGGCCAAAGCTAGTGACCCGGCTAGGCAAAGTAGCACGCATGCTTGTTGCACAGTCCGAACGTAATTAATTACCTTCGCACAATGTAATGCAGATATAGAAGAAAGCGGGGAAGAGATGAAAAACTTACCCTGGTCTGGAGGCGAAAGGGATGAAGACGATGGCAACGGTGCGATGACTGTCCAATGTTCCCTGCTTCTGTTTTTCGTTCACTTCTCATTTGTTCTCTCTTTTGGTCTCTTTTTTTTTTTGCTTTATCTTATTCTCTCTATTCTTCCTTCCTTGTGTTTTTCTTTCTGTTAGTTTTTTCGTTTTCTCGTTCTCAGTTTTTTGTGTCCCTCCCCTGTGTTTTCTTTGTTAGTTCCTCTGGTTTTCTCTCCTCCCAGTATCCTCTGTTCGTTCTCTGGTTTTCTCTCTGTTTGCTCATCTTCTCTCTCCCCTGTTTTTCCCTTCCTTTTCTCCTTCACGTCCCCGTGTTTCTTTTTTAGTCCCCTGTTTCATTACAGTAACTTTATAATGATCTTTTTCCAAATGTTGCATTTATTAATAATAACGGGCGACAAGCATTGTTGGATCCAGCAATTTGCAGATAAAAAGAGATAAAGGGTCGAGAAAACCTATTACCTTTTTTATGAATAATATAAATTTTATATTGGTATTTTACTTAATAATTTAAAATTTTAAATTGAGATGATTTTTTGATATAATATTAGAGTTTTAATGATCAAGTGATCACGAGTTTGAATTACATAATCTCTATTTATTTGATAAAAAAATAAATATCAAATAATATAGATCTTAGTAAATTTCAAGTTCAAAGAACTTTCAACTGAAGAGATATTTTGAAGAACAATATAAATCATATATTGACTTCACCTTACATCTTATTATTTTTTTAAGTTGAGATGATTCTTTAACATGCAGAATATCTAGATTTGTATTAAATGATCTGGGTTTAGTTTAGGGTTTAGTTTAAGTCGTCCATTTAAAAAAAATATTTTTACTTTTATCAATTTATTTAATCTTTTGATATTCTAAAATATTGTTTTTCAAATAAAATTAATGATTAAAATGTTTTCTTAAGAACCACACGATAATATCATACATTCAACTAAGATTACATGTTTGTTATGTTAATAATATTAGTGGTTATTTTCAAATAATTAATGATTTATGAAGCTGATGTATATAATTTTTTTTTAAAAAAAAGGAATAGTCTCTTGAATATTCATTAGTCTTTATTAAAAAAAAATGAAAATTAGTATTCTTATTAAAAAAAAAATAGGGGGATAACTTAATTTGACATTTGATGAGTAATTTTTCAAATTTAAAAACCGTGTGCTTAAATTTGTCGTCCGGTCTTAATTAATGCTGGAGTCCCCTCTCTCTCACAGAAACAGGCAGTAAGTTGCATGGAATTTGGACGTCTGCTTTCAAAATATTATTCAATAGAGATAGGATAAATTACAAGTTGCTGTGCGTTGATTATACGAGTGTGTGTGTGTGTGTGTGTGTGTGTGTGTGTGTGTGTGTGTGTGTGTAGTGCAGCCGTGTGTGTGTGTGTGCAGCCGGCTCAATTGTATACTTTATTGTAATAATATTTTACTCATATATATTAATTAATTAAGCCACATTTAATTAAGTCCTTATCGTTGCCCGACTGGATACTGTTGTCGCGGTACCAGAGGGTCCAGATTCCAGTTTTCATGCATAGTGCATCTCCTGCCTCCTCCAATACCTTCTTGATGCCTTTATTTATTTATTCTAATTCGAGACAATTCTCAATATTCTACACCTCTAGGATTTAAATCAAAGAAGATTTAATTTTTTTTTTTAAGGTTTAATAAAATCGGATATTTATTTAAATGAAGCCAATACATTTATTAACCTGAATTAATACATTAATTAAATCCTGAATTGACTATTTAATATGGTGATTGTCTAAAAATTAAATTGATTAAAGGGGTGCTCAATAAAACTATATATGAATATAAGTTTATTTAAGCTATATAAATCTTTTGTTTTAGCCTTTAATGCAATAAGACTTTATATATATAAAAAAAATAGAACAAATTAACAATAAATTTACGAACTACAAAGAATAAATTAGGCATGCATATAAAGAAATATAAAACATCAAACTAGCATGTGAATAAAAAAATATTAAAAAATTAAAAAAATATATGAATAAACTAAATCACTATTATTAATTTGTTGAAGTGCATATAAAATAATTACAATAGAAGGGGGTGATTATTTCAAGAGCTGCAAGACAAATTTTGCCCATCAATTGATGTATACAATAGACGTGAACATGGGATACAGGATTCAACAATGATGTACTATTTTGTTTTTATATCTCAAAAGTATTTTTAAAAAAAATTTAAAATTTTTTAATTTTTTATTTGCTTCAAATTAATATGTTTTTAATGTTTTCAAATCATTTTGATGTACTGATGTCAAAAATAATTTTTAAAAAATGAAAAAACATCATTAATATGTATTTTGGCATGAAAAGTTATTTGAAAAGCAACCGCAAACACACTGCTAAAACGGAGTAGAGGAAAATAATTTAGAAATATTTTTTTGTATATTTTTCAATAAACTAATAAAAATGCCTTTGAAAGAGAAAAGGAGTTCTTATTTTTCATAAGTAAAATAAAAGCTATGTCTTGGAAGAGAAAAGAAATTATTTCTTATCAATGTGGGACAAAACTTTATGTTGCATTTGATTTTTGGTCAGCTCTACCCAAGGTTTTTTACATTAATTTTTTATTCATATTCTATAATTAGTAGTTTTGGACATTTTAATATTCTATATTATAGTAGTCATGCCAGTAAACATTTTTCAAGAAAAATCTTAAAAATCGATGCATTTTACTTTTAATTAGACTTCAAATAACAATGTCTTAAAGTCAATTTTCTCAACAATACCCGCTCAAATCGTCAGCAAATCTTTATTGAAAGTTCACATGATTTTTGTCATGATTAATTTTCATTAAATAAAATATTCAATCCATTTGAAAAAAAATAAATATACATCAAACAAAGCAAATCTACAGTAGAAAATAATACACAAATCATTCCAGATATATATATATAGTTGACCCGAGATGTCTTTGACTGTAAAAAAAAAAAAAAACACAAAGCGAGTATATCTTGGTGCAGGAAAAATGACCCAAGATGTCTTTGATGACATTTTTGGTTTAACATGAATTTCATGTCAGTGAAGAGAGGTCTACACCAGAACCATTATTTAGTCATTACTTATGAACCATCCCTGCCGTAATTTAATAAATGGAAGTTTTATTTCAGTTTCTCCTTGCAAGGGACAACAATTGCCGGCTTATAATTTGACTTCAAACTTGTCCTTGTTTTGCCCCAATCACTATTAATACTGCCTGCTAATAACACCAAAGATAGAGGTCCAAGAGGAAGGTTGCAGCAATAATATCAGCTATGGAGGATCCGAAGAGAATGGAAGAAGGGTTAGGTCACACTGCACTCGTTGCTAATATAGATGATGAGAACATCCATTTAAGTGAGAAAGAAGGTAAAACTGATGGTGGAGATGACAATGAAAAGGAAGAAAGGAGAGCGGTTCATGATCATCTGGCTAAGCATGAAGGAGACAGGCAGCCGGTGGTTACCCAGAAGAGCAAGAGGGTTGCGACTTTGGATGCATTTAGAGGCCTTACTATCGTAGTAAGTGCTCTTAATTCTCAATTTATTTACTTCTTTTTATTACAAAGGAAAGGTTCGAGCCCAGAAACTTAAAAAAAAAAAAAGAGTAATATTAAATAAATATATGCATGAAAGTTATGAGTTCGGGCGTGTGTATGAAATGAGGGTAATTTTTAGCCTTACACATGGAGGTGTTGCTGTTTGCTTGTAGCTGATGATACTGGTCGATGATGCCGGAGGAGTATATCCCCGCATCGATCATTCGCCATGGAATGGATGCACCTTGGCTGATTTTGTGATGCCATTTTTCCTTTTCATTGTCGGAGTTGCAATAGCACTTGCTTTCAAGGTATAAACTCCTCTTCGTTTCTTCATCTTTTTATATATATATATTATATAGTTTATCCATCAATCTCTAAGCATATTCCGACTTTGTTGGCAGCTGTATGCTCGAATCTATAATAAATATTGAAAGTGGTTGAGTGATTTTGAGAATTTGACATATGGCTAGAATATAACTAAGATTGATAGGCTTGATAACTTGGTATATGTCACTGTACTTTCGGTGGGGTTTGTTAAAAGATGTTTGAAAGTATGGTAATGGTTGATTTTTAAAGTGATTTTTGCTTAAAAATATATTAAAATAATGTTTTTTTATTTTTAAAAATTTATTTTTTATACCTACAATACTTTTTTATAAAGAATTTTAAAATAAAATAAAACATAATTAATTATGATAATTATTAGAATTAATTCTCATTGTATAAATCTTTAATTACCCGGCCGTTATAAGAAAAACTTGACAGGTTTTTTTTTCTTAAAAACCAGATGTTTTTTCCCTTGAAAATAAACTAGTCGGGTAGATAAAAGTTTATATTCAGATAACTTATTCATTTACTAAAAAAATAATTATTTTGAACCAAAAAATCATTTTACACCCAACACAAACCCAACCCGGGAGGAGCCACCACGTATGGTTGAAGTCCACTTAGCCTGTGACATTTCTCCTCCAATAGCTTTAGTGTTATAAAAATTCAATTTTAACTCTTTCAATTTTTCACTATATAAACTATAAAATAATTTTATAATCTTTCATTATTGAATTCAGGATTTTGAATTTATAAAAATATATCATTCAAAAACTCTTTAAATTAATTTTTTATTCACTCATAATTATTTTAAACATGCTTCATGTTAATTTATTTTTATTAAAAAATAATTTTCAACAAAATATAAACCAAAAAAGTGAGTAGAACTAGCAACATATTCATTTTTTTCTCGTCTGAAACATATATTGAATAAAACTTTGTGTGATATGATTAGTTAAAGATAAAAATAAGATTCAATTTTACTTAATAAATTTTAGTACTTATTTCCATCAAGTGAATTAAGAAATAAATACCATATAGAATTCAAACAACTTAAGTTCATCACTTTGGACTCTATACAATAAAAGCAAATACGAGAAATGTGTGATTAAACCTTTCAAATATTTCTCTTCATGTTTCAGTAAGATTTTTATTTTATTTTTTGTATATTGTTTTTTTAATAAAAAATAACGATCAAAATTATAATATACTATATTGGTGGTTCACACCATGTCGCAAGCTAGATCAATTTTTTTTCTAGCAAAAAACAAATTGCTTAAGCGATGGTAACATTTTTAAAGAAGCAAGAAAGATCTGAGAATCGGGTCTCGATTTAACTAGATCCTATAAGCTCAGTTATATTTATAATATAATAATAATAAGACAACGGCAATAGATAAATCGAATAAAAAAATTTAGCAATAATTAACTATAAAAAAATTGCTAATATCATAAAAAGATATCCTCTCAATATTTTTAAAATAGCTTCATGATCTTATTTGATAACAAAACAAAAATTAAATGAGAATGGAATAACTTCACAAAATAAAAAGAAAAAAAAATGAAACTCGAATCTTAGCAAATCAAATGTTGAAGAACGAAATTGAGAAAATAAATCTAAAAAGAACAAAAAAATAACCCGAGTCGACCCAAGTTAACTCATCAAATCCACAACTTGTCTGTGGCACTAGGATAATCCTATAGAAAGCAAATTAAATGAAATATCAAACCAACACAATGTTGAAGAGAGAAATTTAAAATAAGTTTAAATTTAAAAAAAAAACTCGAGTCAACCAGATTTAATATGTCAAACCCGTAACCTAGCACATGAGATTGGGAAAACCCCATAGAAAAGAGAAACAAAAGAGAAACAAATAATGAAGCCCAGTCTTCAATAAGCCTGATATCAAAGGATGTAATTGTAAAAAAAAAAAAATCAATTGTAAAAAAGGATCTAAAAAAAGTTAAGTCAACCCGGACTAACCTTCTAAACCCTTTACCTAGGTCTTGAGGTCGGGATTATTTCATAAAAAGCAAACTTGAAAAAATCATGAAACCAAATAAGATATCATGAAATAAGCATCTCATGCTTATATTTAATCAATTAATTTAATTTAATTCAAAAACAAAATCTAAAAGAAGCTAAATTTAACAAAGAGCGAGAAATAAAATTTGCAAAAAAAATCCTATATAAAGCAAAGTAAATGAGTGTTGAAGGATGAAACTTGGAAAACAAAAAGAGCTTTAAAAAAAGAGGAAAAACCAAGTAAACCCAACTAAATCTTCTAAACCTAGACTAATTTTTTAAACTTGCAACCCGTGAAATCTTAAACCCGAGTTCAATTAAAAAAACTCAATTCTCAACCAATTTAATGTTGAAGGATGATATTGGAAAAAAATCAATTAATTTTTTTTTTCAAAATAAAAAAAATAGCAATCAAAAGAATGAGAATCAAATATGATAGGAAAAAAACTAAAGAAGGATAAAATAATAAAAATAATAATTTTAAAAATCATCTAAAAAAAAAAACAAATAGCAATCAAAAGAATGGGAACCAAACATTATAGATGTAAAGATTAAGGGGGTGAAATTGAAAAAAAAAATCTAATTTTATAAACTATTCAAATATAATAAATAATAATCAAAAGAACAAGGACCAAATCTGAAAGAGAAAAATAAAGTGCTGCTCTGAAAAATTGGAGGGTCGGAAGTAAAAATCAATGTGGAGAGAGAAGAATAGGAAAAAAAAGGTTGTTAGTGCCAAACCAAAGGTTAATAAGTTACACGCACCGCTTAGGGAGAAAAGGTTCACCGAGAGAATTCCAAAAACATCAATGAATGTCTTTTTTTCATTGTAATCCGCTGCACTTGTTGCTTGAATGTACCAAACGCGCTAGTGCACCAGCTAGTTTTGGTTTTTTAATCATATTTTATATTTATTAAAATATTAAGTTTTTCCTTATTCAACTTGATTATAATTAAAAAATTAGAATGAAAATACAAAAGAATCCTAAGATGTCTATTAAACAAAAAATGCTTTTAGGACAAATTAATCATTTCACTGTATTTTTAAAATGTGAAAAGTTCTACTTTTCTTAGATCAATATGATAATGAATAATGAATTTTTTGGAAAGATCACATTACCCCGAATAGGTAGTTCATTGAATGTTTTTTTTTTGGATTGGTCAAAATGCTAATTACATTGTTCCAATTGCCTATAATATAAACGACATGTCTTTTTTATTATAAATCCCTTTATTGTTCACTCTCTCACGATTAACTATGGATTATAATGGTGCTTTTTTAAAATTTTCATTTTGATCCTCAAACTTTAACTCTGCACAATTGAGCTCTTTTGAGCACCCAATTGCATTTATTTTTTTTGTAAAGGAGGGTTAAATTGAAAGGTATAGGACTGAAGTGAAAAACTTGGGTAACATAGGTGATTTTTTAAAATTTATTTGAAAAGTACATTTTAGCCCCACATCTTTTTAATCTATTAGTTGATTAGTTCCTTTAATTTCAAAAAACTTAATTTCGCTACCAAACTTTATGTTTATAATTTTTCAGTCCTTTTTTGATATGAGAAGAGAGAGGCTCGTCGGATTTCATTCTAGAAAGAGAAAGTTGTTAGTCCAATAATTTCAGCCACCAAAATGGTTGATTTTTCTTCCAAATGGTTCCATATGATAAGATAAGTTCAAATTAGGTGTCTTTGGACGTTGAAAGTGCACGAAAAAAGAGATCCGGGCTCAGGAATTGTTTTCTAGTTGATTTTGAGTTGTGATGCGGTTTATTTTGTTTTTAGAGGTTATGGATTTATTTAACAAGGTTCCTATGATATTTTCTAGGTGTTTTAAGTCAAAAACAAGTTGGAAACGGGGTTCTAAAAGAAAAACTCACCAACTTCGTTTTGTAGCCACCACAGTAGCTAGATTCTGGGGGATTTCAGACAACACATCATCTATTGTTTTTCCATTAATTTCAGAAGAAAAAAAATAAGGCCCGCGAGCAGGCACTTTCTTTGTGGGTCATGTGTTAGGTCTATCTTACCAGACCAATAACATCTGGCTTCAATCTTTTTAATTTTTATAATTTTTTCTAAATTACTGCTTTTTTATATGCATTTTTAAAAATATTTTTTTCAGTTATGTTTTGGTTAATACCCTTTCTATGTAATTTTTTTTTTTTTGCTTATTTAGCGTTTTTGAAATAGTGATTATTTTTTATTATTTTGAGTGTGTTTGATTTTTTTTATAAGAATAGTATGATTCATCTATAGTTTTTTTATATTTTATATAGATTAAATTTATTTTTAAAATTAAAAAAAAATTATTTTTTTGCAATATGTTTAATATGTGCAGTCTTGCATAATTTTTTTTATTTTTTTTATTCAATAAATTATATGTATGTGTTGATTTCTATTACAGATTGATTTTCATAAATAAATTCATTGAATAAATAACCCGTATTGTGATATTAAATATCTTAAGCTACTTTTAATTTTTAATTTTTCCAGATTTTGTTTTTGTTGTTATTAACTATGGAATTAAAAAAAAAAAAGACAAATTACAATCCCTGACAGCGCAAGTAAAATATATATATATATATATATATATAGTAAATCCTCTCACAGAGATCATATTTTTATCTCCCCAATTAGCTTTTGTTAATCATCACAACTTCACCAAAAAAAATTTAAACATGACAACCACTTCAGATTCCAGTTCTAATAGTTTGCTTCGTAAATAACATTTCAATCGATTAGAAAAATATTTTACTGCTATATTTTACTTAGAGATACTATGAAATTGTAAGCATCTTGTCTAATATTCGTATAAATTCTTTATCTTAATATTTCAGAGAATTCCGAAGAGGAGAGATGCAGTTAAGAAGATAATCCTAAGGACACTGAAGCTTCTGTTTTGGGGAGTTCTGTTGCAAGGTATGGTACTTAGGTTGTTTTCTAACATACTAAGGTTTTGAGTTGAAATGGTTTTTTGATATTATATCTAACAGATTAGGTTTATAAATTGGAATAATTCTTTAATACAAGTGCAGGAGGATATTCGCATGCTCCTAGTGATCTAGCTTATGGAGTCGACATGAAACTTATTCGCTGGTTTGGCATTCTTCAGGTTATGTTTTCCCTATTTAACTTCGTTACTAGAAGATTTAGCAAATAAATACATAATCTCTATTTCCTTTGTCTGTGAGCAGAGGATAGCGTTGGTGTACATGGTTGTAGCTCTAATAGAGGCTCTAATCCCCAAGAATAGACAAACCATAGAGCCTGACCATTTTACCATTTTCACAGCATACCGATGGCAATGGTAAGAGAACAACCACACATAGGTTATGGCAGAGAACAACATCATTTGCTATTTTTCCGTTTCAGTTCAGCCAACTTTTGACTGCATTGAGTGAAATTATGTGGTAGATAACTATTTATTGTAAGTTGATGGTGAACCTTGTGCAATTTAGGATTGCGGGATTCATTTCCTTTGTCATTTATATGGTCACAACCTTTGCACTTTATGTTCCGGACTGGAGTTTCACCGTCGACGAAGACCATGAACGACGCAGATACACGGTATGAAGTTATTAACTACTAAACAGATCAATGGAAGAAGATGTGCACCGGCTTTTGTTAACGAAAACCAGTCTCTGATCCCGACTAGTTATGACTTGATTACAGGTTGAATGTGGAATGAGAGGGCATTTAGGACCTGCATGCAATGCTGTTGGTTATGTGGATCGAGAAGTCTGGGGCATTAATCATCTCTATCAGTACCCAGTTTGGAGCCGCTTGAAGGTTAGTTATGACTCGAGCAGAGTTTAGCTTCAATAGGAGGTTTCGTCTCTCTTTTTTCCTGCTTCCAGCTTGTAGTATCGTAGATGTGTACTCTAAAAGTCCATCTTCTTTACAATATTTGCAGGCTTGCACTCTCAGCTCTCCAGGTTCTGGCCCATTTCGGAAGGATGCTCCTAGTTGGTGCCGTGCACCATTTGAACCTGAAGGCTTGTTGAGGTTAGATCATTAAGACCATGATC
>Ga0307518_10003792_pt1 | contig 10863 bp, 8 predicted proteins | sample 25_EM_MG_FD_203889 | JGI IMG/M metagenome (GOLD analysis project Ga0307518, IMG submission 203889) | Populus trichocarpa ectomycorrhiza microbial communities from riparian zone in the Pacific Northwest, United States - 25_EM | ecosystem: Host-associated > Plants > Roots > Unclassified | place... | reverse complement strand
GTCGGTAATTCGACATAAGTTTCAATAATTTACAAACAAATATAATTTTACAAAATCTAAAACAAATCATAACAAGTACAAAATTATAAATCCATACTATAAGTCTGGTTGAGAAAAAACAATACAATGAATCCATCAACAATTTGACAAAATACACCTAAACAAAATCCATCAACGATGAATACACCTAAACAAAATACATATACTAAAAAAATATTCAATAATAATATAGTTGACATTTTAATGTTAAAATTAAAAAAATATAGATTTACTTACTAAAAATAAAAAAAATCCGCAATAAATCAGAACACGGACACTATAACTACAAAAGTTAAAGAAGGATGACTTGTGTTGAGAAGAGGAGGATATTTTAAGGGGGGTTGTTTGCAGTTGGGGGTGGGGGGCAGTTTGTTTAGATGCAGGGGTAGGGGAAGAAGAAGAAGAAATAGGGGAGGGGAGGGTCAATAGTCAGGTCATATATTAACTTTTTATCAAAGGAATCACTGATAGAATATTATGTCTATGAATCCATCAACAATTATGTCGATGAAGTGGACACGTCACTGTATGGACATCCCGGTTTGAATTCCTTTGTAATTTCACCGGTAAAATCGCTCACAAAAACTTCCACGTCATCGCACTTCTTTGTTTTTTAAAATTCTTTATATTTCGTTTGGGATTCCCTCAGTATATACCAATAAAATGTTTATATTGGTATATACCGATGGTTTTAACGAGGAAATTGATTCGGATGGTAAATATCACCATAAAATACCGACAGAAAAAGTATGTTAATAATGCAGTTGGTATTCGTTGAATTTTTGGTATTGCATCAAAGTCCTTAAAGAAGGTTTGAGATCATGGAATAATGATAGGGTTGGAAATATTGATGAGAAAATCAAAGCATTGAAGTTAGAAGTTGAAAATTTAAATAGTATTAAGGATAGCATGGATTTGTATTCTGATGGACTATTTAGAAGCAATCAAGTCAGTAATGAACTACGTACCTTATATCAAATGCATGAATCTCTTTAGCAACATAAATCAAGAATACAATGGTGCAAACTTGGTGATAGAAATACTTGGTTTTTCATATTTTTGCTACGACAAGGAAGAAAATGAATGTTATTCTTTCTATTTTGGTCGATGAGAGGACTTTCTTCAAGCCTTCTGAGGTAAAGTTTGAAGTTGCTAGATTCTTCAAAGGTTTTTACTCTCTTGAAAAATGGGATAGAACATCTTACTCAAAATTAAACTTCCAGAAACTTTTGTCATCTTCAATTTTTGTCCTAATGGTGTTAGCTTCTTCTTCATTAAAAAAGCATGGGATATAATCATTAGTGATATTCTTAACATGGTTGATGATTTCTATCTTTTAGGTGTTCTCCCTCGTGGTATTAATAGCTCATTTATTACCTTAATCCCTAAGGTGGTTGGCTCTAATGATCTTAAAGATTTCATACTTATCAGTTTTATTGGAAGCCTCTACAAAGTCATCTTAAAGGTGTTAGCTATCAGACTAAAGAGTGTTATGCTTGAAATTATTAGTGATTGCTCAAATGTCTTCATCCAGGGCAAACAAATCCTAGATAGTGCTCTTATTGTCAATAAAATCATTAACCACTTAAGTAGAAAGAAATTAAAAGGCTTTCTCTTTAAACTTGACTTTCATAAAGCTTTTGATTCTATGATTTAGAAATATCTTGATAAGGTTATGGATTGTATGGGATTTAGTTCTCATTGGAAAGGATGGATTTCATAGTATGTCTCAACTACTAAATTTTTAATTTTTATGAATGGTTTTCCAACTCCATAGTTCTCTATGGAAAAAGGGCTTAGGCAAGGTGATTCTTTATCACCATTTCTATTTAACATTGTAGTAGAGGGACTTAACAAAATGCTTAAGAAAGGTTATGATTTGGGCTTCACTTAAGGTATCGGGTTTGGTCAGGATCAAATGAACATCACTCATCTTCAGTTTGCAGATGACGCTCTCATATTCAGTTCATATAATTTCTCCTTTCTTCAAAACATTAAAAGAATCCTTCAATGTTTCGAATTGATTTCTAGCTTGAAGGTAAATTTCTATAAAAGCTCTATAATTGGAATTGGAATTGATGATGATGTTGTTTCCTTCATTGCAAATAACTTCATGTGTTGGAAGGAAAGGCTACCATTTAAGTACTTAGGATTGCCTACTAGAGCTTCATCATCCTATATTATGATGTGAAAGCCTATTATTACTAAAATTAGTAGTAGATTGGCTGCTTGGAAATGACATTTTTTGTTTATTGGTGTGAGGGTTTATGTGATCAAATTAGTGCTAAATAACCTTCATATTTACTATCTCTTTTTGTACCCCATTCCAATCATTGTAGCTACCAAAATTGAAAATCAAATCAAATCAGGTAAGGAAGGAATGAAGAAATTGTGTAATGTTAAATGGACCTCGTTTGTTCTTCCAAAAAAACTAGGCGGAATTGGTATTAGTTCCATTCTTAACAAAAAGAAAGCTTTATCACTTAAATGGTTTTGGAGATACTGATGCTCAGATTCAGGTTTATGGAAGAATACCATATGTAATCTACACAATTAGAAAGCTACTTTACATTTGCCTAATGTTAATGTTAATGTTAATTCCAGTGGAAATACATGGTCTATGATCATCAAGATTTGTTATAAGGACGATAAGCTTTAAAATATTATCAACAAAGAAGTTTGTGTTTTGGTTGGGAATAACATGGATACTAGTTTCTGGCATGATGCATTGCTAGGGGATTCTTGTCCTGCATCCATTTTCCTGGACTTTTTAGCCTTTCAAAGGATTAGATCTCCTTTATTGCTAACATAGGAATGTGGGATGGCTTCTCTTGGATATGAAATTTTAGATGGAGAAGAGCTCTAAAAGGAAGAGAGACTGGGGCTTTTAAAGTTCTATTCAACAAATTGTCTTGTGTTATGTTAGACTATGAAGTTGATGATAAACTAATCTGGAACCTAATTCTAATAGGGTTTATTCAGTAAAATCCACTTGTGGTTTGCTATCACCTTCAAGCCAGATTAATCTATGCAATTCTTTCAATGGTATATGAAAAGGATTGGTTCTTTTTAAGGTTGAAATTTTTTGTTGAATGACCATTTTTGGCAAAATTAATACTGGAGATGTGTTGGTCAGAGCCTCTCATAGAGGCAAGTGAAGTTGGTGAGTCGTATAATGGGCAACTATCTCCTACGGTTCGGAGAGGACTCAGTTATTAGTTAGTACCCTCTTGGTTTCAGGGTGGACTCTTTCACTCTATTTTATTATATACACTTAGCGAAAACAATGTTTTTTGATACACATAGGACATGGATTCTATATGAACCAATGGAAGGTATTCTTAATGCAAGAGATGCTAATTGTCTTTTACGTTTGGGCTCTGAGGAAACTATTAAGCACCTTCTTATACATTGTTATAATCATTGACATATTTGGAAAATATTTGTTGATTGGTGGGAACATCTTGTCTATGGGAAGTTTTAAAAAAATATATAGTTTATGTTGTTATTTGCAATCTTATGGTGTCTTTGGCTTGCTAGAAATAAATTTATCTTCAATAATAGGTAGCTTGATTATGATACCATCTTTCTTTTTATTTAATTATATTATATGTATGGTTTAAAGCTTTTTTTTAGAATTTTTTATTGTGCCCTTGATTTATTAATTTCAACTGGAGGATTGGCCAGTTGGTCAAATACCAAGTGTTCTAGACCCCCTCATTTCATGGTATCCTGCTGAACCATATACATTTAAGTAGAATGTTGATGGCTTTTCTATTGGAAAACCTTATCTTGTGGGTATTCGTGGGGTTTTTCGTGACCATAATAGCCTTGTGATGGGTTTTTTCTCTGCTCTTGTGGGAATTAAAGATTCAAATGAGGCTGAATTGCTTGCTATAATTAAAGCTCTTAAATTATCTTATACACATGATGATTTTTTTGGTAGAAATTTCATCTTTAAAACTGGATTATGTCTTTATGGTAAATTGGATGAATAAGCTATTTATTAGGTCATGGAGATTTCATAAACTTTTTTATTCTAGCATCTTGTTTCTCCTCACAGTTGGGCTCTTTATCTTTCTGTCATATTTTACGTAAAGCTAATCATATGGTTGATAACTTTGCAAAACATGGTGTGAGACGAAACGCTAAATTCTATTATATGGAACTCCCTGCTGATGTTTGGATAGAAGTCTTGGAAACGCCAAGTGTTAGTGAAGATGAGCGGGTAGCTATCCTCATTAATATAGCTGATGACTTGAGAATCCTTATTAGAAATTATTTACAAATAGAGGAGTTATTAAACATAAACGAAGCCGTTCGAATGATAGAACGCACATCAGGGTATTACATGATTGACGACATCTTCTATAAAAGATCTACCTCAGCTCCATTATTGAAATGCTTGTCCCCACAAAAAAGCTCTTATGTCTTGCAAGAAATATATGAAGGCGTGTGTGGCTTACATACGAGCTCTAGTAGCTCAGGTGACATAAGCAGGATTTTACTGGCCAACCATACTTCAGGATGTCATGGACCTAGTGAATAAGTGTGATGAATATTAGAGGTTTACATTCATAAAATGTCTATCCCCTTCAAGCCCACAATGATTCACAGATAATGGTGTTGTTTCTGAGGAACATTTACAAAAAGTCATAAATAGCTTTATTGTTATATTGTTTTCCCTAATTACTATCATCAATGGTAGATAATCAAGACACTCCTAGAATAGAATAATTTACTGATTTTCTTGTCACAGTAGATACTCTAACCCCCACACATCTAATTCTTCAATAATTGATGGAATAGATACAGCTCCTCACCTAGGCAGTTCTGGGAAATCAACAAGCGAGAGAAAATCCATCACCACTGATTGCAGCTCCTCCTCAACAAATTGCGGCAACTCTACACTCACCTCCACAACAGCAAGCCTTACCTAGTGTCCGTAGATGATTATATTATCCAAAAGGATGCGAAAAAAATGATCCAGTGAAGAATCCCCAACCTTAGAGATCATCAAGACATACCAAGAGCATACACGCCCTTGTGACACTCGGACACAAAATGGTTATTTTAGGCGACCATCTAGACATATAACATCATCTAAACAAATAAATAGTTAAGCCTTAATCGTGCCAGGATTCTTTGCATAATGAAACAAAATAACACACACTAAATTTAATAAAAAAAATTTAATTATAATCAAATCCAAAATAAATGTTAAAGGTGAATTGGTTTAATATTTGGTACTAACCAAAATGCTAACAAATTCCTATTCTAATGTTTGTTTTCTTTTTACTTAGACCCCGTTATTTTTTGCATTTCAAAAGCGCTTTTGAAAAAAATTGAAAATTTTGTATTTTTTTTCGTTACTTCAAATTAATTTATTTTTTTATGTTTTCATTTCATTTTGATGTGCTAATGTCAAAAATAATTTTTAAAAAAATAAAAAAATATATTATTTTAATGTATTTCTGAGTATAAAGGCACTTTGAAAAGTAATTACGACTGTACTTTCAAACACCCTCTTAATCGAATAGGATTTATATAAAGATGCTAGGAGAATAATTAATAAAAATCAACAATTAACTAATGGATTCTAACCAAAAAATTTGATTGATAATTTTTCAATAATTAGAAACTCAAAAAAGTATAAATATTCAATTAGAAACAAGTTGAAAACTCACCCAGACAAACTAAAGGACCACTTGAATAAATTGGGCATCCGTAAGCTAATTGAACTAACATATTTATTTTGTGTTCCCGCAATGTTGTCAAAATTTATTTATTGACAATATGTTGTTAACCAATCTTCTCCCTTCTTACAAGAAAGAAAGGGAGAAGCCCTGCACTTTCAAACATAAGGCCTTAGGATGACATTGGAGACAACTAGAAGTTAGAAGACCCACCTTGCGATTGCTGCAAAACCTAATCAAATCTAATGCTAAAGGCACAAAGAAAGGCTTATGTGCCATTCCGGCACGCGCCATTTCTACTCAGACCAAATGCTGTCTCGCCCTCCTCTCCTCTAGACCTCATTAAGCTCTTAAAACTGTCAGCTGATACTAAAAACCTCAAGGTTGGTAAAACAATCCATTCCCATTTGATCGTAACTTCCCGAGCCACAGAAAACAGCATAATTGAAGTTAATTCCTTGATAAATTTCTATGCAAAAGTTAATCAGGTCTCCATTGCCCACAACTTGTTTGATAGAATGCCTGAAAGAAATGTGGTTTCTTGGAGTGCTTTGATGACTGGGTATTTACTCAATGGGTTTTCTTTGAAAGTGATTAGGTTGTTGAAAGATATGATTTCGGAGGGTAATGTTAGCCCGAATGAGTATATATTCGCAATTGCGATTTCTTCTTGTTGTGATCGTGGGAGAGTTGAGGAGGGTAGGCAATGTCACGGGCTTTTGTTAAAGACTGGGTTCTCGTTTCATAATTATGTGAGGAATGGTCTTGTATCTATGTATTCTAAATGTTCGATTGTTCAAGATGCAATGGGGGTTTGGAATGAAGTGCCTGTAAATGATATTGTTGCTTATAATTCGATTTTGAGTAGCCTTGTGGAAAATGGGTATTTGAGGGAGGGTTTGGAGGTCCTGAGGAGTATGGTCAGCGAGTCTGTGAAGTGGGATAAGGTTACTTTTGTTAATGCTTTTAGTCTTTGTGCTTCTCTTAAAGATTTGAGATTGGGTTTGCATGTTCATGGCAAGATGTTGACGAGTGATGTTGAATGTGATGCATATGTTAGCAGTGCAATCATAAATATGTACGGGAAATGTGGAAAGATTTTGATGGCAAGGGGGGTCTTTGATGGTTTGCAAAGTCGGAATGTTGTGTTATGGACAGCGGTCATGGCTTCTTGCTTTCAAAATGGTTGCTTTGAAGAAGCACTGAATTTATTTTCAAAAATGGAGCAGGAAAATGTAAAATCAAATGAATTTACATATGCTGTCTTGTTAAATGCTTGTGCGGGCCTGTCTGCACGAAGAAATGGGTCTTTGTTACATGGACACAGTGAGAAGTCGGGCTTTAAGCACCATGTTATGGTTGGAAATGCTTTAATAAATATGTATGCAAAGAGTGGCGACATTGAGGCAGCTAAGAAAGTATTTTCAGATATGATGCATCGTGACATCATTACTTGGAATGCAATGATATGTGGCTTCTCACACCATGGGCTTGGAAAGAAAGCTCTTCTTGTGTTTCAAGACATGTTGGCTGCAGAAGAGCATCCTAACTATGTAACTTTTACTGGGGTTCTCTCTGCTTGTGGCCATCTGGGTCTAGTGCAAGAGGGATTCTATTATCTGCACCACCTAATGAAACAGTTTGGTGTCCAACCTGGATTGGAACACTATACTTGTATTGTTAGCCTTCTGAGCAAGACAGGACAACTTAATGAAGCCCGGAATTTTATGAGGACAGCACCAGTTAAATGGGATGTTGTTGCCTGGCGTACTTTGCTCAATGCATGCCATGTCCATCAGAACTACGGCTTAGGAAGGTGGGTTGCAGAATTTGTCTTGGAGATGGACCCTAATGATGTAGGGACTTACACACTGTTATCTAATATCTATGCCAAGGAAAAGAGATGGGATGGAGTTGTCAAGGTTAGAAAGTTGATGAGGGACAAAAAGATTAAGAAAGAACCTGGGGTGAGCTGGATAGAGATTGGAAATGTCACCCATATATTTACTTCGGAAGACAATAAGCATCCAGATTATGGTCAGACTTATCAAAAAGTAAAGGAACTCTTAGCTATGATTAAGCCACTGGGTTATACTCCAGATATTGGTGCAGTACTGCATGATGTAGAGGATGAACAGAAGGAATATTATCTTAGTTATCACAGTGAGAAGCTGGCCATAGCTTATGGACTTCTGAAGTTGCCATCAGAAGCATCCATCCTTGTAATTAAGAACCTTAGGATATGTGATGATTGCCATTCAGCTGTGAGACTTATTTCAAAGGTTACAAACAGAGTGATAGTTGTTAGAGATGCCAACCGTTTCCATCACTTTCGAGATGGGAGGTGTTCTTGCTTAGATTATTGGTGACAATTAAAAAAATTGCATGTACTCATAATACAGTGGTTGTGGCCTTGGGGATCAGCCTCCATGGTGGCTCAAGGATATTGAACATGTTAGAAGCCCTACCAGAGCGATAATGGGTAAGTTGTGCAAATGAATAGTATCTCCAAAAGGGTCGGTAATTTTTCATTTTTGCTACCTTTTCTGTGAATGGTGATTATGAATGCATTGGTTACATTCAGGTCATGGAAATCATGCTTTGTTATAGACTTGACTTGACCTAACTGGACTGCTACAGCTTCAAGGTAAGGTCCAGAATACACATGTCGATGCTGATTGAATTATAGAAACGGCTTCACATGAAATGGGGGCAGAAAGTACATCAACAAATTATTGAATCAGAATTCAGTAACTTGCTAACGGAACTGGATATGAGGTTTTATTAAGTTAATTATACCTCAATCAATGCTGTAGATTTGCACTAACATTGATTAAACATAATCATATCATGCTTTATGATTTGCTTTCTAATACTTCGCTCTCTTTGTAGTGTTTCTTTTCGTGATTTACTCTTGTTAGTGCTCTTAAGTAGTATTTCCACTTATGGAATTTTGAAGTATGGCGCAACCTGTTTAACTAGATCCATGTCTGCTTTTATGAAAGCCATTTTTTTCTCCTTCTATATTTTAGATAAATATTGGCGTATTATTAGATGCTTTTGTTGTAACTGTATATAGCAGATCAAGATATTTCCCTGGTTTATTATGCAACTGAAGAATATCTCCAATTGGTTGCTGCTGCGACTGGTGGAACTGGCAAATAATTTTCAACATGATTGATGAGGTAAAACATTATTATTATTTTTTTTTCCTGAAAAACACAAATGATTTGTGTAAAAGCTCCTTTTATTCATTCTAATAAATTGATATTATGTTTGTATTTTTACATAAAGGTTCTCGGAAGTGTGAGATATTCTGGGGGCAAGTTTAAAACAGAGCTTTAATATGTTCAACAGATGCCTTTCTGGAAGGACAGCCACTGTATTCTTCGAAGTATAGCTGATCAGGCATGTTGTTGAAATAACAATTGGCTGTTACAGGTAGCTTTTATGTTGACTTTGGATTTTCTTACACCAATATACTGTGACAGTAAGTATGTGAAGTGATGTTCAATTTCAGACAATTTCTTCCAGAAATTAACTATTGTTGAACTATGAATTTCAGTTGGACTCGTTATATTACAAGAGCATGCAGGGCTGGACGACCTTATTATAATCAATGCAATGCATCTTCAGAGATTGTAAAGGCTATAGAGCCATCAACCAGAATATAATTTCTTGAGAGGAGCCTCCTATATAATTTTTCTCTCTTAAGAAAATTGTAGTTCTAAAAATAGTTTGAGGTTTGTCTTGCTCGTATTGTCTCTCATTAAAAAAAATATATAGGTGATACGGACAGTGAAATTATCATTTTATCCTCCACAATGAAAACCATATAACTTGCTTTTAGGAGGGATTATCTTTTCAACGAGACCTATTTGTCATTACCACATTGAATGAAGGTAGATTTGTCTCTTTACTCTTTTTTTACACAATGTTTATGTAATGTCTAAAATTCCTTTTAAAATTAAATTTGCTTAACTAATAGGGCAGTGATATTTTTGATTTTTTATCTTTGTTAGCATAGTATAATTACTGAGATGCTATTAAAAGCTAAAATTCTATAGCTTATGCCAGGGAAAAAAAATTTATCCTTTTGTTATTAAATTTTTTTTTTGTTAATATCATGTGAGGTTAGGGGTATTTAGTTTTTTTGATAAATTATTTTAAAAAAAATATATATTGTTTGTGTGTGTAGCGCACACGCCAGTTGATTGGAGGAGCTCATCCCCTTTAGACAGCATGTGTGACGCCTTTCAATTACCAAAAATGATCAACCACAATCTTCTTCGACTCCTTCATTAGAGGCACATCCAATTGAGTAGCGTGTGTAAGGCTTTTCGTTGTAGTTTGATAGCGGTTGAGATTTTTTCTCCCTTTTTTTTTCTCTTCCCCTCGAAAATTGTGTCATCCCAGCCAAAATCAAAGATTGTCCTCTATTTTCTTTTTATTTAAATTGTGGTCCTTATTTTTTTTATTGTTTTTTATTTGTTTTTAATCTTTTTTATTATTTTTTTAATTTCATCCCTTAACATTTTGTTTTATTTGATTTTTATATAAGATTTGGTTCTTATTTTTTTTATTGTTATTTAAAAAAAATATAGTTTTATCTTTTATTAATCGAAGTAATTTAATTTTAATATTAGATTTGATTCTTATTCTTTTAGGCTTTTTTTTTGTCTTGGTTCTATTTTTTAAATTGGTTTTTTTTTTCAATTTCACCCTTCAATATGAGATCAGTTTATAATTGGGCTTTGCTAATTTTTTCAGTACAATTATCCTGCTCTCATTATCTGGATCATGAGTATAAGATATTAACATATCGATCTTTTTTATGTTTTTTTTTCACTGATTTAATTTTCTGATTTCATTATTCAACATTGGATGTATTGAAAATTAAATTTTTTTATTTTATTTTATTTTTGTTTTGCTTTCTATAATGATAACTCGGCTTCATGGTCATGGTCACACATTTGCAATGCTAGCTCGGATTGACTCGGGGTTTTATATAATTTTTTATTTTATTTTTATTTCAAATTTATTTCTTATTTTTTTAATTGTTTTTTTTTAGAATTGTTTTTTTTTTTTCAATTTTCAAACTTCAACATTGTATTGTTAAGGATTGGAT
>Ga0307518_10003790_pt1 | contig 10866 bp, 3 predicted proteins | sample 25_EM_MG_FD_203889 | JGI IMG/M metagenome (GOLD analysis project Ga0307518, IMG submission 203889) | Populus trichocarpa ectomycorrhiza microbial communities from riparian zone in the Pacific Northwest, United States - 25_EM | ecosystem: Host-associated > Plants > Roots > Unclassified | place... | reverse complement strand
ACTGAAGATAATCGTGATCTCTGATCATATCTGCCCAAGAGATTACTACTGATACTAAAGATAATCATGATCAGTGATTATTGATACTGGAGATAATATCATAATCCATTGAGGATAATAGTGATACTGAAGATAAGCATGATCAGGGATTGCCACCATGATCAGGGATCACTGAAACTGAAGATAATCATGATCTCTGATCATATCTGCACAAGAGATTACTGATACTGAAGATAATGGAAATCATATCCGCAACAGATAGTCTAAGAATTGAGTGTTTATCTTATCATTTATTGCTTCCTTAATTATAGGATTTTTGAATCAGAGATTGTAATTGATATAAGACCTTGATGTAACAGTATTCAATTAATAAAGAAATAAACACATTTCTGTAATTCTTCTTTCACTCTTTCTCTCTTCATTCTTTCATCTTTCACTGACCACGCACATCAAGCTGTCCTTTTACCATAATAAATTTGTGAATGCCATATTATGTGCTTAGTTTGAATCAAGGTTGTGCATTTCGTTCCTACTAGTGTTTTATTTTTCAATTAAAACTTTCTGTTTTGGTTTTGAAGTATTTTGATATGTCGTGTCGGAGTTATATACGTAATTTTAATTCAAATTTAAAGATAAAATTAATTTAAAATTATACAATTCAAATTTCAAATACAAGTAAAAATATGAGAGTTAACTCAATGTGATCTAATTAACTCAATGGATCCAAAAACAACTTGAATAACTGATAAAAATATAATTTGACGAAAAAAAATTCAAAATGATATTTTAAAAAAATGTTAAGAAGACAACATATTAGATCGACCCGAGTCATAAGACCATAAAATAACATAAGTCTACATGGGTTAATTCACAAAACCTGCGACCCGGGTCATGAGATTGATATAATTTCATATAAAACAAACCAAAACAAATGACAAAGTCTAATTCATAATCAACCAAATATTAAAGATGTTGAATGATGAAACTGAAAAAGAAATAGACAAAAAAAACTCGAGTTAACTGGATTAATCTGCAAAACTTGTGATATAGGTCATAAGATTGAGATAATAACAAAAAAAAAACAAATCACAATAAATTACAAAACCCAATCTCCAATAAACCAAATGTAGAAAGATAGGATTAGAGAAAAAACAACTCTTTTAAAATAAAGCAAAGAAAAAAAAATATTATTTGACTTATATTCTCGCATGTCAAGATTATGAGCAAGATAAAATTTGTTATGATTTATTTTGTTTTTTGAACTAGAAAAATATAGCCATTATGAACAGAACAAAACAGAATTAATACCCTTAGTTTGAATAGGATAACTACATTTTAAATTAGTTATGTTGTGTATATCCTGAAATTCACTAAACTTTGGCAAAGAAATGGAACACTTGCACGAGAAAAAACTATTTCTTATGTTTTATTTTCATGCCACATGGGCCCAATTGCCCAAGTCCAGTTGAAGAAGAGTTCGTTTTCACTAAATTTTAAAAGATTGATTTTGTTTAAAATTAACTTTTTTAATGTTTTTTTATCATTTTTGTGCTGATATAATAAATAATTTTTAAAACATAAAATATATAATTATGATGTATTCTTGAGTAAAAAAATACTTTAAAAAACAACTGCTATTATATCCCAAAAAACTACGAAATCAACCCTAAGAGTTTTAGGCCTAGGTTCTAGAATTTGTTGCCTTTGCTCGAGTTGTTATGATTCTACGGCTTGAATAAAAAAAAATTGAACACAAAAAAGTCTAGATCATATAGAACTATTTAATTTTATTATTAAACCTAACATAATTGATTAATCTTGAAAATTTTTGCTTGAATTTTTATTTGGTTTGAATTTAAAATTAAACCGCGCGAAAGTTGCTTTAACATGAGCCTGCCGACTTGAAGGGTCCAAGGCAATTTAGATTTTTGGTAAAAAAATATGGTTTGACTTAAAAAAATATTCAAGATGATTTTTTTCTAATATTGAGACGTCGACATATTAAATTGACTTGGGTTTCTCGGTTTAACCCGTTAAATTTATAATTTAGGTGATGGATTTCACTGGATTTAAGAACTAAAAAAAACTATTTTTTCTTAATTATACCATAATAAAAATAAATGCTCGTAAAATCGAGTACAAACTAAGCACAAATCAAATATCAGAACGTTTGTTTAAGACTATGATAACCTCATAAAAAACAAACCAAAATAATTTATGAAAACAATTCAAAATTAAGAAAATATTAAAAAATAAAATTAAAAAAATAATAATTAAAAAAATAAAGTGGAAAATATAGAAAAAAAAGCCACCTCCGTCATTGTTTATAAAGATAGTGAAAAAGGTGAGTTGCATCATTTAACTACTTTATGCCTCTTGTTTTGGAGTGCAACCCAAATAGAGGTTGATTCAAATTTATTTTTTATATTTTTTAAATTATTTTGATGTATTTATATAAAAATATATTTTAATATATTTTTAAAAAATAAATTTTAAAAAATAACCTTTTATCATTTTTCAAAACCCACCTTCATGTATCAAGTAACAAATTACTGTTCTGTACAGGAAGAGGTCTACCTTGAATCATGAAAGAAACACATGCTGATGGATGTATTATATGTATTAACTCATTAACCTATATGATTACTTTTATTTATTTATTTATTTGTTAATATGAGTGTCCGGGTTAGTTTGTGCACATATCGATTAATCTCATGGGCTCAGAAGTTAACGATCATGTAAGCCTCCCGTGCCCATGAGGTTTGTGAGACTAGAACTGATGATCTTTAGGAAGCAAATATAGAATCTAATTAGCTGAGCTATACCCCTCAAGATTAAACTATATAATTACTTAAATTGGCTAGAGGTTGGTACATGAGAATACTTTCTTATTATACTATACTTTAAAATGTGTGGAAAAATTACTCTGTTAGTGCTGTGTACATAAAATATTTATACTATGAACTATAATATAAACATAAAGTATTTGTACTAAAAACCACACTGTAAATGTTTAGAAAATCATGCGAGGCATTGTCTTTTTTATTTTTTATTTCAAAAACTGCTGACACGTGTTAAGTCAAAGTATAACCATTAGACCCAAAGGCTCATGAATCTGACACAATTGCCAGACCGAAAGCACTTAAAATATTTTTTATACTTCTAATATTTTTTTATATTTGAAAAAAATATTATTATTGACCCGCTGTGAAACTAGAGTTAATATGCTAGTTTATATTATACATGAGGATTGTAAGGTGGTGTTTGTGACAGTGTTAATGTAGTTTTTTAAAATGATTTTTTATTTTGAAATATATTAAAATAACATAATTTTTATTTTTTAAAATTTATTTTTAATATCAACACATTAAAACAATTCAAAAACATAAAAAATTATTTTTTAAAAAACACATTCTAACCGTATTATCATACACCCTTAAATAAAAAACATGATTTAATCCTTTTCTCTTTTCTTTTAAAAAATCATCCCTCATGGAAATTTTTTTTTTTTTTCTGGCGGGGCCATAACTCAAAATTGAAGAAGTTCAAAAATTCAAAAAGCATTTATCGGGGTAAAGCAGCATCCATTCCAATACCAATTGAAGAAAAATAATAATAAAACAAAAAACAAATGACCACAATCTGCACCGCCACTAATATTCCGATTTCCAACAAAGACAACATGATTGATGCCCTCAGATAACGAGACTTTTGTAGGTTCCACGTAGGACCCTACTCACTCTGTGTCCACATCCTAAGGTTCCATATTTGTTTTTAAATATATTTAGTTTGAAAAAACATTAATTTTTATGTTTTTTTAAGTCAAACCCAGAATGTCATAGAAAAACGTAACCTTTTCTCCTCTAAACGCTGTCGCTTTAAGCATAACTTTAAACACTTGCCCCCAAAACGACACCGTCTAGCTCTAAAAAAACGCATTCCGTCATTTCCTTACAAGGAAATCAAAAACACCATCACCACCAACCAGCAACGTGAAGAGGGCGAGAGACAGCATTTCCTCCAGAGAGAGAAACAAAGCGACCCGACCCAAATCAGAAAAAAGATGGGCAAGGATCTGAGCGACGACCAGGTGTCATCTATGAAAGAAGCGTTCACACTCTTCGATACAGATGGTGACGGAAAGATAGCCCCATCGGAATTAGGGATCTTAATGCGATCTCTCGGTGGAAACCCGACCCAAGCCCAATTAAAATCCATAATCTCCCAGGAGAACCTGACTGCACCGTTTGATTTCCCTAGATTCCTTGATTTAATGGCAAAGCACATGAAAGCTGAGCCGTTTGATCGACAGTTACGAGATGCATTCAAAGTGCTTGATAAGGATAACACGGGGTTTGTTGCTGTTGCGGATCTGCGTCATATTTTGACCAGTATTGGGGAGAAGTTGGAGTTGGCGGAGTTTGATGAGTGGATCCGAGAAGTTGATGTCGGGTCCGATGGGAGGATCCGGTACGAGGATTTTATTGCCAGAATGGTTACGAAGTGAAAATTAATGATTTGGTTTGTTAAGAGTTTCAAGTGCTTGTGTGTTTGTTGTGGAAGTAATTTGTGGTAAAGTAAGCCTGTTATTTGTTAAAAAGAAACGTTGTTCTTGTTTTGAGGGCATGAGTGTTTGTTTTGGGTTTTGTTTGTAATGGATGACGATGATGATGGTGTTAATGTTTTTACCTTAATTGACTCGTTGAATTAATTTTCAGTTTCTTTTTGTAGTGAACGTATGGCTGCTAATGTTGAATACGTGGTTTTTAGAGAAATTTGGGTTGAAATATACAGTAAGGAACTGTTATTTTAGCTTTTTTTTTTTGTCTGCATGTAAGTACCATTTTGTGAATCTGGGGATTGTGTTAGATTATTGAAGAAGATGAGTTTTTTAATCATATTTCTGAGATTTTGCAGGTCTGAGTTTCTTGGTTTTGAGAGCTTTTAGGTGCATAGCTATGGATAATTATAGAGAGAAGAAAAGAGGAACTGTAATCTAGTTCTTTTTCTTTGCCTGGTTTACAGCATTGTTTTCAGAGATGGTATGGGCATGGGATTAGGTATGAAGATTTGTTGAAGTTAATAAAGTAGATTTGGAATATAAGGAATCATTTGTGTTTCTGCCAAAAACATGTTTGACCAATACTGTCTGATAGATGAAACTAGTTGCAATGCTATAAAAGGATAATATTCGGTTGCGAGCTCCTGCTTGTTGACAGTTGTTATATGTGGTCGTTGTCAGTTGGTGCTTGATTTTCATGATGAAAGTAGATGACAGGAAAAGTCCAGGGCGTCATGAGTTACAGATTTTAGTTAGGTTTTTAAGGTTTTGATTTTGAATTGTATTCTTGTTTCTAGGTAACTCGAGGTGGCAGTAGGAAAGTAGATGAATGCTTCCATTGAGTGTACTTAGCTTTGAGATATCAAATAGGCTTTGAACATAGCTTACTTATTTGGAGAATTGGGTAGAATAAGTCATTGAATCAGTGCTTCTTGTCTGGCAATTAGGTTCAACAGGGAGAAGCTTGTCCTTGCCTAGAACTGCCATGCTTTGTATTATGGTATATTTGGGGTTTTGCTGGCCAGACTTCAAATGGTTCTTTTTGTCGGTTTAGTTCAGTTTAGATCCCGCATTTTCTTCTTGAATTCTGTCGTCTTGTTGAAATTGAAGCTCTTGAAGATTTTAAATCAGATGCCCTGGTTCAACAGAAGGTGATGACTATCGTCTATTTTTACATAGAAATTGATTCATGTGAGAAGCTTTAACTAAAATTGAGAGTGGGAGTTGCAGGTGAGTTTGTTGATCTTGACCAAATGTAGTTGTTTCTGGGCATCTGATATAATGAAGATTTGTGAGTGATTCCACATAGCTTTTAACAACAGAGTAACCTTTCTGAAATACAGTAAATTGGTTAGTATTGAAGTTCCTTTTGTATACACGGCATCTCTCTATGTTGTTATGTGCATCCAATCTCTGATTTATTTAGCAATTCCAGTTTCATTTATTTGAAAACTCTGATAGTGTTGGCCATTGGATCTTCACAGGTTTCTAGTAGAGTTCTTGCTCGTTTCAGATGATCTATGCTGCAGGTGTTGTGTCTATATTCCTTTGTGTGGCCTGAAGCAGATTATTTCCACTTTATACAGTACGACCCTACACTAATGTTTGAATAAGTTTTATAATTGAGGTAACTATGGAATCTGGCTGTTCCAGACAGCAGTTCTTTCTTCCTTTTTTATCCTGGGTAGCAGCATTTTATAACCAGCAGGGACAGAACAGGATGGACATCTTTTTCTTCTTTACATATGTAGTAGCTACCCAATTTCTAATTGCATGCTTCAACTTCCATTGTTAGAAGCTGCTTCATCGTCAGTAGATTGTTGCACCGTCGTCTGTTTAATTAAATTCCATTGACAATATGCTCAAGGGATCGCTCTCAGTTTCTCAGGTCTCAAAAGTCTACCCCTGATATTTGTAAATTAACTGCGAGCCTGATCCTTCATAACAAAGCAGTAGCTTCCAAGTAAAGACATGAATTGAAGCGTGTTCATTCTATGCATATGCTGAGAGGAGTTGACCCTTAAAATTCCAAATGAATGATCTCTCCCATAAAATGCAATTTATCTTCTTCCCGTTCCCAGGTCCCATCTACTTGTTCCCAGGTCCCATCTACTTACTCTGGTCATGCATGACTACTTACTCTGGTCATGCATGACTTTTACGTCATCAACTAGTACCGTTTGACATTGTATTTGTAACTGCGTTTCATTAAATTTTGAATTTTTTTTTCTGCTAAAATTGAGTGCGGTTTGTACTTTTTGGATTGTTTTGATGTGCTGATGTCAAAAATGATTTTTAAAAACTAAAAAAACATCATTGACATATATTTCGGCACGAAAAGCTATTTGAAAAGCAACCGCTACCACACTGCCAAACACATTAATCTTCAATTAGTTAAATTTTTGGTGGCAAAAATTGGTTAAAACATGCTGGTCATATTTTATGTCAAATTAAAAGTGAGATTCGTTCAAACTTATTACAATTACATCTTAAAAGATAAGTTTTACAATTACATCTTAAAAGATAAGTTTTATAATATGAAATATTAACGTGATAGATTAATCTCAAAAAAAATATTGGGTGGCATGTTTTTAAAAAACTCATTACCCTCTAAAAACTATCCTCAATCTAGCCTAAGAAACAAGCTTTTTTAATGGTTTATTTAATAGAAATGTGAAAAATTAAAATTAAGTTTAAAGAGTACCAAAGCTTTTATACGGGAGATAACTTAAGTAAAGTGGTCTTTGATCTTAAATTTGATCTTAAATTGAAATGCACGTAGATAGGTGCTCGGGCCTAGGCTTGAGTTTGCTATAAAATAATTTTTAGGCTACAAAAATATTTTTTTTTGTCTACTTGATTTTGGGCTTGAGTTTGGTTAATGAATGATTATTTTCTCTGACCTATTATCTTGTTCATCCAATGGATCAAGTCTCATCAACTTATTTAGGTTTTTTAGAACTAATTCTTCATAACTTGGATAGTTTTTGGAAATTTTTCATAGCGTTTTAAAACTAAAACTGTTAAGTTTAATTCTGGTTATATAGCGTATAATCAAGGTTGATTATGCAGGGAATTTATTTTAGTATTAAACATAATTATTATTAGTTTTGGATCCAAAATCCATTATCAAATGGGGATTGTGAGAAGAGTTTTCTACATTGTTTTTTCTAGATTTTACATACTCCCTTGCATCTCAATTTTAAGTGTTTTCTCCTCTGTTTTGATCTTTATTTCCCTTCAAAATCTAGAAATTAGATTCGGTCTTATTAAAAGATACTTGAGTTACATTATCTTTGGTTCATGAACCTTGTTTAGAAATGCATGCAAACAAGGTTTTGTGGTTAAAATCTCAATAAGCTTATTGCAAATATCATTTGCACCAAATAAGGAGCAATAAAGTCTCAAGAACAAAAAAATCTATAACAGGTCTGGTTGTTAGGTTGCAAAAGGGATTAGCCAGTTAGGGTTTTATAAGGGAAGAAGATTGAGAATCACTTTTTCACTATTTATTAAGACAAGAGGCAAAAGAATTGAGAGAATGAAGTTAAGGGTAAAGTTTGACGTAATGAACTGCGAGGATTAAATAAGAAAGATGTGGATGGTGTTCTTAGTTCATTAAGGGTCGATAAGTGGAACATGAGGGTATTAAATGATCTTTCACAACTCATTAGAATCGGTCCATTTCAAATTTGAATTTGATATTTGCTTTATTTATAGGGCTAAGAATAAGACATGGATTTTTAAGTATGTTTTCAGCTTATTAATTTAGTTCTAAAAGGCCGACCACCTTAAATATACCAAAAAATATTTTTTTTAATTTTAATTTAGTCCCTATTAGTTGTAATTAGATCATTTTTAATTAAATAAATTCCATTAAATTTCATCCCTAATCTTTAGAACTGTTACAATTTTAGTATCATAATGAGGTGAACTATAGTTGATGGTACTAGAATGTCCCAACTTTTAAAAATGGTTGCCAATATAAGGTTGTAATAAAAAGAAAAACAATAAAACCAATTAACCCATGTATGACTCGTAGAGGAGCTAGCATAACAATTCAATATATATCAAATAAGATTGAATAACTAACAAAGGTTTAGAGGAAAAGACCAACATATTCCCCTTTCCACACTCTAATCACCTTGATGAATGGTCATCATTGGTATATGGTTGAAACGCAAGAAGATCAATAAATTTAGATAAGGCCTGTGAGAATGGACTTTTCACATTTCGATGGGGAAGATCCAATGAGATAGGTATACAAGACAAATCACTTTCTTAACTACCCCAACACTCCACCCCAACATCAATTATTTATGGCAAGCTTCTATATGGAAGGGAAGAATTTGGCTTGGTTCTAGGAGATTGAGAAAACTAGGGCCATTATTAACTAGAAATCATATGTTAAAGCCTTACAAATTAGATTTGTAGAATATATATACAATGATCCTATGAAGACCCCCATTAACATGAAACATGTATCTTTAGTGGAGAATTATAAAATTCAGTTAGAGTTGATCTAAAAAAAATAAGAGAGTTATCTGATTCCCATCAACCCAACTTTTTTTTTATAAAAGGGCTCAAGGAATAAATCAAGATAGGAGTAAAGGTATTGAATCCTAGATCTTGGTGGTAGCCTATGACTTGACAAAAACACAAAAAAATATTGTTGTTATTGGACGGAGTGAAAAGGTTAGCGTCAGAGGAGTCCCTAGAAAACCAAATATACAAGTCTATTATAAGGGTGAGACTAAATCTAGCCTACCTCGTAAGAAATTAACCGTAGCCCAACTAAAGGAAAAATAAAGGAAGGATTTACATTTTAAATACAATGGCAAGTGGGGTTCAAGCTATAAGCGTGGAGACTCAAGGCTTTATTTAATTGAAGAAATGGATAACAAAAGATGAGGAAAAAAAGTTTTCCATAGTTGGATATCTAATTGATTTAGAAGATGTTTCGACAATAAAAAAAGAAGCAGAGATTTCCTTATATACAATGATTGGAAATCTTGATCCTAAAACCATGAAAATTAAGGCTATAATTAATAACTTTATTATTATAGTATTGATAAGAAATGTAGCATATATAATTATGTACACCTTAAGGTTGCTCATATTGCAGGCCTCAGTATTGCGGTTTATCAACCAATGGGTGTAAAGATAACAAATTGTACAAGAATTCAAAGTGAAGGTAGGTGTTATAAGTTTGAGTTTGGAATATAAAGGTACCGGTTTCAGGTTCAAGATTGTATGATTCAATTGGGTGGATATGATTTAGTCTTTGATGTGCAGTGGTTATGAGAATTAAGGCTTATATTATGGTTTTTTTAATCTAACTATAAAGTTCAAAATACATGGGTTGAAGGTCTAGTTGAAAGGATTGTGAGTATAATAGCTGGAGATTAAATGTGGGCGGACTTTCTAAAAGAACTATGAAGAGAGGCCAAGGGCCTGATTATGTAAATATGAGAGATGAAAGCAGAGCCCAAGAACAATAAAATTAAATTTGTACTAGTACAAAAACTATTCTAGGGATTTAAGGAAGTTTTCCAAGAGCCCAAAGGGTTATCTTTATTTTGGGGTCATGGTCATCATATACCATTGAAGAAAGGAACTTATCCTATCATTGTTAATCCTTATAGGTACCTATATTATCAGAAGGTAAAAATTGAAAGAATTATAAATAAACTCCTAGAATTAGGAACCATTTAGCAACGTTAAAATCCATTTTCTTCTATGGTATTATTGGTTAGAAAATTGGATGGGTCATAGAGGATGTGTGTAGAGGAAATTGTAGAGGATAAATTTTTTATTCCAGTGGTAGAGGAGATGCTAGATGAGTTATGTGGTTTATGCTATTGTTCTAAATTATACTTGTGGTTTGGGTACCACCAACTTAGGCATTATAAATTTCTAGCTATGCCTTTTAAGCTAATTAATGCTCATTTCACTTTTCAATGGCTCATCAACGAGGTATTTAGACCTTTCCTATGAAAAATTATTTTGGTATTCTTGAATGATATATTTGTATATAACAAAATAATAAAGGACTATCTAGAACAACTAAAGGCTATTTTAGGCCTTCTAATACAATATAAACTTTATGTTAAATGGTCCAAATGTAGATTTGAATGTAAGAAAGTGAAATATTTGAGCCACATTATTTATACGGAAAGGGTTAAAGCCAACCCAAATAAGGTCAAATCTATAGTTAAATGGTTCAATAATACTAAGTCTATAAAAGGGCTTTTTAAGGTTCACAAGCTACCGCAAAAAGGTTTATAATGGGATATGGGGCCATA
>Ga0307518_10003789_pt1 | contig 10868 bp, 2 predicted proteins | sample 25_EM_MG_FD_203889 | JGI IMG/M metagenome (GOLD analysis project Ga0307518, IMG submission 203889) | Populus trichocarpa ectomycorrhiza microbial communities from riparian zone in the Pacific Northwest, United States - 25_EM | ecosystem: Host-associated > Plants > Roots > Unclassified | place... | reverse complement strand
TTAAATTAGTAATTAACTAACATAAATTCAATAATGAAATAAACCCCTAAACAATGTCTAATGCGCTAGAAAAAATTCAAATTAAAAATTAAATAAATAAATAAAATAGAATAATAAAAAAAGTCTTCATGTTAAAATTTCTCCATGTAGCCTGAATCTTCAATTTTTGCATATTCTTGACAGATTTGAGTCCTGATTTCAAACATGTTGTTCTCTCTCGTTTGGATGAATTATTAGGCCTACTACGATATATAGTTGGAAAGTTTCAAATGTCTAGTTTCTATCCCAACTTTAATCGAAGCCAAATTCCACCGGTAGCTCTAGATATGTCCCAAACAGTACACGGAGGTCTTGTTTAATATATTTGACAATATTAGTTTATTAACTTTGATCCTCTGAAATATTATGTTCTCTAACTCCATTTGACCTGAAAATTTATCACAATATATTTTCATATATCTAATATTTCCCGGTAAAATTTCAGCTTCATCCAATATATGGTTTGAAAGATATGGTCAATTTTGAAAAACTAGTCAGCAGACATTTTAAAGCTAAATTTGGACCTGATTTGGTTCATATCATAAATTTAGTAAACTCGTAAAATCAGAACGAGTTTACTGATTTTGAACAAATTAAGTCTGATTTTACTATTTAAAGTTTTTAGTCTGATTTAGAACGTTAGATACATGTTCACTCGTAAAATTATAAAATTTTACGAGATAACTTGCAATTTTAACAACTTGACTGCACCGTCAGTAAAAGAAGGATTGTTAGCGGCAATGGATTCGTGGGGTCGAGAAGTTACCCCAAATGAGTTGGTAGATTTCTGATCAGTGAGAGAAATTGGAGAAAGGGATTCTAGAAGCATCTCCAAGGGACAAATGCTTTTTAGAAGAGGTTGTTCGTGACCCGCGCTTTGTAGCCGGGGGTCAAAAAAATTTGAATACATAAAAGAATGCTTAGATGACGAAAGTAATTGAAAAGAAAAAAAAAAAAACCCTTTATACTCTATTAATTAACTCGGCTAAATTGGATAATTTAATAATATGATTTAAATTATAAAATAATGATAATAAAAAAATTGTAAAAAAATATATGGTAATAATCAATTAAAATAAATGAGTTATCAATATCATACCCGGAATTTATTTTTTTTTGAAAATTCATTGTCACCCATGTTATGGATATTGTCAATTACAAAAGGAGTTTATTGAAATAGTTCAAACCTGATTGTAAAAGTCTAGACGGCGATATTAGAAGAAGTTGCATGGATCGCTAGAGTAACATCTCGAAAAAGGAAACCGAACAAAACAAAATGAAGTGAGCATTCGATTATATTCAATAAATCAATTTTATTTAATTCAAGAATAAAATTTATTTTAAAAAATAAATTTAAGAAAAAACAACAATTAAAAGGACTTGAAATAACCCAATTAAATAAAAAAAGAATGATAAAAGCAAGGTCATAGAAAGGATGAGAAAAAAAAAACTCAATCTCCAATTAAATAAATATTGAAGGATGAAATAAAAAAAACATTAGCTTAAAAAAAAAAAAAAGCAATCCTGGACAAGCCTCAAGAAGTTGGGTTAATTTTCAAAGCTTGCAACCCATAAAATCTTAAACGCGAGCTTAACCAATAAACTCAAATCCAAACCAATTAAATATCAAAGAATAACATCGAGTAAAAATATACCAGTTTTGAAAAACTTGCAAAGCAAAAAAAAAAAACAATCAAAAAAATGAAGATGGAATCTAAAAGGAAATAAATTTATGGAGGGTGGAATCGAAAAAAAAAATACAACTCTAAAAATGATCTTAGATTACAAAAAATATCAATTAAAAAAATGAGGACCATATTTGACAAAACAAAAAAAATGAATGAGGATGAAATTGAAACCAAAATCTAATTCAATGAATTATTTCAAAAAAAAAATCATAACCAAAAGAACATGGACTAAATAAAAAAAAAAAGAAAAGTTTAGGGGCTTACTTGAAAAATCAAGAAGAGCGCAAACACCAAGAAAAAAAAGGAAAGAAAGAAGAAGAAAAAACAAATGTCAATGCCAAAACAAAGTATTCTAGGTGCGCGCGCCACATATCATATGCAGGAGACACTAAAATGAAGTTGACGCCACCCTGGAATGATCTTTTTGGCCGCTGGAATCAGCCATGCATGTTGTTTGAAAAACGGTAGAGAGGTTGATGCACTAACACATAGAATTTTTTTTATATATCTTCTTTTTTTTTAAAGACTGAACTACCCCTACCACATCCCAATAACAACAAAAAGATTTGTTGCACAATGACTAAAATACTCCCTGGCCCTAGGCTTAAAAAAATAAAATCTAAAGGCAAGTAGATCTTTTAATTGTGCTTAAAAAATAAAAAGACAAAAGAAGCCCCCATTGACAATTCAAATTTTTCCTAATTCTAAAGGTAAAATAATAATTTTACCGTGCACAATAAAATAAAGGACAAAAATACTCTTTTATAGCAAACAAACATATTCTTTCTTTTGAGAGCATCAAAATAATTTTATTGTGCAAAAAGAAAGTAAAATTTATGTCTTGTCCCTAATCAATTTCAAAATACCAAAAAAATAATCCTATTGCAAAGACGATCCCACGTCTAACAATTACCCTACACTTTTTTATGGGTAAAATAGTAATTTTACTGTTCCGTCCTTAATGAAATGTGTATAGGTGAAGAATGAATTCACCACCCTCTTAAGATTTTTTAATAATTCAATAATATGATTTTTTAAATAGTATAAATATATGTTTTTTTTATGTACATTCCAATGGTAAAATGCGTTTTAGAATAGTCAATTGTATTTTTAATATATTTAATAAACAATTATTTTAAAAATTTAATATGATCTGGTTGATTTGGCAGGTCTAAAAACAACTAAAACAATTCATAATCAACTCAATATTAAATGATAAAATTAAAAAAAATCAATTAAAATAATAATAAAAAAATAATTTGATTCAACTCGGGTGAACTTGCAAAATCATAACGTAGGTCATGAGACCATTATCATCTCATATAAAATAAAATAAAAATCAAAGAGAAAAAAAACTAATGAAAAGAAAACACTACTGCAATAAATAGTATTTTATAAAATTTTGTTATTTTTACAAGATTTGTAAGAATAATTTTTTATAAAAAAAAAAAAGATATTTTAACATTTTCTTTAGCATTCCCAGCCATGATTAAAAAGCCAAATGAATATTTTTTTTTTCTCTTGAAGATGCCCTAAGAGATGTTTTTGTTCGGTTTCCCTTCTATTGAGTTTTTATTTTTTTTTATTTTTTTTTTTAAGTTGGCTTCTTTTCACGTTGGGATTTTTTTTTTAACAATGTTTCCTCGTAGTATTTTGATTAGTTGTCAGATCTTAATAAGGATGATAATTTCAGGAAGTTTAGTTTGCAGTCTAAATGTAGACATCGATTATTTGAAAGAATTTTCAATATTTATGTTGTTGTCAAGATTTTTCTATACAATATAACTTGGTATTAAAATAATTTATTTCGAACATGTTTTTTTTAACCTCCTTGTAGTTTTTTATAATACCATCACTAATTTGTTTCCTTATGAATCTATCGAAATTAATTTTTTTCTTCTTTGAACATCCCAAGGTTCGAACTCATGTTCAATAACACATCTTAAACACATTAAATTGTGTAAGAAACCATTACCTTAACATGCAAGGTATAAGATCCATTACAAAAAGTAGTATATTAGATATATAAAAATATATTGTGATAAATTTTCAGGTCAAATGGAGTTAGGGAACATAATATTTCAGAGGGTTAAAGTTAGTAAATTAATACTGTCAAATATATCAAACAAGACATTCGTGTACTGTTTGGGACATGTTTAGAGCTACTGGTGAAATTTTGCTTCGATTAAAGTTGGGATAGAAACTAGACATTTGAAACTTTCCAACTATATATCGTAGGTCTAATAATTCATCCAAATAAGAGAGAACGGCATGTTTGAAATCAGGACTCAAATCTGCCAAGAATATGCAAAAATTGGAGATTCAGGCTACATGGAGAAATTTTAACATGAAGACTTTTTTTATTATTCTATTTTATTTATTTAATTAATTTTAAATAATTATTTTTAATTTGAATTTTTCTAGCGCATTAGACATTGTTTAGGGGTTTATTTCATTATTAAATTTATGTTAGTTAATTACTAATTTAAACTCATTAGCTTGCAACCCAAAAGAGGTCTATCAAGATTTATTGTGACGGGAACAACCAGATTGTCACTAAGTTTATGTGTGCTTCCTATCTTTCAGTGATTCCTCTATATTGAAAAATTTTGTTCTAAAACTTTTTATTTCTCAATGTCATTAATTTATTGATTCATACTATCTATCTCTCTCATTTTATTTACATCACTCATTGATTATAATATTATTGACTCATTTTATCATATTTTAATGTAAATTAATTTCTTAACTAGAATTATCAATATATAATTAGTTAAAAACATTACTTATAATTTTATTATTCGAGTTTACAATCTAAATTTATATTGTATTTCGTGACAAGTAAAAAAAGAAGAAGAGGTTTTCGAAAACCTTGGGTGTAGCCACCAAGAACATCCATGTTGACTCCTCTTCTCTTTCTCTCCGTGTTTGCCTACCTGACACAGCTGTCACCTCCCCATTTCCCTTCAACCCATGATCACGGCAGCTATTTGCCTCCCCCAGGTAATTTTCACTGGTGATGCTGCAGTTTCACAGTGGCGGGTTTGTAAAAGGCAGCAATGAATCGGTAGGGAACGACGCATTTTGCAGGATAATCACGAAACAATGTGATTATATTTTTTTTATTAACGTGGGTGTTCGGGTCAGCTTGCGCGCACCTCGACTAATCCCACGGGTCCTGAAGTTAACGACCATGTAAGTTTCCAGTGACCATTATATTAGCAACTACATGGCTCGAACTTGAAACCACATGAAAAATAATTTTCTTTGTCCTAAGCTCTTACCGAACTACCTACTAGATGATTAACAGTGTCATGATATTATTGTCGTGGTTGTTGGGTATAGATTGGCACCAGAGACCAGGAATCCGGGGGCTTTTGAAGATGGGTTCAAGGTTTTGAATTGGTTAGCAGAACAGTCTAATTTTGCTGCTTGTGGAATAGTAGATGCTCAAAGCCACATTTTCTATAGCTTCGATGCTTCCATGGTCAAGCCTTGGTTGGCTGCTCATGGAGATCCTTCCAGGTATCCATTCGGATTAACTTGCCTGTTCTGTTCATCAAGCATATAATTAATATGAATAAAATTACATATTGATTTTCACGTGCCTGTAAGCAATTTAGCTCAATGGGTTTAAGATATATGCATTTTAGTTATTCTAAAATTCACGTGACAAGCTGAAAAATAATAAAAATCTTTCTAACATAAATTAATTTATGTCATATATCCTAAAATAAAAAATAACCTTTTTGTTATATAAAAAAAATGTTATGTTATATATACATTCACAATAAAGGTCGGTTGAAGGTCGGTTCTCCTTTTTAAAGGAAAAAAAAAATGAAGGTCGGTTCCAGGGTTTCTTACTTTCCCTATATAATTAGGTTTCTTTTAGATGATTTATTTACCCTAAAGCAAAAGGGGCGGAGGCAGAGGAGGGCAGCGAGAATTGTTTGCTGATAAAGAATTAAACATGGACGTGAACAGGAAGGTAAGTGAAGAAGATATAGAAGAGTATTTGGTGAAGAAGGCGATCAAAAAAGCAAACAAGTTGACGTCGAGATCATCATCATCATTCTCGTCCTTTTATTCTAATCAGTCCAATCCCTTTGGTGATTCCAATCTCGATGAGAAATTTGTGTGGCGCAAAAAGATTGAGCGTGATATTGCGCAAGGGCTGACTTTCTTTTCTCTTAAAACCGAAAGAAGGAGACAGAGAGAGAGAATGGAAGATATTGAAAAGGTTAAGAAAAGAAGAGAGCAAAGGGCATTTGAGAAACGACAGCACGAGGAAGAAAGGGAGTTGTTAGCTAGAGAACGTGCCCGTGCTGAGTTTCAGGATTGGCAGAAGAAAGAGGATTGTGCTATTCCACAATTTGTTGCTAATGATGATGAACGAAAAAATCAGATTCAAGAACCTGTGGAACCAGAACCGCCTACATTATTGGAGAAGTTCAATCTGAATAAAGCTATGGGAGCTATGAAGGAAGGTGATGGAGTAATTGGCTCTGTCGCTGAAGTGAACCTGGATTCACAGGTAGAATGGTGGTGTGACAAGTACCAACCGAGAAAGCCTAAGTATGTCAATACTTTTCACACTGGATATGAATGGAACAAATATAACAGGACTCACTACGATCATGAAAATCCCCCTCCAAAGATTGTGCGAGGATACAAGTTTAATATCTTCTACCCAGACATGATAAACAGGACAGAGACTCCAACTTATACATGCGAGGATGATAGCGAGACTTGCATTATAAGATTTCATGCAGGACCACCTTATGAGGACATTGCATTCCGAATTGTGAAGAAAGATTGGGATGTGAGCCATAAAAAAGGATTCAAGAGCACGTTTGATGGGGTAATTTTGCGGCTTCATTTCAACTTCAGACGTCACTCCTATCGCAGGTGACATGTAAACAACCTTGTGGTGGAATTATAAAAAATATTTTGTATCTGTTGATTAATGACATTTTGATCATGAAGTGTCCTTTTCCATGTTATGCCTGATCTTATGCTATTTCAATCCTGCGAATTGCAGTAAATAAATCACTATAACATTATCTTTTAATTATCAGACCAAATTACAGAAAGGATTGTAATGATTGATTCTGGCCAGATTTAAAAGCTGCTATACATTTTCTTGTGTTTACTGTCACTGACTTTGGAAAGTTATAACAACATCCGTCCTTCCTTTTTTTGCCCCAAGTATCAGTGTTCTGCTACGGAAACAAAGAATTATAGCAGATTCACCAGTGACTAATAGTATATATCTACGGGTCTATCACATTTATACAGTTGTCTATCACATTATCACATTTATGCAATGATTCAATTATGCAGTTCAATTATGGATTCTAACAAGACACTATTACCATGATGATTTCTCTAATCTTGTTGTATTCACGTTCTTGCTTGGAAGTAGTTGAGTAAAGCATCACATGTTTCATTCGACACAAGGGCGGGGGGGCTGGTGTTTTATTGACGCATCTAGTTGTACATGTGGGGTTTTTTTTTTTTTTTTTGATAGGATTATAGATGGAGATGTATTGATACCTCCTAACTAGAGTGAGACTGCTGAAAGATTTGACGAAAATCGAGAAGCTAAAAACTCCCGTACCTTATTTTATGACAAGTTCTTATCCTACAGTTGATGAAATAAGCGGGACACGACACGACATGTCGTGTCATTTGATGATTCTGATATTTTTCAGTGCTTAAATGACAAAATTAGACGTTTTGTGCTGATAAGAGGAGAGATGCTTGGAAAGAATCCAGATTCCTACTGTAGAATCAAACTGTATGCAAGTTGTCATTTATAGTAGCATCAGTTTTGCTGGTATTACCTTTTACAGAACTCATTTTTATCAATGGTAGAGAGATGAGTGGCACTCCCAATGCAGATCCAATTGCTAATAATGTCCCCTACCTTACTGCCAGTTCCACCATCTAAAAGGAATCTCTCTTCCATCAAAAGACAAAACAGAGAGGAAAACGGAAACTGAAAAGAGAAGAGATAAGACTGCTATGACAACTCCAATAATAGAGCAAAACAAGTCTTGCTAGTGTTGAGATCCAATAGGGGACTAAAATCTATCTACCCAGAACATTGAAAAAAAAGAAGAATCATCAAAGTAAATGTAGCTAGTTAATTTGAGATTTTATTGGATTATAATTGATATGTGATGATCTCTTGTTACAAAGTACATGATTCTAGCTCTCTTCAAATTGTAATTACAGAGCTGATTCTAAAAATGGAGGAAAGACAATAAAACTCTATGATACCAATCTCTTCTTGGTCAGATGGCAGAAAATTTACGAGTTCAATCAAACCCAGCATCCATCTTTAAGAAAGGGGAGGGGAGGAGAAAAAAAAGCAAGAAGAAACAACCAAGAAGGTACACTTGATCCCTTACTCGATCTCTTTGCATGTTCCTTCAAGAATCACCATGTTTGTGCCAACAAACAAGCATGGCAACACAGCGCCTCATGATATAAAACCTTGCCTTCTGTTCCTTGGCTAAGCTACTACATTTATGTGAAATAGAAGAGTTTTTTTGAGAGAAACTCCTTGGAAGAGGGCACTTTGGAGAAGAGCTCTTAAGGGACGAGGTCCTCAAGAGAGGAGCCTTGGAAGATGAACTCTTAGTCGAGAAACTTCTTGTGAAAGAAGATGAACCTTCTTTCTTTGATAACTTCCACTTCTCATCCATCTACGAATCTTAGAAGCTACAAGTGACTAGCTAGTAACAGCAAGTGATATGATTCTTCTCTGTATGTACTAATACGTGTGAGAGTGCGAAAGAGTTGGTGTGTGTGTGTGTGTGAGAGAGGGAGAGAGAGAGAGGGAGATAAGATCAAGGATGGGACTCGCTCAGTGAGTGGGCTTTTTATTATATATTGTAATGGCGATTCGGGTTTCAAGATGCGAACCAGTATTTCATTTGGTGCTGAAATTCTTTGCTTTTTTTTTTTTTTACCTCTCATGGCATCATCATGATATTGGCTGGTTCTGAGGTCTCAAGGTCCTGTATTCTTACCGTGTGACTTCCTGATTCTTGAAACTCCTTCCTCCCTCTCGGAGATCCATCATTTAATTTGTAGACACTGCTGTCGTACAGTGCTCCGTTATGGTTAATTTTTTTTATTATTTTTAAAAAAGGGTCACCATACAGAGAGGTTCGTACTCAGTCGACAGGTATGAGCTGGTTATGTGAAGAGGGTTGTGCTCATTGTTCCACGAAGGACAGGGGTCCGTCTAATAATTGAAACGTTTACTGCTCCTGGCCTTGGAGCACGTTCAATATGCGACGAAGTTGGGCTCCTTCCTTCGCTTGTAAAAGTTAAGGTCATATTTTGGCAGTTTCAAGTTTCAACCTGTTTTTTTTTATTAAAATTTAAAAATTTTATTTGTTTTAAATTAAATTTTTTATTGTTTTTATATTATTTTGATGTGTTGATATTAAAAATAAATTTTAAAAAATTAAAAAATATTATTTTAATTCATTTTCAAATTAAACACTTTAAAAAACAACATTTTCTATACTCTCAAACACTTCTATGGTGGATAGTTTCTCTCAATTAAATTTAATCTGGTTTATAATATGGCTATAGTTTCTTTTAATTAAATTTAATCTGGTTTATGATATGGTTAAACATGATTCATGGATAAAGTAAGTTAATCTAAACTGACTCGGAAGCATCACTTCAAGATATTTTTTAAGAAAAAATTAAAATGATATTGTTTTAATTTTTTTTAAAAAAATTAATAATTCCCATATGATGTTTTTAATCTTCTGTTTAAACACACTTGTTGCAAAAATATATAGAAAAATCACTTCGAAAAAGAAGAAGGAAGTTGTCTCGGAAAATGCCTTGGATGCTCAAACTTCTTCCTTTCTTCTTCCTTTCTTCTTCTTCTTCTTCTTCTTCTTCTCCTCCTAGGATTCTTCTCCTGGGATTCTTGGTTGCATTAGAGCAGAGAGTTACGGTGCCTGTGAAGGATGCCATATTAGGCTAGCTTGATATCCGTGAATCACCAAAGCTATATATATATATATATATATATATATATGTATATGTATCGTGTCTTTCGTCCTGAATGTCCTAGCTAGGTCACCCCCTAACCATTAAATAATACAAGAGATTGTACTGCAACCCTTTGGGTCAGTAGAAATGAAGCTCAACGTTCTTGAATGGTGCTCTTCTGAAACTCACCATGTGATGAAATTGGTCTGTGCTCTGCGTCATCCGTTGCTGGACAACAAACTTCAAAAAACAAAAAAAAATGGTGTACTTTCGAGATTATTTAAAGCCAGACCAGCCCATGATCTCAAGCTTTCTTAATCAATAATCAAATGGTACTTAGAAAAAATTCTATGTGAAATTATAAACTAATAAAAGTCTCTCAAAACAACGGTCAAATATTCCACTTTATTCATTGTACTTAAATTGAGTTGCGTTCTTCATTACCTTTTGGTTTCATTAACTTCGTGATAAATTATGTATCTTCTAAGTTTGTTTCATTTAAAAAAAGTTGTTTTTTAATACTTTTCAAAGATTTTGATTTTCTCATATTAAAAATAAAAAAATTAATATATTTTTAATAGAAAAATATTTCTTTTACACACATTTAATGATCAAGAAGAAAAAAGAAAAAATATGTAATTGTTGGAGCGTGATATTATTCTAAAAATTTAAATTATTAGGTTACATGTCTGTCAAGAATAGTTTATTCTGATGCAAAGTCACCGAATCAAGTCAAAAAAATAAACTAAGCTATAAAAACCCATAAATCTCCATGGCACATTTCTTTGCACAATGTGAAATCAAACCTACAGTTTCACTGCAAGGAACAAATATAGTGGCTATTCTTGTTTGTTGTGTGTTTAATTTTCACTGTTTAAAATATGTTTTAATCCCTGTTTGTTTTTGTATTTTAAAATAATTTAAGAAAAAAAATTTAAATTTTTAAATTTTTTTAATTGAAATTAATGTTTTTGAATCATTTTAATTTATTGATATCAAAAATAATTATTTAAAAAATATTATTTTATATTACAATTTCAAACTCGGCACCATATTGGTCAGAGTGATTGAACAGAGGAGTCAAAATCTAGCCACATGGTATGTTCGACTGGG
>Ga0307518_10003788_pt1 | contig 10870 bp, 5 predicted proteins | sample 25_EM_MG_FD_203889 | JGI IMG/M metagenome (GOLD analysis project Ga0307518, IMG submission 203889) | Populus trichocarpa ectomycorrhiza microbial communities from riparian zone in the Pacific Northwest, United States - 25_EM | ecosystem: Host-associated > Plants > Roots > Unclassified | place... | reverse complement strand
CTAGAAATGAATCGATTCAATTTTTCGTTTTAAATTTTTAGATATAGATATAATTTTTTTTTCTTTTGTAAAGGAAGAAATATAGCATTCTTTATGTATTATTGTCTTTGTTTTGGCATTCAGATCTTTCATTTTTATTTTTTCTGTCAGTGAATAATTTATTCAATCCATAGATCAAATTGAAGTGAAAATTTTATAAATAATCTGATTATTGATTGGTGAATCTTTGTTGTTTTTAGTTTCATTTAATTCATATACTTCTCTAAATCCAAACGATTATTGATTGGTGAATTTTTTTTGTTTTTAGTTTCATTTAATTTATATAATTCTCTAAATCCAAATAATAGAATTGGATTTCTTTTTTATTTTGAAAATTTATTTATTATTTTTTTTTAAAATAGAATACCTTTGATGAACCAGTTTTTTTTTTCTCGATAAAAGTAGAAATAGTTTTCTTTTTTCTTTTAAAATTGTTAGAGTTAGAAAACCATTTTTTTTTTACTTTCTAAATTTTTTTTTAGTTTTTTAAAAATGGATTTAAAAAGTGAAAGTTTTTTTCGGGGAGAACCAAAAGGAAGTTCAGCTTTCATTCTTCAAATTATTAAAAAACAAAAATTATTTTTTTATCTTTTCTTTGTTATTGGATCTTTAGAAAGGAATTTAAACTTAGGTATGTGTTAAAATTGTAGTCTGATATGTTTAGTATTTGCGAGAATCTTTTGAATCACTCTATTACTTAAGTTAAGTAATTGAGTTATGCAAAAGGTTGTCAACGAATTACCTAAAAACTAAACTATGTAACCTTAATTGGTTAACGATGAGTCCCCATTATTATTGTTAGGTTTCCAATTCTTTTCTCTATTTTCTTTGGGTCGGTCTCTTACTAGTTTTAGATTGAGTTTATCTACCTGTTTTATTCCCGACTATTGTTGATTTTGAGTCGGTTATTTTTATCCCGAACTATGCTAAGTAACCTTACGAGGGCACTCTTACCTCGAGTGCCCAAACTGTTAAAAAACAAAAATTATTTTTTTATCTTTTCTTTTTTATTGGACATTTAGAAAGGAATTTAAACTTAGATATGTGTTAAAATTGTAGTCAGATATGTTTAGCATTTGCGAGAACCTTTTGAATCACTCCATTACTTGAGTCAAGTAATGGTGGAGTGATTCAAAGTTTGTCAACTGACTTACCTAAAAACTAAACTATATAATCTTAATTGTTTAATGATAACTCCACTATTATTGTTAGGTTTCCAAGTCTTTTCTCTATTTTCTTTGGGTCGGTTTCTTACTAGTTTTAGATTGAGTTGATCTATCTACTTTATTCATGATTATTGTTGATTTTGAGTCGGTTATTTTTGTCCCGAACTCTGCTGAGTAACCCTACAAGGGCACTCTTACCTCGAGTGCCTAATCTCCCCCGCAATGGAAGATTGTATTATAAATATTATACGCCACTTGTGATCTCAAAAGCTACGAAGGGAAAATGCAATCGCTCGCAAGTAATTTTTCCTATATTAAATTTGGAGAAACTAACGGAAATGGCAAAGTGGAAGTACGAAGGCATGAACAAGTGCAATTTGGTAACAAAGTCAAATTAAACAAACTCCACCGGGCCCTTGATGCATCCATTTTACTGGACAGAGACCTGCCACAAACACCTTCCTCTGTCTCACGATATTTTAGGAAAGCAAGGTAGAAAGCTTATATATAATACTCTTATCAAACAGAGGACGAATCTCTGACCTGTGATTTTGCACGATTCTCAGCCGTGGATCATAGATAGAGAAACAAGACCATGACTTGGATTCACAGTGGAGGAGCAAATAATAAAAGAAGAGAAGTGGGGCTTGTCAGCATGCTGGGGCAGCTGTCTCCAACTTCTTTGACTAGAAAGCAACATCTCCAAAACTAGGGTAAACCCCACGTTCTCTCTCTAAGAATGATGCTTGCACTTTCTCTCGTATTATTATATTATTGTGTTTTGTAGATTATTTTGATTGATGAAAAGCAAAACGAGATATGAGAATCTAATCAATATTATTACTATAGGTTGGGTTTTTCTTTTAGGTTTGCCGAGAAAAATACTACAAAACACAATAAAATAATAATATGACAGAATATATATATACACATATATATATTAACATTCATGATTTTCATTTAAAAATAAAAATAAATTAACTTTGAATTTAAAACATTTCTAAATGGTAAACAATCAAGATTAAAAAGAACTTTAATTTAAAATAATTTAGCATAAATAAAATATTAAAAAACTAAAACATAAGTCAAACATCATTACACTAAAATAGAATGAAGTTTGAATGAGGTGCAACAATGCGAGGCCAACATGAGAAACCAGGTTCTTAGCAATGGAAACAGCATTTAGGGAATAGTTAGAGACCAATACAACGACACTGAGGGACTGCCAAGTGTGCGGAGGTCATTCAGACTTCCTAATTCATTGGACTACGTTTCTTGAAGCATCACCTAGCTAGCCTACTGCCTTATTTTCTTTCAATGTCCTTTGTATTTTTGTGGCTCCAAGGAATCTTTATCTCAAGATTTCTTGTTTATTGTTAACCCTATCCTCCAGTATTCGAATGATTATCACTACTAAGGTTGTCTCAAAACCAAGCTAATTTTGAAATTGTCATTACATTTGAACTTAATTTTCAAAGCATGCAATGTTGGGAATGAAACCCGTAGTGTTTGTTATAGGCCAACCAAGATAGATTAATGTTTCTATATTGATTAATTAATGAGGATATATAAGTATTTTTTTTTCATGCCGTACTCTTCTCGACCAATACCCGACTCCTCTCGCCGGACTCCTGGAGCCCCGTGCCACACGCGTACCTAGTGTCAGTGGGCTTGAGCACCATGCCTAAGCCCAATCGCAAAATGCATGCCTAGGCCTTGCCTTATGGCTTAGACATAACACTTGTTTTCTTGGGTTTTTTTTTATCAAACTCAATCATTTTTGTCTGCATCCTACTCAATTTGGACCTCTAGGTGTACAAAAATCTTTCATGACCTACAACTTTTTTATTTTATTAATGTTTATGTAAAAGATATTTATCTATCATTAATGCTATCATGAAAAAATAACTCTTTAACCCCTTCACTCAAGCAAAAAGACAATATTGATGGGCTATAAATACCCTTTGAATCACCTAGGTATTAGGCTCATAATTTTTCTATTTTGTACATATTATTTGTGAAGTCTCTTTTTCTATAAAATATTATTGCACTTTCTACAAAGATACTTATTTAAACATCTAAGAGTCTCTAAATCCACTAAATAGAACTTTTTGCAGGTACTTATCTTCACACATCAAGCAACAACTCATCTTGGCTAATCAAAATTGATCATATTACAGAACTAAGTTATTAACTCATTATCCAACCACAAAAGCCTTATTCCTAAGCATTTTGGATTTTAGAATATCATTAATTGGCGTTGTCTGTGAGAAATGATCAAAAAGCTATTAATTCTTTTTTTAATTTATTTTTAACATTTCTAAGTCATCCATGACAAACAATAAAGATACACTTGCGCAGGACGTGTGATGGACATCTCAACCATCCTGGGCATCTTTAACCAACAAGACTTCCAACAACTCATGAATCAAATGCAACTCATCACTGGGACAGTACTGATAAGCCAAAGTCAAAATCAGCCCTTATTACCCCCAACAAGGTTTTGCACCTTCAGCAACACTTAGAGCCCCAGCGCCACCGTCATTGACTACTTCCAGCGCTTGTAGGCAATTAAATTTCCCTGAGGAGTCCGGGCAAAATGACATTCAAGAGAGTGTTTTGCTTTCGTGTTTACTAAGTCCATCCAGAGGTAGTTCATGTCATTGTGATACCCACACATAGAGTGGGTCTCCAAGCATGCTCCATGCCTACCATAAGAAGGGCATCAGTTACCTATCCCGTCATTCTACACTAGACTCTTTGGGGTCTCTAAAGCCCATCAGTTACCTATCCCGTCATTCTACAATAGACTTTTTGAGGTCCCTAAAGCCCATCAGATAAAATACCAAGAGACAGTCGGTATTTAAATGCATCCAAAAGAATGTCCACAACCCCCATCGAGTGCAGGGTTTTTCCTTGTTAGAAAAGTATTGAAATTGAATCCCTTAAGACTATATTTCTAAAAAAAATAAGTATGGACAACTAAATGGCCTTAATCATCGTAAAAGCATTGCAAAACATGCGAAGTAGCTTGGGGATGTCATCTAGGATAGCAATGAGATGTATAAGATACTCCTCATAACTTTCTAAAAGTTTGTGCACGCCTAGTATAACAATTTAGAGCTAGATTTCATTGTTAGCTTTAGTGACCTTTTCACTTAGCTAATGACACATTTTAGCACTAGTATACCTACCAAGAGAAGCTCTATGAAGCTATTTGGCTTACCCACGCGAGCATATTTGAAGAGGTTTAGTAAGGAGATGCTCAAGGTGAAAGAGTTGTTTAAGCCAGTGGCCTCAAGGCTTTGATATATGAAGGGAGCATGATCTATGGAGAAAAATTTATATCTTACTAGATAAAAGCTTGCTCAAAGTGAAGCAAGTCATAAAAAATCATATACGAGTAGGAAAGGTAAATATGCTACAACATGTACCTCTTTATTTTTACAAGGAAAATCAATCTTAAAAACCTTCTAAGTGGAATTATTCTCCTAATATAAATCAAAGCTTAAGGAAAAACTATGAGGGACTTACCTATGGGCATTTGGTGTATCCTAAAGGTTTACCACTCATTTGAATCAAAATAGGATGACCAATAAAAGTTATCTAGGTAGTCAAGGTAAACACCTACCATCTCCAATACGTGGTAGGAAAGAATCTCCCTCACGCTTGGCACTCAGATTATCTCAAAATATGCTATAGTGGATAAGAAAGTAAATTTCTTTTAGAAATAAAGTACATTGTATCCTTATTATAAATTTATTATCTTCTTATCTCTAGTGCAATCTTAGATTAGCACGACTCTCTAATAAGGTTTCTAGGCCTCATGCTATCTCCAAAAATGACCATAGGTTCCCACTCTTCTTTACAATCTTGTATTGGCATGACTTTGCAATGGGGTTTTCGGGCCTCATGCTATCTTCATGGATGACCATGGGTCTCCCACTCTCAAATGTAATCTTAGATTGGCACGACTCTCTGGTGGGGCTTCTAGGCCACACGCTATCTCCAGGGACAACCACGGGTCTCTTACTCTCTAATGTGATCTTAGATTGGCACGACTCTCTAGTGGGCTTCCAGGCCTTATGCTATATCCAATGATGATCTCGAGTCTCTTGCTCTCTATTGTAATCTCGGATTAGTACGACTCTTTAGGGAGCTTTTAGGCCTCACACTATCATTGAGGATGACCCTTCATGGTATGGGTTCCTTCATGGGTTCTTCTCTATCTCCTAAAAAGTTTTTAAAGAATGGGTTCTTTTAATATGGTTTCCCTTAGCCTCCTAGAAATTTTTCTAAGTATGGGCCCCTCTATGGGTTTCCCTTAGCAACTTAGAAATTTTTCTAAGTATGAATTTCTCCAATATGATTCCTCTTTGCCTCCTAGAAATTTTTCTAAATATGATTTCCTTCATAGATCCCCTAGCCTCCTAATTTTTTTCTAAAATAGGGGTTCCTCTATAGATTCCTTTTTGCCTCATGTTGGTGAAACCAAAGAATTCTCCTTATGTATTGACCCTTATAAGTTCAAACTACATCAAAATAGTTTAGATAAAAAGAATTATAATCTCATCCAAGAAACCAAGTTAGTAGTTAAGTCTTCACGTATTTTATATTCCAAGGACTTGAAGGGTTAGTGATGGATCGAGATTATTAGTATCTTTTTTTTCAAACAACTTGTTGATCTTAGGCTATTTTTATGATAACTTGGGCATCAGAGAGGACCTAAAAACAAGTTTAGGCCCAAGCTTTTAGGTCGGCCCAACTCTTGATCCCCTAGGATTTTTTACTAAACCCAAACCTCGCATTTAACTCCCCTTAAACAGCACCTGGTGCCCCATGCCTGGTTCCCCTTAACTGGCCCTCAACTCCCCTAACTCGGCTTATTTGACAGACACCTCATGCCTAACACCCCGTGTTTGTCTCCCCTTGATCGGGCTCCTCGTGCACGACTCCTCTCGACTGGCCCCTCACTCCCCTCGCCCAGCTTCTTTAATCGGCTCCCTATGCTCAACTCCCCTTGATCGATGTCCCACGTCCAGCATCCCATTTTTGGCTCCCTTCGATCAACCCCCGACTCTTCTCGCCTCTCTCCCTTAACTGGTACCTCGTGTCTTGCTCCGTTTGACCAACACCCAACTCCCTTCGCCCGACTCCCTTAACCAGCACCCTATACATGGCTCCCCTCACCTCGTACCCTATGCCCAGCACTCCTTGCCCGGCTCCCCTCAGCTGGTGTCAGGCACATGATGACCCATGCCTAGTTTCCCTTGACCAACACCCAGCTCCCCTCGCTCGATGCTCCACACTAGGTGCGTGCTTGGTGCCCATAGGTTCAGACATCATGTTTGATCCCAGACACATGGTGCATTTGAGCTCAAGAAAACGTTTGGCACCCATAAGCTAAGGCACAACGCCTGGTGCCTGTGATGCATGCATGTGCCTTGCCTTATGGTCTATACCCAATACTTATTTCTTTAGGGTTTTTTTTTTTTTTAACAAACCCAATCATTTTTACTTGTACCCTACATAATTTACACTCTTGGATATACATTAATCTCTCATTACATACCATATTTTCATTTCATTAATATTTGTTAAAATGTTATTTATCCCTCATATATATATATATATATATATATATATATATAAAAGATATATTTATCACTCATTAATTTTATTATGATAAAATGATTCTCCAACTCCGAAAAAAAAAAAACAATATTTATATGGTGTAAATACCTTTTAAACCATCCAGATAAAAAAAAAAATTAATTTCTTTATTCTTTACATATTATTTGCATAGCCTGTCTCTATAGCGCCAAAGGATCGCTTAGAAAAGCTTGGTTTACAGTGAATTATAATTAATGGAACATTTTCCATTAAGAAAAGAAATTAACAGCATAATTTCCATACAATTGTTATTAATTACAGAGAAGTTGATTACGTAGTGTTAGTTGAAGAAATTATAATATATTATTATTAAAACTCTGATAATTGATAAAGTTATTAAATCAAGCTATGGACTCCATTACTTTCTTGAAAAGGAAACGTGAACGACAGCCTAGCTATAGCTATATTTAATGGGGATTATTTCTTGGAGGAAACTAAAACATCATACCAAAAACTCAAAGTTCTAACTGATTTGAAAACCACATTAACTTTAAACCCCTTAAATAGTTAAATACAAAAGCCGGATATATATATATATATATATTTCCTAAAATTCAATCAATTCGGTCAAGAAAGTCTAAAAACAACAGTACTATCCAGTGGGTTTAATTTAATATTATGCTTATTACAAGTGCAAAAAAGCAAAAACATGCATTTTAAAATCAAGCAAACACTCTAGTTTAATAGAATATCAACAAATAAAGAAAGAAGAAAGGCATCATTGAACAAGACAGTGATTAAATTCAGAATTTGATTCCGCAGTATAGTGAAGCAACTAGTTCAAATCCTCTGAATTGAATCTCAGACAAACATCAACGAAATTGGCAAGACTTCATGGCCATTAAACTTTGCTAAAAGTTTATGGCTTGAACGAATGGAGGTTTTGGTCTGCTTCTTGTGGTTGTTCTTGTTTGTTCCCCTGGCCCTCTACCTCTGTTGAGGCAATTTGTGCCATGGACCTTCTCCGCTCACATTGCTCTCCTTAGACACGACTTCTCAATATCATAAATGTCTTGTTCAGTGTCATTGTTTGGAGCACCAATAGAACTCATAAAAGATATTGGATGTTGCCTTCTCTAAGGCCACCCATTATCAGCAAGCACAAGTAAACAAGAGCAAAATAATATATATTTTCACATCAACAAGAACTAATTGAGAAGGGTAATAGAGCCCAGCAAAATCTAGAAGATAGTGGCAGATCGTATATGTATAGAACAATGGAACTGTGGGCAAGTAGGAGAGGTAATGGAATTAGGGGCTAAAGTTAAGTTGTTGTGATGAGAGACAGAAATAAATAACAAGCAACAAATACACAATGGCCAGCAAACAGCATTGAAACTGATGCCAGGAACCCAACTGTTGCATTAGCTTGTAGGTGGTCACTTAGAAATACCATCAAGATCGAATGAGTAAAGCTCTTGCAATTTGGTTGTCAATGGAAACCAACCCAATCTCAGCAGCAATGTAGACGCTTTAATAAAAGGCTAATTGTTATGTTTTCCTTCCCCTGTATACAGCAATGAACCCAACATGGCTGTTCTCTGTCATTATAGAGGAATGCTAAGCCTTGTGCTTTTTTTGGAGTCTAAATCCAAGGGTCAAGTTGATCAAGGCAGTTCCTGAAGATGGAGAACAAAATAAATAGAAAATAAACATATCATCTATCACTGTATAAGCAATCTCTGGGTGAGATTTATAATCTCCAGAGCTTCAGAATATCTTTGCAGTGAGCCAGTGATTGCAATGCCTTGAACAACTATGAACCAAACCAAGAGAGAGCTACTAACTATCAGAAAGTAAAAGAATATCTGCTGGTGACTTTATTCAGCATGAGTGGGATTCCTTAACAATGATGCGCTTTGTTTCAAGCAAATAAATCAATCAAAATAAAAAATAAAGAATAGATGCATAAAAATAAAGGGAAAAAATACAGACATCTAGAATAAGATCATGATGCGCTCTGTCCTTTAAAAAAGCATGCAGAGGAGAAACTCTGTTTTCTAGCTGTAACCACCAAAAGGAGAAATATATATCAGATCATCAAGCCCAAGTGACAGGTACTTTCCGGTAAATTGAATAACTAAGCTTAGGCAAGTCATACAAAAATCAGTCGCACTGTACCAGAGATTCATCATCTAGGCAAATCAATACCAGCAGCTTTATCAGCTGCTTTCTGTTCTTCCCTCTTGCTCTGCAAGCTCTCAGTCTAGTTCCAGGCATCCATCAGTGAATGGTTACCTAGCTGCCCCCATCAGCAGCATGATAAGAAGGAAAAGGCAAATACAAACACAACCAATCTTTACCATTTATTGTCTAACTTATTTGATGGATTTACTTTATGTCAAATCTAAAGTCTTTTTGAGTAAATGATTTAAAGCTAAATTAGGGATGACCGTAGATCATCCTATTTATTAGTTTAGGCCATTATAACCTAAACTTTTGGAAAGCATAAAGTTGTTAGAGTTAAGCAAGACATCATATGCTGATTACTACATTAGCCAAAGGGTTTCACCTAAAGTTCCTCTTTATTGGTAATCTGTTAGGACAAAAACTGATGTTCCTTGATCGTTAGAATCATGTAATGCCATCCATGTTTGCATTGTTGGATGTGAGCTAAAGAAAAAAAAAAAACCAAGTTAATCTTGAGGGATATTTAAACTGATTAGGTCTTGGATTTGCTCCTCAATGATCACGAGTTCGAGTCCCCTCAGGGCCACTGGAGACTTACATAGTCACTAACTTCAGAGCTCGTGGAATTAGTCAAGTTACGCGTAAATTCATCCAAACACCTACGTTAATAAAAAAAAAAAAAAAACCAAAGTTATTTTGAGCTGAACTGCTCTAACTTACTAGCAAAGGCTGCATTAAAGTAATAATTAGGCCTTAACTTCGAGTTCACCAAGCTAATTTCTCTAATACTATCCAAAGACAAGATACGGCACTAGCCATGTAAAAATACCTACTTCCATCATTTTATAGCCTCAAACCCATGTGCTAGGTGAAGCCCGTCACCAATCCAAACTGCTTAGTAGTCCTTGGTGACATGAATAACCTCTGCAATCTAGGTGTGATTGGGAAGTATCTAAGTTTTTTATATGCCACTAGAGTTTTTCCCCTGTCAGTTTTGGGTTTGTAACGGGAATGCCCGCATGTCATGCACTCGGTCATCTCAGCATTTTCAAGGTAGTATAACATGTATAAGTTAGGGCACATGTCAATTTTCTAGTATCTTAAACTGAGGGGTTTCATCATGGACTTCGCAGCATAGAAGTTCTCTTTCAGCCTGTTCCCTTCAGGTAAAATGCTTCTCGCCCATTCAATAATTTTATCATACCCGACCTCACTCAACCCGTGATCTGACTTGATGGTGAACACCTGTGCTACGACCGATAATTTATTGTGGTTCGTGCAGCCATCTCATAAATGGTTCGTCAGAATCTTTCAACAAATCAAAAAACCTAGCTGCATCTGCATTAGGTTCTTCTTCTATAATTGGACATTGACTAACATTACCTTGATTCATTCTCATTGCATCCATAACCATATTCTTGTAAGGATTAGTGTTGTCATTTGCCGCTTCTGCACGTTGCTAGCACTAGAAGTTGACCCAACCACCTTTTCTCTCATTCTCTTCTTACTAACAAATACTTCTCTGTATACATACCAACACTGGTAATTCTCCATAAACCCTTTGTGTAGAAGATGCATCGTTACAACATCTGGATGCAGATACTTTTTTATTTTGACACTTCCTGCATGGACACCTAATACCACCTCCAATAAAATTTCTGGGAATAGATGTTGTGAAATTAATAAAACCCTGAACCCTGTTACAATAATCTATCCTTCGCAATCCTTGGGGTGAATCTAGATACATCCATGAACAATCATCAATGACTTTTATCGAACCTCTATAAAATTATGATGACAACATGTATTAATTAACTATGTTAGGTAAATAAATTTGCAAAAATATTGGTTTACCTCGAGAT
>Ga0307518_10003787_pt1 | contig 10871 bp, 3 predicted proteins | sample 25_EM_MG_FD_203889 | JGI IMG/M metagenome (GOLD analysis project Ga0307518, IMG submission 203889) | Populus trichocarpa ectomycorrhiza microbial communities from riparian zone in the Pacific Northwest, United States - 25_EM | ecosystem: Host-associated > Plants > Roots > Unclassified | place... | reverse complement strand
GGTAATTAAGTTTATCAGTATGATACAATTTGATTTGTTAAGTTTTAACCATTTCCATACAAACACAAAAAGGTTTCTACTTCTGTTGCTGAGAGAAACGAAAGCAATGCTCAGTCCTACTTTGTTTGTTCACGATGTCCAAAAATATTTATTCATTTTTAAAATGAAGCGTGTAAAAAATACATTGGTGATTTAATTAATTATATCTATTTTTAAAAATAAATAGGTTTTTTATATATATATTTTTCAAGATAAAGATAGTTTTGAGAATTAACATACCAGACAAAGCAATAAATAATGTTTTGATAAATGATTGAAATTCCAGTACTGAACAAACAAAATAGGACAAAGGAAAAATCAAGTAAAATCATGTGATTCACTTGCTTGTCAGGTTTTAAATTTATTTTTTAATAATGATGAATTCGAGTTTTTTGATGGTTACTATGACTTCTATAATTATTATTTCTATAATTATTATTTAGACTTTCGTTAATTTAGACTTGATTGTTTTTTCGAGTTATTTTCGTTATTTAGATTTTTTATGTTAATTTATACTTTATTATTTTTTCTTGCTTTACGTGGGCTCGACAGGAAAGTAAAAATGCTCTTTACTTTATGTTGGTGAAGTGCACTAACAGGTGACGTCATCATCATCAGCTTCTGGAAAAACAGGCAACCGAAAAGAAGTGGCTGTACGGCTATCCCTTCTTAAGGTAGTGGTTTACGTTTTATTTTTTAAAATATTATTTTTTATTATTTTACATAACCAAAAAAAAGTGGCTGTACTGCTATTTCTTTTTTAGGCAGTGGTTTATGTTGAAAGGTTATTTTTTAATTATTTTAGATAACCTTAATAAGTGTTAATTTAATATTATAATGCATGATATTTTTAAAAAATATTTATTTTTAGAATTTCAGTAAAATAATTTATTTTTTTAATAATAAAAAATATTAATATTTTTTCAAAGCAAGTACGCCTTTAAAACTTTCCCAAAAAAAGTTAAAAACGTAAATTTCTCTTTTCCTAGATAGCAGACTTCTGTTGCATTATCTGGCTGTCGGTGGGTCATTTTTAGACAAAATATCTCTTAATTTGAAAGTCAGTTGTGGTCAAACAATTAGCTTGTTCTTGGTTGCAAGTTGCAACCACTAACGAGGACAGTGTTTGTGCAGGCATGCAGCTAATTGATATCTCCTATATGAGTATGGAATATTGGTGCTCATCTTTTTTTTTTTCTTTCCTATAAAGTTGGTTGGTAAATTTTGGTCATGACCATGAGTTGGTATTTCTGTTTTGTAACATAGTGTATATTGTTTTTTAATTGAAAATATATTAAAATGATTTTTTATATATAGTATTTATATAAATATATTAAAACAATTGAAAAAATAATTTTAAAAAACAAAAGTTTCAACAATATATATTATCGGACATATATTTTCAGGTTTTTTTTTATATATGTTTTGAGGATCATTAAAATCCATTCAAGAACACATAAAAACATCAAATTCAGCCTAAACGCACTTCAAAAAGAACTTTGGGGTGATGAATAACATTACCAAGCACTGCCCTGCAAATCTTTAAAATGGTCTGTCTCTTTTTTTTTTCTTTTTTTTTAATGGTATCCAGGTTAGTTTATACTTATCTTGACTAATCTTTCAAAACTTTAAAGTTAACAACCAGATAAGCCTCCAATGATCCTGGAATTTATAGCACTTAAACTGATAATTTTTAAAGAACAAACTCAAGACCCGACCAGTTAAGTCACACAACAACCAGAATAGAGTAGCCGTTGCTGTGTTCCGTCCTGTTTGTCACCTAAGAATAATAAAGGAGATTTATTCCATCAAACAGAAACAAATAACAGCAGGGTCTAAGATTGATCGGTAAAACAACTGTGCCTGAAATACTGTGGACCAACTCAGCCGTTGATATTTTCATCAACAAAAATGGGCCTCATGATGTGTCGATGATCCAAAGGGTTCAACACCCAGAGGCCACATAAGAAGGCCAGCGAGGATGGACTCCACTGCTGCTAGTCTCAACTCTTGAAGACTTCAAATTTGATTACTGGTGAATACTGTGCAGCTGCATTGTTTATTTCCTTACAGAATATTATATAGATGGTTCTATTTATTTTTAAAAAAATTATTTTGATTCTTAAAGTTTTATTTTGAGTATTATTATTCTTATTTTTTTATAAAATTTATCAGGGCAAATTAAACAACGCATCATCTGCTTCAATAATCACGCATCATTTAATATTTTTCCAAACAATTCAACTGGTAAAATTAAACAATGCATCATCTGATTTTTTTTCAAAAGAATTAGAGAATAATGACGTGTTATCTACTCGAGTTACAATTAAAAAAAATAAGTCAGAGACTATGTTGACCCACATTAAATCACTGATCCATGACTTGGATTTTAAGGATTAATCTCTAAGTCAGGTTTTATAGCTTTGCTTTGAAAATTAACTCAAAGTTTAAATTTTGTATATATATAAACTTTTTTTAATTACCAAACCTATTTAAGGACCAAATGTAAAGACCAAGAACATAAAAACGAAATAAAAGATCAGAATAACTATTCTTCCAAGATGGTTTATGCTAAGCAAAAATAGAAACTCGCAGTCAAGTGAGACATTTCAAGATGATGGGCCAAATATTGTGTTGTCGATGGAAACATCAGGCTCAACACTCCTTTGGAACTCTACCCATTTCTTAGGAATTCCACATATTTAAGATATTCATGCACTTATTTATTCTCTTACCTGAATTAAATAAATATGTATTTTTAGTACTTAATTATATCAATAATTAGATAGTTTTTTATTTAATTTTCTCATTGTACAGTTACATATATTTTTTTTAATTTAATTATATCAATAATTAGATAATTATTTTATTTTTTATTTTTTCTCATCGTACCATTCATGTAATAGTGGTGTCGCTTCTCATACTTTTTCTACTTAATAGGAAAAATAAAACATGACATAGCTTCAATCCAATCGTATTCTGCAAATGGCATTATTTATTTGCTAAATTAACAAAATTGTTGTCCTTATTCTTTTACTTAAATGTCACTATAAGTTTTTTGGTGACCTTAACTCATTGAAAATAAATAAATAAATAAATAAATCCTTCTACAGATTTCCTGCATGCTTTTCACAAACCTAAAATATTTTAACAAAAGCTAGGTTATAAAAGAAGCTCCGTTGTGGTAGTGGATTTGTGCTGAGATAGTGATCTGCAAGCAAAAGGCATAGCTGTAAAGAAATAGTTCGGCACAAAAGTTTTTCCATTTGCTTCTTTTTAAAATAAAAAAAAATACGAATCGCATGCCATTGTTTGTAGAAAATTTCAAATTGAGCTTCCTATTTTAAATCCAAGGCATGAAATGCATGCCATTGTTAGCAAAATCTTCAAAATTGCTAACTATCATGTTATTGCCATGACACTAAGAGAAGGCATGCAAAGAAATTGTTTCTTGGCTAACCAATTGAACACAAGGAAAATCAAATTGTTCAATATGAATGGAGCAAGCTTTGAAAATAGCAGGTAGTTCACTACCAAAAAATTAGCAAATATAAAGAGAAACATTGATAGAATATTTTCATTAGTAAATTGTAGTAAATTTCACCAACAGAATATTCTCTCGCTATATCTATTAGTAAACACCGACGGAAATATTCCCTCGATATGTACCAAGAGAATTACAATGGAAAAGAAAAGAATTAAAAAAAAAGAAGTAAGATGGCATGTCTTTTATACAGATGGAATTATAGACGGTATTAATACCGTCGGTCAAATCCATCCGCAAACTCGTTGGTAAACTGTTCACTTCTCCCTAGCATTGTCCATTATGTCAATTACAAAGGGTATCACCAACGGATTAGTTCTGTCAGTATTTTTTAGAGAGCTCCGAAATTGTTCACTTCTCAATTGCACTGTTAATTATTGTTCTTTACAGATAAAATTACCGACATTGAAAAGTCGTTAGTGATATTTGAGGGGTTTCTGAAAATTTTTGATTAAATTGAAAATTTATATTAAATATTACAGATGAAATCAATGACGGATTGAAAAGTTGTCGATACTATTTGGGGGGTTTCTGAAATTTTTTGATTAAATTTAAAATTTAAATTAAATATTATAGATAGAATCACTGACGGAAGGATTAAAAATATTAATATTTAATTATCCGTCGATAAAAACATCGGTAAAATGCTCTAATAAAAAAACTAGAATCCCACATTTCATAACAGACGTGCCTATTCTTCTTCTTCTTCTTCTTCTCTCTTCCCTTTATATAAAAAACACCAACGTCCCTTTCTTTTTCTTCTCTCCTCAACTACTTCTCTTATCTTCTTTTCTCCTCCACGCGATAGTATGTCCTCTTCTCTCGTTTTCTTTTTTCTTCTCAGTTTTTTTTAACATATTTTATGAATTTATTTTTTCTTTTCTCAGTTTCACTCGCAATTACATTAAGGTAACATTTTTCTTTTTTTTTTCTTTTTTGTGTTTTTTTTGTGTTATATTTGTTTTTTTTATTTTATTTTAAATTTTTTTGTTCTTGATAATTGTATGAATGTTGTTGTATGATTTGTTTTTCATATGAAATCAATTTTGTTGGATTTTAGTTGGATTGTTTTTTTTAATTTTGTTGTTCAATTTCAATTAAATTATTTTATTTGTTGCTAGATTATAGGTTTGAAGTAGGTTTTCTAGGTTAGGTGGAAATTGTTTTTAATTGATTTATTTATTTGTTACTGTTGTTTATTTTTTGTTGCAAATTTGTTTGAGTTGATTTTCTTCTTTTTTTTTCCAAGTAACTTAGTACCCGAGTATTATGGAGTGTTGATTTATATTAATTTAATTATTTTCTATTTCTATTAAATAGATTTTTTTAAAAAAATATTTTTAAATATTTACCGACGGTATTATCGACAGATTAAGTCCGACATCGGTATATTCCAGAGAGTTGGAAAAAAATTACTGTAAATATCACTGTGTCAATGTTTTATCACTGAAATAATTGCATATGGTATTTTCGTTTATATCGCACAATTCCCAATGAAAATACCGATGGATTGAAGTGGACATTTTTTTTTTGCACATTTTTCCCATCAGTAAATCCATCGGTATTTTTATTATTGATAAACTCATCGATGGATAAAAACAAGAATTTTATGGATAGAAAATTTCATAAGTATTTCTAAGAATTCTAGTAGTATTCTATCATAGCTAGAAATCACTTATTAATAAGTTTTCAAAGCCTTAAGATCGAAGGCATCTCTTCTTTGTATTATAGAATAGGTCGTGATTTAGATCGCAGAAAAACAGAGTTCTCAAATTAATTATAAGGTGAGGGGGGAGCAGGCAGATTTGGATGTTTTAGCGAGATCTGATGCTCCTTGTTCATGCACAAACAAACAAAACTAAAGCCCTAAAAAAATCGAAATCTTGGGACAATACTTGATCATCATTGTTATTTTAGTTTTCTGCTGTCATTATTATTATTATTATCCTAACAATTTGGATATGGGGTCGGTGGTGAGCACCCTTGTGGGGGGGCCTCAGGAATTCTGGGGGGATCATGTTATATTATAGTAGTAAAAAAAGAACAGTGTTCCCTGCCATCCAGGCATTAGGAATTACAGGGGAGATGTATAAAGAGCCTGCAGAATATGAGAGCAATACGAGTCATATGACCCTCCAATTTCCCAGAGGCTTCTTCTCAAGTCTAGCCAGAAACACGTTTGCCCTCTAGGAACCATTGAAATCATTTTTTTTTCTTGATCTCATGAGCTATCGACTCAAAGCAATGCCCTGTTTTCGTTAAGCTTTTTCCCAAAAAAAAAGTAAGTTGTGATTACGTGGGTGGAGGTATTTTACTTGCCAAGAAAATGGTTTTCTTTTCTGTCCTCTAAAATCCCTAATAAAGACGATGCATTGCCTTGACATGATAGTTTGAGGGATGAAAATAATAATAAATTAAAAGATCAGGGGCTAAGTTGAATTTAATAAGTTATTCAGAGGTCAATTCAGAAATTAGCCATTTTCCAACCCAAAGTTCATACGCATTGATAAAATCTAGTGAAGGCGAAGACAATGAAAGGTGGAGATAAAGCCTGACCAAAAAAACCTTCCCTTCCAAACTGAAAAACATTAGCTAACAGCAAAGCACCCGGCACTTCCGGCACTTCCACGACAAGTAAAAAAAAATAAAATTCTCTCACTACATCACCGTCATTTCTCCATTACCATCATTACTGAAAAATATTTTTTATTTATAAAAATTCTATGCAATACAAACGGACCCTTAGAACTTAAATATTTGATAGAGCCTAGTTAAATCAAACAAATTATTAGAGAAAAAATGCATTATTTTGGTTAGTAAAGTATTAGTTTACTGCCCACACTTTCGGTACGGGTTGAACCTAAATATTTTAAACCATAAAAAAATAATATTTAGAATATTAAAGATTTTTTTGACATCATTATTAAATTTAGTATAATGATTCAGACTTGAAGAATCCTCACGTGATTTTTTTATTAATATCTAGTTAACTCTTTAAATCTATGACCGAGGTTATAGACTCCACTGAGTCGAATTAATCATTTTATATTATTATATAATAAAAAAATATAAAAATTTATTTACCATAAACTCGATACTGAAGTATAAAATTCAATAAAAACTTCACATTAAATGATAGATTTGAAAAAAAAAAGATAAAAAAAACTCGGTACAACATCTTGAACAGAAAAATCCTGACTCGACTCTTTGATTGATATTTAGTTAACTTGTCAAATCCATAATTTACATTATGAATTCTATTGAGTCAAATCAATATTTTTATTTTATTATACGATAAAAAAATATAAAAATTTATTAATTATCAATCTAATAGTAAATGATAAAATTCAATGAAAACCATACACTAAATAATAAAAAAAAAAAAATCTAAAAATAATAAAAAAAAAACATCTAAAAAAGTCAAATCCGCAACCTTTTATAAACAACACGCCCTAACCACTTGAACCACAACACCAAGCTGGCAACCAAAATACAATATATATATATTAACTATGTTTATTGTTCGTTGAAAAGAAAATATGGTGTTCTCAAGTCTCGAACCCGTAATCTCACATTATTTCCATACATTAATTACCAATCTTCAACACAACTAGTATTTAAACAATTAAAAGAAATATATTAACTTGTTTCAATATTCATATTAACGGTGAAACCAAATCTGAAAGCGAATTGGATTTGAAATTTGGATTTTATAAAGTACTAAAGACGTTTAATTTTAGTTTTATCAATACGGCTTTAGCTGGCGTATGGGACTTCATTGATTGACGTCTTTGCTACCCAACAAATTCCATTTCCCCTCCATTAAATTACCTTTCCAATCATCAATAACGTTGCCGTTTCATGACCAAGGAACTGCCAAGCTGCAATTATAAACCCTTTTTTTTTTGTTCCATTTTTGAAAATGACAAGAGTTATCATGACTTTTGTTCCATGAGAAAAGGTTAATCATAAGCTATAGTAAGCCGGACCTACATTCTAAAAATACAGGCTGTGTAGCCCAAGAGGAAATCCAACAAAATTGTAATATACATTTTTTTTTTCTTATATGCTAATTTGTCTTCTGGTAACAATGGTTCAGCATATTTTCCCAGCTTGATCAAGTGAATTCATTGCTTGGATCTGCTCCACAGATGATGGAAGAGGGTGACAAATCTTTCGAAGCTCATCGTACCTCTCCATATTGAAATTGTTGAGTTTCATGAGCTGCTTCTGCTTGGCACTAAACCTGCTTTGATAGAACCCTTCGAAAGAAGGCTCCTTTGATGTCCTGAGGAAGAAGGTATAGCCAGCCACGAAATAAAATGATGTAACATAGAAGCAGATCGGCTCCATGACATCCCAGGTAAGTTCCCAGAATGTCAGCCTCATGAACCCAGCTGTCTGAAGAATTAAGAAACCAAGGCCGCACCATAGTTCACGGCGAACCAGGGTTCCAGCCTTTTGATCGATTACAGCTTTCTGTTTCTCCATTTCCTGCAGCTCCTTTCTTCTTGGATCATTGGGGTCGGTTGCTGGTAATGGAATTAGGCCTCCGATAGCTTTCAATACCTGTAATTAACAGAGATGGAAAAACTCGTTTGGGTAAAAGATGAACTCTATATCACTTAGCATATCAATCTTGTTAGTGCATTAACCAACTAATGAAAGTAAATTGCTTTTCAGAAAATAATCATGGAAAAAAATTCGTCTCCCACAAAAGAAATCAGTAAAATCAAAATCAGGTTGCTATCTCACTACCCTTAAATTCAGTTGCAAATCCAAGAAAGCCAAGAATTTTTTATTTATTTAAGAACTTCATTTAAATAAGTGAAATAATTAGTAAAAAAACAGAAAATAGCTTTGTCATTGCTAGTGATTTGCATCATCTGTACATGGTGAGCTACAGCCTTGCAGCTGACCCATTTTCCAGATCATTCTAGCTAGACTCTTTTGAAAATAGCTAATATATATAACAAAAGAACAGAAAATCTAACCCCCCAACATTTTTGTTTCTTTACTTTTTTGCTACACGAATTCAATTACTAACACTCCTACCCATAAAAAAGCAGAGGGAAAAACATAAAAAGAACTCCATTATCAAGGTATATGTTTCTGCATATTTTTTTCCCCATAGTAAAAATCACTGATTCTAAGGTTTGTGTCCAGAGTATCATGATATATAACACCTTTCTGCTCTGATCATCAAGTATAAAAACCCTAATTCCACCATGACCAACCAATTAAATGTGCACTTCCTCCATCATCAACCAACTAAACACCCATCTCTTTCACTGTTTTTCTTCTAATTTTTTTCTCTTCCCCACAAAAAAACACCCACTCTATTTTTTTTTCCAGTCCCAATTTCTCTCTATCTGATTTTTAATTTATTTAATTAAATAATTTTTCTTTTGTGAGCATCAAAAAGCACCAAAAGAGTGAAACAAATCTTGTCACTGTAGAAACTGAATGGCCCTTAGATCTGGCTTGTGTAACAACAAAAGTTTCATTCTCCTGCCGAAAGAAAAAAAATATACATAAAGAAATATCAGTTTTCAGCTTTCCAGAAATCGAAGAAAAAACCAAAACCAAAACCAAAACTTGTATTTATCTGTTAATTATCGGTTAAATTGTACTCAATTTAACCTTCACAGAACCATCATTGCCATTATTTTAATCTGTAAAACAAATTAATTAACCCAAAAAAAGCGACACAATAAATCGATTGAACTGCTAATCATACAATAAAAAAGTTTGGTTTTTTACCTGCTCTGGTTTCAGTAAAACAAGATTTCCAAGAACAACAACAGTCCCGGATTCATCAAGATTCCTCGCTACTCGAATACCATACTCAAGATCAGAACACCCCTCACTGCATACCCGAACAAACTCCGAATAACAAATCCATGTTTTCTCCATTTCTCTCAGTCTCGATTTCAGCCCCTCCAACTGAGCCACTTTCAACAACTTCCTCGCATCCTCCGCCGTCAACCCCTCCTCAGCCGCCACCTCCTCCGTCACCACCGGAGGCGGACTCAACACATCCCACCGGATCCTATCCTTCACAATGTCAAACCCCCGGATTCTATCAATCAAGCCCTCCCCAATCGGCAGTTGCCGGAGTTCAGGCGAGAAAATGGCCGGTTTGTGGAATAATCGTCGGAAGATGCCGGGTTCTCCAGGATGGTCAGGTATAGTGTTGGATTGAGCCGGATTTTGGTGGATTCGGGTTTGGAGCGAAGATGAAATGCGGCTATTGGTCAAGTATTGATTAGGGATTTTGGAGAATTTCAGGACACGCTCTGCTAAGGATTTCTTTAGCGACATTGTTGTTATAAATCTGAAAACCTTAAAAGAAATGAAAGCGAAACAGAGACAGGGGTTTTGTATTACGGGACGCCGTAAAAATGGAAGCTTTTGGTTTTGAAGGGCATTGATGGAGAGGTGTGAGGTGGTAGGGCATTTATATAGTTGTCCAAATATGAGGGAGTTGGAAGAAATTGAAAATGTCGTAGTTGTGTTTTTTTTTTTCTTTTTTCTTTTTTAAATTTAATAACCACCTCTAATTTTTGGCATATTCCTTTTCGTTTATTATCGGCGGAAACTTTTTCTTGGAATAAGTATAAACTACTCCTCTAACTATGACAGAAGATTTAATTTAGTTCCCTATATATAAGTTATTGCCATAGATTTTGATGGTTTAGTTTGTATTTATAATTTTTATTATTTTTTATGATAACATGGTATTTTTAGATTTTATGTTAGTCTTTAGGGATAAATCTTTTTGCTAAGACAAAAGAAAAATTAATGCAAAAACTTTTTTTAAAAAATTATTATTGTGTGATCCTTAGAGTTTAAATTTAAATTGTGTGTTTGCTCATACAATACATGTTAATCACTCAATTAACTCTTACATTAAGTTTCTTATATATCATATGTTTATCATGTGATTATAATTAAAAACATGAAATCAATTCAACAAAATGATCTTCAAAAAAAAAATGTTAATTATATTATAGTTGGATCCAACGTATCACACGATTCCCGAACTTCTTTTACTAGATTAATTTCCAATTAATTAAGATTTTAAGTTAATTTTTAAAATAATAGAAGATTGATCATAGCACTAATATAACCTGCTTATTTTTTCATTGGTCGTTTAAATTGTATTCCTTATTATTGAATTATATAGTCTAGGGACTGTATTGAAAACGTTTTGGCCATGGCGGACGCGTTTGTTTCCGTGCTCCCATTCTTTTGAAATATATTCGCATCGAGAAATTGAGAACTT